>JAABUN010001514.1_pt1 | contig 50306 bp, 41 predicted proteins | sample 5559311 | NCBI WGS metagenome assembly JAABUN01 (sample SAMN10711877, study PRJNA513370) | rock metagenome | isolation source: Antarctica rocks | place: Antarctica: Victoria Land, Siegfried Peak sud
CAGGAAGCATCATCTTTAAATAAGCTGTTGAACTTGATGGAATTCACTCCTTCGAATTTTCCTAAAGATACCATGCCGCAAATCTAAAATATCTAAATTTAAAGTGCGACTTAAGTGCTAATCCCTAAAAGTTATTATAAAACATATTTTTACAAAAATTTAAAATTATGAAAACAAAACTTTCCTTTATTACATTAGTTATTTGCTTTACGTTGTGTTCATTCATCCCCAAATCGGCTGAAGCAAAAAGATATAACGTTGACAAATGGGTTAAGGATGTAAATGGGGGAAGTCATCATATTCATGAGTGGTTTGAAATATCCTTTTTTAGTCTATCCCATTATGATATATGGTTTGACCAAATACATATGCGTGCTATCTTAGATTGGGTTGAATCAGATGGTCATAAAGTTTATACTGTTACTGAGCTTGCACCTACTGATTTTGGACCTGTTGATTCTCCAGAAGAGGATATTGATATCGAGCCTACTGCAACAAACGAGGAATTTGTTGATATACTTAAAGTAGCTAGCCCTATGCCAATAGTTGCAAGTGTAGGCGAAGATTTGAAAACTTTACCAGTAAACCTTGATGTTGATAATAATATACAATTAGTCCTTATAGAAGATCAAGATTTTTAAGATTTAAATAGTTTAATTTATGAAACTTTTTAAATATCTTTTTTTTATACTAGTAATAGGCTCCTTTTTATCTTGTAAAAAAAGTGAAACAGAACAAATTATTGGGAATTGGAAGTTGGAAAATTATAGCTTAGATACCAGCTTTTCGTCACAAATGGGACTTTTGGGATTAGCATCTATGAATATTGCACCACAAAGGATCATTATTACTGATTGCTTAATAATAACAGAAGACAATTTCAATCAGTTCGATACTTCTAGCTATATAAAAAAGGGAGATATACTGGAAGTTAAAAAAAATGGAGACATTGATAGAATGAAGTTTTTAATGGAAAAAACAAAATTGACAATTAAATCTAAAAATGGCGATTTTTTATTTTTAAAACAATAACTAAGCTTAGTAATAACTTGTCATAAGCATGCAAAACAGAGAGGTTGTCTAAAATTAAAGGCAACCTCTTTTTTTATGCCATTATGCCATTGCCGGTGTTATCAGCTGCAACTTATAGCAGAGGCTGATCTTAAACTAGGAACCTTTGAATAAAAGCAAGTAAATCTCTTCACTTCTATTTGAATGTCTGAAATAACTTTTAATTACTACCCTCAATTTTTTACGGCAACTATTTTAGAATAGAAACGTTGTTGGACGTTGAATTATGCAGCAGTTATAGTAATATTTCTGCTTTTCCCATTTTCAAGGCACGTCCACAGCCGTCGAGCTATTGGTGCGGCAGCTCCAGATTATTGCATAGTCTTTGCCGTGAAGCAGCTTATAAGTTCTTGCACTTCTATCGTTACTAAACCTCATCCAGCCATAGTTATACATTTCAAACTTAAATACAAAAGGTTGTGTTGTTTTTAATGGCGCTTCGTTAAAAGTTCGTTCATCATCAGATAGATATACATTCATATCGTTGTTGTCATAGAGAGAAAGGTAGATCCAACTGGCATCATTAGCTGGTGGAGGGGGATTTTGTTGAGGTTAGGTGCGGGAGAAGTATTACTGCCAGGGTAGTAGTATTGGTGAAGCCCCGGGCACAGTTCCAGCCATTTGTTATAGCAGTTAGCCTGTCTGCTTTTGCAGGACGCGAAGCGCTTGCCCGCGGAGAAGCAATTTTTTCCATTGCCACCCTGGCTTCGTTTACCGCAGCACCAAGTTTTGCCATACATAACCTGAAAAATAATCTGCTTCAAATATTATATTTATCAGGGTGCAACAGGTTTTTTAGCCAATATAATTACAGCTATACTGTTGATGCAACCGGTCTTCTCAAATTAACCAAAACAACCCAAAACGGAAACGCTGCTTTAATAGCTACTCACATGAATAATATATTCAGTTTTACAGAAAATGACCAGTTTAAAATTAATGGAATTTCTACAAGTGTTGGCTTTTTAGGGCAGCTTACAAGTGTACAAACTCCTACGTTTTATTTTAGGGGCAATTTGTATTAGAAGAAATTTTCAAGTTTTTAGAGCAACGGGAGTAAAAGCGTTATTACTAAAACTGAAATGCACGTGGTTTTTTTGTGTCTGATTATGCATAGTTTCTGTTTACCTTGATTGAATAATTAAACTCGCCGGCTGCAATCCATTCGAGCTTGCAGTAAAATTAATTTTACCTTCTTTATCTTTTGACCGAAGAATAGCCATCGCAACTCCATGAAATGCTTTGCGATAATTTACCTGAAAAGATTCATGACTTACCGGATCGCCATTATCAACGGCAGCCAAAGCAGCTTCTCCATCTATTTTGAAATTTACCAGGTTGTCTGCATCGGGAACGGGGTTGCCGTCTTTATCTAAAACTTTTACAGTTATAAAAGAAAGGTCTTTGCCATCGGCTTTTATGTTTGAACGGTCTGCGGTTAATTCAATTTTGTATGGCGCTCCGGCAGTGTTTATTTCTTTCGTCATTACCGTTTTCCCATTCTTTCGCGACACAGCTTTCAATGTGCCGGGAACATATTGCAACCTCCACATCACATGCAGATCATCACCCTGCTTCTTTTTTGTACCCAAAGATTTTCCATTCAGGAAAAGCTCCACTTCATCGGCCTGGTTGAAAAATGCCCACACGTCGATCGTTTTTCCCGCCTGCCAGTTCCAGTGCGGAAACACATGAAGCACCGGTGTATTCGTCCATTCGCTTTGGTACATGTAGTACAAATCTTTCGGGATACCGGCAAGGTCAACAATACCAAAATAAGAGCTTCTTGCAGGCCACGAATAAGGCGTTGGCTCTCCTAAATAATCAAAACCCGTCCAGATATACATGCCTGATAAGAAAGGATATTTCTTGATAACTTTCCATGTTTCTTCATGTGTTGATCCCCATGACGCAGATACATTATCGTAAGCGCTAACCGTAAAATCTTTATTCAATGGTGTGTTTTTATTTCTGCCTCCCCACCTGCGAATGGTATCGGATGGCATATCATAAACACCTCTTGTTTCAAGCGCCGAAGTAGTTTCGGTGCCTATAAATTTTTTTCCCGGATACCGTGTTTGGAAAGAAGGCAGATCTCTGTGATGATAGTTATAACCAACCAGGTCAATTGATCCCGATTGAATGATCTGGTTTCTTACATCGGGATTATTGTTGGCAGCAGTAAGCGGACGGGTAGTATCGAGGCTATGAATAATATCGGCTAATTCTCTTGAAATCCGGTAGCCGCTGCTATCGGTTTGCTCGGGAATTTCGTTGCCGATGCTCCAAATAAAAACACTTGGATGATTTCTGTCACGAAGTACCTGGTCTTCCAGGTCGCGCTTATGCCATTCTTTAAAATACAAATGGTAGTCGTAAGGCTTTTTGGCTCTTTGCCAAACATCAAAGGCTTCATCCATTACAATAAATCCCATCTTATCACAAAGGTCGAGCAACTCAGGAGCAGGGGGATTATGAGACGTGCGAATGCCGTTTACACCCATTGCTTTCATAATTTCGAGTTGCCTTTCTAATGCCCGTGTATTGATTGCCGCGCCTAAAGCGCCAAGATCGTGGTGATTACAAACACCAAGAATTTTCATAGACTTTCCATTAAGGAAGAAGCCTTTATCAGCATCAAAATAAAAAGATCGAATGCCCAAAGGGGTTTCATAACTATCGCTTATGGCATTGTTGTAGTTAACACTGGTAATCACTTTGTACAGGTAAGGATTTTCGACAGACCATAGTGTGGGATTTGACACCACTAAATCCTGCGAAACTTCTGTTACTGAATCCTGCAGATCTACTCCGGCAGAAGTTTTTGTGGCAATTGTTTTTCCCGCAGCGTTGTAAATTTCAGTAGCGATGGTTGCCTTCTGCGGACTGCCTGTAGCGTTTCTTATTTTTGTTTTAACGCTTACGCTTGCTGATTGTGCGCTTACTTCGGGCGTGGACACAAAAGTTCCCCAATGATCTACCGAAACTTTGTTTGCAGTAACCAGCCACACATTCCTATAAATACCGGAACCGGAATACCAGCGGGAGTTGGGCTGCTTTGAGTTATCAACTTTTACCGCAATGATATTTTCCTTGTTTCCATAATTAAGATAAGGAGTGAGTTCGTAGCGAAAGGAGATATAGCCATTGGGGCGAAAGCCAAGATGATGACCGTTGATCCAGACATCACTCTTTTGATAAACCCCATCAAAGTCAATAAAAACATCCTGGCCTTTTGATGTTTCGGGCATAATAAACTTTTTGCGATACCAGCCGATGCCACCTGGCAATGCGCCACCTTCAGGAGATGCGGGATTGTCTTTACTGAAAGGTCCTTCTATGCTCCAGTCGTGAGGAAGATTTAGCTTACGCCAGTTGTTATCATTTAAACTGATGCTTTCTCCGTTGGGTATGCTGTCTGATTTGAAAAGCCAGTTGTAGTCAAAGTCCTGAACTGTTCTTGCTTTTTGCTGCGCAAAAACGGATGAAGAAAGTGCGGTTATAAAGATGAGGATTAAGGCAGAAATTTTATTCATTAGAAAGTATGGTTTTAAATAGATGTTCAAATTGGTTAATTTTTTGGGGTGTTCTTTGTGTACTTCGTGCTGCTTTTCTTTGATCTCTTTGTGGTTGATATTCAAAAATCAAACACTTTCTAAAGGTTGACTTACCTACAAATTTAATTATAAAAACATCTGAAGCTCGTTCTATTTCATCAACCATTTGAAAACATCAAGTTCCTGCACCTATCTAACAATCCGTCTGGAGTTGTTGGATTAATTAAACCCTAATACTCTTGGCGACATTACAAATTACCCCTCGCCATTTTATGAAAATTCTCAGTCAACTGCACCCTCAATGGTGGTAGTTTCAATGATTCAGCTTTGTAAAATTTAAATGGTATGAACGGCCCTTAACTTAATGGGTATGTTAACTAAATAAAAAGGATAGGTGGTAATTGATAAGGCAATTATAGAACTATTTTCGTACTAAAATAATAAACCTTTTTAAATGCGCTTGTTTTTGCTACTGCTGTTTGCCTTTCTTCAATATCAATTTTCCTATTCGCAAGTTCAGACTAAGCAATTACAGGCAAAAAGAACAACGGGCACTATTAAAATTGATGGAAACTTAGATGAAGCTGCGTGGAAAGAAGCAACTCCTGCAACAAATTTTATAGAACAAAGGCCTAACGCAGGAAAACCCGAAGATACAAGCAGCCGCACAAAAATTTATCTTCTGTACGATAACACATCTGTTTATGTTGGAGGCTATTGTTATGAACAAACAAAAGACAGCATTTCAAAAGAGTTAATTGGCAGAGACAAGGTTGGTGTAAACGATTTTGCGGGAGTTATATTAGATACATACAATGATAAGATTAACGCTTTTGGGTTTTACGTTACGCCTTATGGTGAGCAGTTCGATCTTAAGTATTCAATAAATAATGAAGATATTTCGTGGAGCGCAGTTTGGGAAAGCCACTCAAAAATTAATGATAATGGATGGTCTTTTGAAATGAGGATTCCTTATTCTGCTTTACGTTTTGTAAGCAAAGAAAACCAAACATGGGGACTTAATTTTGTACGCAGGCGTAATAAAACAGGACAGCAATTTACCTGGAACCCTATTGATCCAAAAGTAAATGGCTTCATTAACCAGGAGGGGCAATGGACCGGTATCGAAAAAATTGAAGCCCCGCTGCGATTATCATTTTCGCCTTATTTTTCTTCATACCTCAATCATTACAAACCAGATATAAAAGAATGGCGAGCATCAATAAATGGTGGCATGGATGTAAAATACGGGATTAGCGAAAGCTTTACTTTAGATATGACTTTGATCCCCGACTTTGGACAGGTGCAAAGTGATAACCAGGTTTTAAACCTGTCTCCATTTGAAGTTAAGTATAATGAAAACCGCTCTTTTTTTACTGAAGGCACAGAACTGTTTAGTAAAGGAGACCTCTTTTACTCGAGAAGAATTGGTGGTACCCCTATTCATTTTGGAGACCCGTATAATCAGCTTGCTGCAAATGAAAAAGTAATAAAGAACCCACAAGAGTCTAAACTAATCAATGCCACAAAAATTTCAGGGAGAACAAGAAAAGGTTTGGGCATAGGATTTTTTAATGCGCTCACAAAACCTACGTATGCTGAAATACAGGACGATTTAAATAAAACAAGAAAAGTTGAAACGAACCCGCTTACCAATTATAACATCGCTGTATTGGATCAGTCACTTAAAAACAATTCATCCGTTTCGTTCATAAACACCAGTGTTATACGCAACGGAAACGATTATGATGCTAATGTAAGCGCAGCGCTTTTTAATATCAACAATAAAAAAAACACGTATAACTGGAATGGTAAGTTTGCCGTAAGCCATTTAACTAACACTGCTGCCAAGTCGGGTACAGGTTATTCGCATAGTCTTGGGTTTGGAAAAACAGGAGGAAGATGGAACTATCAAATTGGTGAAGAGTTAGCAGATACAAAATACAACATTAACGACATGGGCATTTTGTTTACCAGAAATTATATTGACCATTACCTTTGGACAGGATACAGATGGATAAAACCGAAAAACTGGTATAAAAGAGCTCAGGTAAATTTTAATGCATACTACAGCACTCTTTTTAAGCCTTTCGAAAACCAGAAACTTAATACAACCTATCAAAGATTGAATGCTAACATTAATGCAAACGCTCAATTAAAAAATCTCTGGTTCGGAGCGGTATTTTTGGGTTATAGTCCTGAAGGAAATGATTTTTATGAACCACGACAAACCGGATGGTCATTTCGCACAACAGAAAAAGTGCAATTGTCGGGCTGGGTCGAAACAAACACTGCTAAAAAATATTCTTCCAGCTTTAGTTATCTTCTAACTTTGCGTAAACAGTTTAAAAGCCAAAGTCACGAATTTAATTTTTCTCAAAGTTATCGTTTCAGCGATAAGTTTTCACTTAGCCAAAGTACAGCCTTTAATCCTTTTACAAATGATGCCGGTTTTTCTCAAAAATACTTTGAAACCGATGTTAATGGAATTGCTGTTTTAAAAGACATTATTTTTTCGAGAAGAAATCAAAATACAATTGAAAATGTACTGGAGGCAAAATATAATTTCAATAACAGATCGGGTATAACTTTTAGAGCGCGCCACTACTGGAGCAAGGTTGAACAGAAGCAATTATACGACCTTAACACTGATGGAACACTCTCGCCAACCAAACATTCAAACATTGCATTTCAAAATCAAAACTTTAATATTTTTAATATAGATGCCGTTTATACATTACAATTTGCACCTGGCAGTTTTATAAATGTTGTTTGGAAAGATCAGGGATTGTTGTTCAACAAAAATATAGATTATACCTATTTTAAAAATTTAAACAAAACAATTGCCGAGCCACAAAATAATAACCTTTCAGTTAAAGTTATTTACTACCTCGATTACCTTGACTTTAAAAAATGGAGACGCTTTAAGTAACTAACACTTCTGCATTAATGTTTTCAGGTAAAATCAGAGAACATCAAAGCAGCGTTAATCCACATTTTCTATAAAGTACCCGATTAGTAAGTGTATATTTATACCTGATTACGGAAATAGTGATTTTGAGAAATTGAAAAAGCTGTCTAAAAGAAGAAACGACATTACTCATCCGAAAGCTGTTGAAGAACTTATAATTTCAGACCAAGAAATTAAAGACACAATGTCAATGTTTTCTTGGTTTATGAAGACACATGCTAATATGAACAATAATTTTTTGGACTGGCTTAATTTGATTTACGGAACCCTGAAATAAGAAATAGAACCGGTAACAGCAGGTTTGGCAATAGGCTGGCTGACGGAATAGCAATCAGCCATAACTCGATCAGCAACAGTTTCCAGCAGAAGAATATAAATCAACTTAATTACCAAGGAATATGATGAGAAGCACGAAGCACTTTTACTTGTCAAAAATCATTTGTTTTTGGAGCCATAGCTGCTTGTATAATTGCTTATGATAAATGTCTAAAAAAGAACTATTAATAAGTGTATTTACTTTTTCATTTGCTGAACTAAATTTCTTAAAACTATTCTCCATTGCTTTCATAGGAATTTGTAAAGTTTTTGCTAAAAGGATAAAATCAGAAAGTTTTATTTTTTTCTTCTTTCCATTCAATGTCATCCCTAATTCTTCGTCATCTTTTGGATTAACTAAATTTACATTTAGTAAGTCATAAGCAGGACTTAAGGCAATTTTGTCATTCTCGTACAACAAAGAAAAGTTTTTAAGGTGCATATCATTATTGCCGGTTAAATAAGAGAAAAGCAATAATTCAAAATAGTTAAGGGTGTCCAATCCTGTATTTGTGCAATATTTCAATACGAGTTTTCCTGCTTTTTCATACGAACCTTTATACTTATTTTCAGTTAAAAATCCTGACAACTGGCAGAAATCTTCGATGTGTATTTTATTACCATTAACCCGGTCAAAACGTTTAGCTATATAAACAAACCTTTCATCGGTTGCTTTCAATAAACAATGTTCACAGACAGGAACTCTAAATAATGATGCGAGATGCATAGTTAAATCTTCAGTTTCCGGCATCCAGGGAAAATAATTATGTTGAGGTTTCATAATATACTCTCCCCATAATCCTACAATGGTAAGCCGGTTACGCTCTTTTGTTTTTTCGAGAGTAACAGATAGTTTAGGTTGTACCCCTGTTACAGCTATTCTTTGGTTTATAGTCTTTTCAGCCAGTTCTTTTATTAACTGGTCGTTAAGCATTAGCTCAGGTGCTTCCAGCGTTCCAAAAAACCTTTTAGAACATTTTCCATGATATTTAAGCTCGCCGGATTCTTTATAACAAAACAAACAATTTGCCATATTAGTACTTATTCATTTTCAGGAACAACCGTTACTGCCCCTATTGTGTCATGACATGTGAGCAATAATAATTCAAACCTGTCATTAGATTTTACTTTCCAAAATTCCGTTGCTATTTCCAGCAGCCATCCTTCAGGTATAAGACCATCAAAAAAAGAAAACAATACTTTACTTGTAAATTTTTCCTTTTGCAAAGGCAGTGTCAGGCTTATTGGCTGATTTCTATTGACTTTTAAATATTCGTCATCGTAAACGAATTCATAACCTTCATCTGTTTCGGAGACAACACCAGCTAACTCATTACCAAAGTATACGTTTCCTTTCCTACTCATTGCTATTTGTTTTTGGTGCAGGTACAAGTTCCATCCCAAAGAGAGCCAATACCTGATTAACCTTATCCATTCGCATTGTAACTTTGCCCTGTTCTATTTCACGTACAAGCCTCAGCCCAAGACCGGATTTAGCAGCCAACTCTTCCTGTGTCATTCGATTCTGCCTGCGTTTTTCTTTAATTATTTTAGATAGAGCTGTCATTATACCTATTTAGGTATAAAAGTAATTAAAATAGCATTAATATACCCTATGAGGTATAAAAAAGGTTATTATAGAAATAATGTACCTTCATAGGTATAAATGTTAGGAAGAAAACTGTTCTGCGGGTAAAAATGTAACCTTAGAAGAAATTTGTAAGCGCTTTAGTATAGTGAGCCTGGGCTTCTAAATCAAATCCGGCAAAATATTTTTGAGTAGTTAGCACATTTGTATGTCCTAAACTTTGACTGGCAAAAGCCAAGGATGCTCCGCTTCTAACTAAAATGGTAGCAAACGAATGTCGGGCAACATAAGTAATAAGGTTTAACTCAAACCCTAACTCCACACCCACCGGGAATGCGAAGGTGTACGAGGACACGATTACAGGCTGATGTCGGATGATTTTATTATGCAGCAACAGCTGAGACCGCAAAAAGAAAAAGCATGCTTTCACTGCTCGTTAAGTTTTTATCCCGGTGAAGTATTGAGTAATGAGACAATGGCAAAAATCACAAAAGAATATTTGGAAAAACTAAACATTACCGAAACACAGTTTGCCATCACCAAACATACCGACAGGAAACATCTGCACCTGCATATTGTAGCGAACATGGTCAATAATAACGGCAAGGCAATTAGCGACAGCTATTTAGGATTGCGGGGAAAGAAGATAGCACAGCAATTAACAAAGCAATACAACCTTACTCCAGCAATAAGTAAAAATCTTGACCCTACTAATTTCGAAGCATTGCGAGAATCTGAAGCAAATAAATACAAGGTTTACAAAGCTATCATGGATGCCCTACCTCAATGTAAAACAATACAGGACATCGAGAAAAAGTTACAGCAACAGGGTATAGAGACCCAATACAAATACAAAGGGCAGACTACAGAAAAGCAGGGAGTAAGTTTTAAAATCCGGGAAGATTGTTTTAAAGGCAGCAAGGTTGACCGTAAATTTTCTTTAAGCAATTTAGAAAAAACGATAACAATCAACCAGAAACAATTATTGGAAGCGAGGCAGAAAACAAGCCTGCTTTTAAGAAATCCCGCAAATCAAAACAGCAGCTTCACCAGCCAACAGCCAATGACTTCACTCAGCAAGAACATAAGTGAAAGTATAGAAAAAGCTGCAGAGATTTTAATGAAGCCCGAACAAAACTTCCAACAATTACCAGTTGCATTACTAAAAGAAAATAAGCAGAAAAAGAAGAAGCGCAGACTACATCTCTAACATTAAAACGTTTACATCATTAAAATTAAAACATAAAACTATGAGTGAAGCATTAATACATTCAGTGATTGACCAGGTAGATGCTCATGAAAAGAAAATTAGTTAACTCAATGAAAAGACAGCGCAAATATCTGGTTACAAAGAAAGGTTAAATGCTATTAATAAAAGGATATAATGAAGGCTGTAAAGATTGCCTCTTTCCCCAAAGAATTCAGGTATATTTAAATCTTTAGGTTGGGCGAGGTTATCATTTATCTTAAATTGTTTATCATGCTCATTTTGAGTGTCATTATTTAATTATAAACACAGTCATGGTTAACGGTCCATGTGCACCAAGTACAAGCGCTTGTTCTATATCTGCCGTTTTAGATGGACCTCCGATAAAACCACCGAAACCATAATCACCTAAACCTATTATTTCATATGCTTCATGTAGGCTGGGAGCGATGCTATCAGCACTAACAATTACAGCAAGATGCTGACAGATATATGGAATGATTCGTTGTCCCATCACATCCTCTGTTAGCCACACGGCACCGTTTTCAGCTACGGCAAAATGAGCGTTTATAACAGCGAGTTCAACATCATCATAAGTATGCGGATCAACTGAGGTTAACATCAGTTCAGCAGTATCACTTAATTCAGGCAATGTGGTTACGATGCGTTTAGTAACATCAAAATATTCGTTGATCAATGTTTTGACAGCAGCTATACCATCAACCAAATATGCTGAACCTCCGATGGTTTTAAATATATCAATATATTTTTGAACTGTATCATTATTATCTCCCTTAAACATACTTATATCAGGCAGAGGTAATGCTTGAGGTTGATTTTTTAAAACAGCTTCCAATATTTTTTCTCTGCTATTCATTCAGGTTAATGTTTTAGATATTTTTGATACGTACATGCTACCAGCCTTGTTAAAGTCGCGATTTTTATTTTACAGTTCAAGATAGAATTTTTTAGCTAAATAGAATCACGGAAAAATATTCAAAGAGATGCGGAAGCGACTTTCTTTGGTTTGCTGCACCAATTAGGAAGCCTCTGTTTATTCTGTCTTCGAGGTCATCCTGCGGAAGACACCAACGGAAAGACTTGTTAGAGCAGGATTGGTTTATGAAACATGGCATTTGGAATTGCAACTTTTGTAATTTTATTGCAGGTCGCAGCTTTGCAATAATGTAATCATTTAAGTGAACCGTTGAAACACTTAAACAAAGGGGGAGATTACGGACACCACGAGAAGTGAAAAGATTAGTTTAATCTTAGTAAGGTTATGTAAATTTATTTTAGCTTTATCAAAAAGGGCAAATATGAAACTACCATTAAAAAATATTGTTTGGAAAGAGGGGGATTTCTATGTGGCACAATGTTTAAATGTTGAAGTCTCCAGTTTTGGAGATACTAAAAATGATGCATTAAAAAATTTGCAGGAGGCTTTAGATTTATATTTTGAAGATATGCCTATTGAAGATGCACTTAAGATAGAACAGGTTGAAATAGTTTCAACAGAAATGGAACATGCCTAAGCTTTATTCATCTTCTGAAATATTGAAAGTGTTGCAGAAACACGGCTTCTCTTTCGTTTCTCAAAATGGTAGTCATATTAAATATCGTAAAGCTGGTAATCCCACTCTCACAGTTATTATACCTGCTGAAAGAAAGCAAACTCCTTTAGGTACATTTCATTCAATTCTTAAGCAGTCTGGATTATCAAAAGAGGATTTTGAGAAATGAGTCTTAACATACCATTCCGAAAATGACTCCTTCTGGCCTTCCGGCATATCTCGTTGCTTATGCCAAGGATTGAATTTATTATTTACAACAAAAGGTATGTTATGCAAAAGCCATCTGCCTGCTTTACCTGCTGTTGTAAAAGAACCAGGTGATGATAAAGTCCACGCCATAGCCCGCATACTTAATACTTTTGTATTGGCTGCATACCCTTCTTTAACTATTACCTGCCGCCATTTATACAGTTGCTCATGGATATTAATTTTTACAGGGCAAACATTGGAACATGATCCGCAAAGCGTAGATGCATAGGGCAAATCAGCATGTTTTTTCATGTCAAGGTTAGGGGCCAAAATTGCTCCTATAGGACCAGTTATGGTGTTATGATAACTGAGACCACCGCCCTTTCTATATACCGGACATGTATTCATACAGGCACCACACTTAATACACTTTAAAGAGTCTCTGAAATCTGTACGTGCTAACTGTCGCGTTCTTCCTGCATCAACCAGTATAAGATGCATCTCCTGCCCTGCCCGTGGTTTTTTATAATGGCTTGAATAAATAGTTATTGGCTGACCGGTTGCGCTTCGTGCAAGCAATCTTAGAAAGATACTGAGATGTTTTTTTTGAGGTATTATTTTTTCAAGGCCCATAGATGCAATCTGCACTTCGGATAAATGAGCGCCCATATCTGCATTTCCTTCGTTGGTGCATACAACATATTCGCCGGTTTCAGCAACTGCAAAGTTTACACCCGTTAGGGCAGCACGCCTTGTAAGAAATATATTACGTAAATGCTTACGGGCAACTCTTGTTAGTAATGTTGGATCAGATAACCCTTTTTCAGTTCCGAGATGTTTATGAAACAATTCTCCTATTTCCTCTTTTCTTTTATGGATACATGGAAGTACGATATGGCTCGGCGGTTCGTTGTCTATCTGCTGTATATATTCTCCAAGGTCAGAATTAACAACTTCAATTCCGCGTTCGTTAAGGTATTCATTCAAATGACATTCTTCTGTAAGCATAGACTTACTCTTAACCATTTGCTTAATTTCCTTTGCTTTCAATATTGAATAAACAATGGCATTGTGTTCTTCAGCATCAGCAGCCCAATGTACCTTCACACCGTTCTTTGTAAGATTTGCCTCAAACTGTAAAAGGTATTGATGAAGATTGGAAATTACATTGTTTTTAATTTTTGAAGCTGCCTCACGTAATGCTTCCCATTCGGGTATCTGCTTTGAAGCTATGTCACGTTTTTCTCTTATATACCATAGAGCTCCATCGTGCCAGTTTACATGCTCCTCATCTCTATTAATAAATGCTTCTGCTAAAGCTGAATGGTCTTTTGTTTCACTTTGCTTCATAATGTAGAGTTTAATATTTCAGCTATGTGCACTACTTTAATGTTACTCTTATTTCTGTGAAGGATACCTTCAAGGTGCATTAAACACGAGAGGTCGGATGACGTTATATATTCAGCACCATTTTTTGTATGATCTGTTACCCTGTCTCTTCCCATTTTTACCGATACGGCTTCTTCGGCAACACAAAAAGTTCCTCCAAATCCACAGCATTCATCAGCACGGTCTAAAGTAATTTGTTCCAACCCCTGCACCATATTCAATAACTGTTGAGGCTTTGAAAATGAAGGAGCATTTAGTTCGCTCATTTGTGATAAATGAAGACCCCGTAATCCATGACAGCTATGATGTATTCCAACTTTATAAGGAAATACAGCATCAAGTTTTTCAACGTGCAATACATCTGTTAAGAACTCTACCAACTCATAAACTTTTGTGCGGATAACTGCTGCCTCTGCTTCATTTTTATTTGAATGAAGATGATCTTTTACATGCAGCACACAACTTGCTGAAGGAGCAACGATAAAATCAAACGCCGAAAAATTTTCTATAAAAAGGTCGTTACAACCTTGGGAGAGATGTTCAAAACCTGAATTTGCCATGGGCTGCCCGCAACAGGTTTGTTTGGTCGGGTAAACAACATTTAGTCCTAATTTTTTAAGCAACTCTAAAGTAGCTTTAGCCGCATTAGGATAAAACTGGTTTACATAACAAGGTATAAAAAGTCCGACCGTCATTTATAGGGGTCTTTTTAAAGTTTAAAAAAAAGAAATTGTATGGGCATTAATCTTTCAATTATTTAACTGTTCATTTATTTAACTGTTCATCATAAGATTTTAAATAGTTTTTATCTTGCTACAATAAAATTTTCTCTTATAAATTTACATGTAAACATTACTTCTTGTTATTGAATTTGTATAAAAGGATACCGTATCCTACACCTGCAGGATCAGCGGTGTTAGCAGTTTGAAATGCCATATATTTTCCATCTGTAGATACTACCGGGTTTGACGCCTTGCCACCTTCATAATCATTAAAATGAGTTAGTCTCACAAAATCCTTTCCTGTTCCATCCAGTTTTAGCTTCCATATGTCAATATTGCTTGCACCACGTCTTCCACCCAATTCAGCGCATTGCCGGTCAGCTTCTACAAGCGTATATTTTCCGTCAGGAAAAATGCCTTCGCATTCATTATAAGTTCCGGGAGCCTTAGAGTGATTAACTACTTCTTTTGTTTTCAAGTCGAGGGTCATAACCGATGCAAGATGAGCAGGCTCATAACAGACAAAAGTCATCTTAGAATCATTATCAAAAAAATCTTGTGCTTCAATCGTACAACTGCTATCAGGGCTTTCATAAACTGTCTTTTGGTTGAGAAGTTTTGGTTTGTCTTCTGATATATCGAGGTCAGCTACTATAAGGCGGGATGCTCCTGCAGCAAGATCAGGCGCTTGTGCATGTACCTGCGAAAAAGCTATTTTCATACTTTTCTTTGAGATGGCCATACCCTCACTCATCTTCACTCCAATCCTAACTGGTTTAGAGCCTTTTTTCTTACTAAGAAACCATAATTCGTTGTCTCTTGAACGGCTTGTACCAATATTCTCAAATTTTTCAGGGCCTATCAATATGTAGTCGCCTGTAATAAGGTGCATTACACGCAGAAAAGCTGCAGCAGGTATATTACAGGTTAAGCATCTTATATCCCGGGTTTTAAGGTCAACTTCCATAGCATCACCAAAGCTTTTAGCCATAAACGCTACACTTTTATTATCAGGAGAAAAATCTGCACGTTCACCAAAATGAGTTAGTATTTCAATATTTGAAGGAAGGTTGTCGAGCGGGCTACCAGGCTTTCTTTGTTGCTGTTGCGCAAAGAGTGAAACAGGCAGAATAAACATAAGGATGGTGATCAAATACCTCATAAAGTAAACATTGTTAGGTTAATAAAAAATTTTTAATAGTTTATTCCACTTTCTATCTGTTAACCACGTTAACCGCACTCCCATTAATAAATGCAGTGAGATTATTTACAGTGATGTCCATCAGTCTTTGCCTTGCCTCTTTTGTTGCCCATGCAATATGCGGGGTAATGATGCAGTTTTTAGCACTAAAAAGAGGATTATTTTTTGGAGGTGGTTCAACCGAAAGCACATCAATACCTGCTCCTGCAATCACGTCATTATTTAACGCATCTGCAATATCTTCATCAACAACGATTGGCCCTCTTGATGTGTTTAGAAGGAACGCTGACCTTTTCATTAATTGTAAACTCTCTTTATTAATAAGCCCTTTCGTTTCCGGCAATAAGGGGCAATGAATACTTACCACATCACACTCTTCTAAAAGTTCAGGTAGATCTGCCCACTTAAAGCTTTTGCGGTGAGATTGTTTGCTTTGGGTGCTGCCTGATGCAATAATATTCATTCCTAACGCGGTAGCAACATCTCCTACCTGCTGTCCAATTCTTCCAAATCCGATAATGCCCATTGTTTTGCCTGCAAGTTCAACTAAAGGATAATCCCAAAAACACCAATCAGCAGATTGGGCCCACTTGCCTTCCATTACCGAATCACTATGTCTTTGCACATGAAGGCAGAGTTCTAATAACAATGCAAAAGTCATTTGAACAACGGAGGCAGTTCCATAACCCGGAACATTAGAAACGATTACACCTTTTGCCTTTGCAACTTCTGTATTTATAACATTATAACCGGTGGCAAGAACACCTATAAACTTTAAATCAGGAAGCTCGTTTAAAACATCCGCTCCTATTGGAGTCTTATTAGTGAAAACAACTTCTGCCCCCAATGCACGTTCAACTACTTTATCAGCAGGGGTTCTATCATAAATAACAATATCTCCAAATTTCTTCAATCCATCCCAGTTAAGGTCGCCGGGATTTAAAGTATATCCATCAAGTATTACAATCTTCATACGTTTCTTTTAGTCCTGGGTTTGCTATCCTTAAACCTGCTTCTCGTTTTTATGTATGTATATAAAGTGTATAAAGGTTCATCCATATATATTCATTTTGTTACAGTTAACGTTGGTATTTTATGATCTGCAACTTTATTCCTGGTGGTTAAAATTATAACAGCAGCAAGCAAAATTAATACAACTACTAACACAATAAGGTAAATATAGCCTTTTGAAAAATCAGGCGTTGTTGAAGCTGAACTAGCAACCAGGATATGATATTGAGGAATAACTGAGCTAAATAAATAAGCCTGGGCCAAAACAATAAAGCAGATAAAAATAAGCATAATAAAACTATGCTTAACAGTAAACCTAAATAGCTCAGACTCTTTACCAACAAGATGCCCCGCTGCTGCAGCAACAGCTATTGATTGGGGTGAAATCATTTTTCCAACAACGCCACCTGAAACATTTGCTGCCACTGTTACAACCGGGTCAACCCCAATAGAAGTTGCTGTAGCTGCCTGAAGTTTTCCAAACAATGCATTTGCAGACGTATCGGAACCTGTTATAAAAACACCCAACCAACCAAGTACGGGTGCAAAAAAAGGAAATAAGAAACCCGTGCTGGCTAATGCCTGAGCAATAGTTATTGTAATACCGGAGTCATTTACAATGTAGGCAAACGCTAAAACAGATGCAATGGTGAGGATTGGAAATTTTAATTGCTTAAGTGTTGATATAAATATTCTAACAGCCTCACTAAATTTTAAACCTATTAAAGGTATTGCGATAATAGCTGAAAGCAATATAGCTGTACCTGCTGCTGACAAATAATTGAATTTGTAAATGTGGGGTAATGGTTTACCATTCTTATCAATAATTACATTATGAAGGCCCGGAAATTCGAATTGGACCTGCCCGATTGAATTAAAAAGTTCTTTAATCGGCTGCATTCCCCACGCTATAATCATTACTGTTAATAGTATAAATGGCGACCAGGCCCTTATTATTTGGCCCGTTGAATACTTTTCATTTACATTAATTGTTGGAGCTGGTTCGTTTTCAAACCTCCAAATACTTTTAGGTTTCCAGAATTTAAGAAAAATGATGAGACTTATAATTGAACCAATACCTGCAATTACATCTGGAAGAGCAGGACCAATAAAGTTTGAAGTAAACCATTGTAGCAAAGCGAATGAAATTCCTGAAACTAATATTGCAGGTAACACTTCTGTTGCTCTTTTAACCCCTGCCATTAAGATTACAAGGTAAAAAGGAAGCATTATGGATAGAATAGGAAGCGTTCGTCCAACCATTTGCGAAATAGCCAATTCAGGGATTGATGTCACTTGTGATGCAACAGTAATTGGAATACCGATCGCTCCGAATGCAACAGGTGCAGTATTAGCAATAAGACAGATGCCGGCTGCATAAAGAGGATTGAAACCCAAGCCAACAAGCATTGCCGCAGTTATAGCTACAGGGGCACCAAAGCCTGCCGTACCTTCTAAAAATGAACCAAATGAGAAAGCAATAAGCAAAGCCTGTAATCTTCGGTCTGAAGTAATCGAAGCCATGAAGTGTTTGATAATCTCAAACTGACCGCTTGCAACAGTTATATTGAATAAAAAAACTGCCGTTATAACGATCCAGCAAATGGGAAACAAGCCATATAAAGCACCATTTGCAGTGGAGAGAAGTGCCAACTTTACCGGCATTCTATAAATAAAAATGGCGATAAGGATAGCAATTGCAGTGGCAATTAAACTCGCCTTATATCCCTTCATTTTTTTTATAATCAATGCCCAGAATATAAAGAGAATAGGCACTACAGCAACCAACGCTGATAAAGCGATATTATTAAATGGATTGATAACTTGTGTCCAGTTCATGGCAGTTTAGGTTAATAGTATTAGTAAGAGTCAAAAATTATGTACACACTTTAGTATCTCATTGCTTCATTGTTGTGGCATCACTTCGCCTGAGTACCATTTGCGCTTTAGTATTCAGTGCTTCACAGTACTATTTTCCTCGATCCCTGAACGGGCAAGTAGGTTACTTTGCCTGTAAATCACAAGATTCTGCAGGAGTTATAGTCTGATGTAACTCCTTACTTAAATATAATTTTTTCAATAAGCTCAATTCAATTGAACCGATTTGTCTTTCTTAGCTATATCTATATTTTCGGTAATACGGGTTCCATATCTTTTAAAGGCTTCCATGTACATATTAATCCTCTCCTTTGCCACTTCCAGGTCAAGATTATTTAAATTAATATTAAGCAAGTCAATAAACCAGGGAAGTTTGACATCACTGTAAATGTATGCAACAGTAATCTCTCGTGAGATAGGTAGTGTTGTAGTTTTTGATTTATCAAAAACATCTTTGTTACTTGCTTTTAGTAGTTTTTCGTATTCCTCTTCCAATAATCTTTCGAATAATGCAATAGAAAAAATGTCTCCTGCTTTAGTTCCCGTTGGGTCATCATCTTCAGTTAGTTTCGCCCCTTTATGTCCCCACTCCCATAGAATGCTTAATCGAATTTCACCTGTAGCCATATCTTCCATTAAGTATAATATGTCATCGTTGCCAAAGAAGTCTGCCGGTTTTAATGCAGCAGCCTGCATTCCTTGTCCAAAGGCATTGCCGTATTGCAGGGCAACACTTAACAAATTTCTGGCTTCGCGAATGGTTGTTGAAGCTTCTTCAATTAGTATTAGCCCATCCGCATCTTCCTGTGTGTAAGTAAGGGTTGGAAATTTCCTTCCTAACTGGTTTGCTGCTCCTGCCTTTTCCCACACCGGGCGTACAATGTTAACCATTTTCCAATGAGCTACCCATTTTCCGCTTGCTCCTTCGCGTTGTTCACGCTTTGCTCCTGCTACAGCCTTTTTCATGCTGGCAGTTACACCTTCCTCTGACCCTACCGGTATATTAGGTTCCATTCCTCCCTGCCACAGTGCAAAGTTGCCATTTATGTCAGGGGTGTTAACTGCACACCTTACACGGTTTTCATAATTACGCATATATCCATAAGTCATTGTAATAGCTTCAATGTCGGGATTGATGAAGTTTTTATCCCAGGCCATGGCATCTGCCACGCTATTAATATAATCCCAACGGCCGGTATTATATCCTACAAAATGTTTTCCCAGTGCGGCACGAATTTCCATTAGCTGGTGTGTTGCTTCCAACTGTTCTACCAGTACGTAAACTTTAAGTGTTCCAACAGGTAATTCAAGATGATCTTCCAAAGCAGTGATCATATCATTCCATAAAGCTGCTTCGCCTGCGGTTTGAATTTTTGGCAAATACAATACTATAGAAGAACCGGCTTTTTGTAACTCCCGGTAATTGTTTACAACATACAATGTCATATCAACAATTGATGCTGCCATTGCAACTCCATCCTCATTCAGGATATGGCGATCATCAAGGTGAAGGCCGCGGGCACGAAATAGTTTTGTAGTAAAATCAAGTTGTTTTCTCCAATCGGTTACAATGCTGTGTCCAAAAAAACTCATTGACCATCGGTTCATTTCAGCCGCTACCAACTCTGCAACCTCCAAAAACAAAGGGTCTTTACTGATAGCAAGCTTCAGGTTTCGCTGGTTATCAAGAGACATAGTTTGTACTTGCCCAAGTGCATCTTCACCATCAAACATCCAGCCATCAGCACCGGAAAGTAATGCATAAGCAACATTACGAATACTGCTTTCAACAGGGGCATTAGGTTTTGCAGCAGGCCCTGTTCCCTGTATCCATTGCTTTTGAAGATCTGCCGGTATAACAGCACCTTCAAACTTACCATCTCTGGCATCCTGTACTTTTATTTTTGTGAAGGGGATATAACTTTCTGGTTCTAAAAATGTGGTTCTCTTTTTTTGACGTTGGCGCTCCGCTCTTCGTTGTATTCGCGAAGCCATAGCGTCTTTAATGTCGTGGTTAAAATGAGCAAGTTCAGAAAGGGCTGCAAGCGCTTCAGGTGTATAAACATCCCTGTAAGTTTCTTTCAGGTCGCCAGGAATATAAAGATTGTTGTCGCTCATTTTTTTATACGTAATATTAAAGTTTGGTATTAAAGACATAACTATCTACTAAAGATAGTTATGGATAAACATTTTCTAATTTTATTAAGTACCTCTTCTTATTTTTATCACTAACTTTTTTTCTGTTTCCTTTCCGTCCACTTCTAAACCAGGGCGATGAATATCTTTAGGGAACGCAATAAAAAAAGTACCTGGTTCAGCTATATAATACTTGCCTTTACCTTCATAAAATGAAATATCTCTTGTACTGTTATAGGGCACTACTATAGTAGCTGAAGAAAGAGGACCTATACCAATTTTCTCTCTTCCGGTTATTACATAATGAATGTCGATGTAATTTTTATGCTCTTCCCATTTAGATGAGTCGATGTTCTTTAAGGGGCCTTCCGTAACCCTTGCAAAAACATCTTCACCAATTATAGGATGATCACCGGGTTTAAGACTGACAAGATCTGTATTTTTTATATATGCAAAAGCCTTATCCCACCATACCTTATGGGCATGATATTCTTTGGCAAATTCCACCTTGTCAATAGAATTATGAGGCTTCAGTTGATTATTTGAATGGGTTGCATCAGTAGCGTTTGTATCAGGTGAAGGAGTTTCAATGATCCTTCCAAACTGATCATATTTAACTACAGCTTCAGTGCGTTTGCCGCCGGGCAACCACTCATGCTTATTAAACCATTCGGCAGCATTTTTTTTGTTCCATTTAATGCCCGGCTGTGCTATTGAGGTAAAAGAGGAAAGCAATAATAAAAGGGTAAACAAATGGAGATTGGAAGTAGAAGTTTTCATAATAATATTTTTTAAAGTTTAGCGGCATCGCGAATTGCTCTTCCTGCTGCATCCAGGTTTGCCAGTTGCATTTCTGAATATTTACGCGAAAGAATAACTCCATCTGCCCCACCTTTAAAAGCGGCAAATGTGGCGGCATAAGCATCTTCGGGAGATTGCTGACGACTGTTTTTACCGGTAGAAATATTAATATCAATGCCCGGCAGAATTTGACTTTTACCTTTCACTCCCGCCTTTGCTCTTTGGGTTTCACGCATTACATAATCGGGTGATAACCCTGCCATCGGCAATTCATCAATTGGCGCTTCGTTAGCATAATTTAACAGGTGATTGTTTAACAACATTACTTCTGCAGGTGGTACATCCCGCATCACAGTAGCACAGATATTATTAATGAAGCTCCTGTAGCGTTCACCGCCACAATTATTATAAACCACCACTTTTAAAAAGTCAGCCATTGTTGCCAGTTCCTCATAGCTGCGTGATGCACGGTATAATGGATTGAAAGAATTTGTATGCTCTATATGAAAACCCACTTCAAGGTTTTTACGAATACCCTTAACTGCATTATACACTTCCTTCAATACCTCGTGTTTGCCTTTATCAAATAACTGGTTATAAGCCATTATCTCCGGGTACTCAAGGAGCAACCGGCTGAATTCAACATAATATCCATCGCTGGGTCTCTTGCCATTTAAAGAATTTTGGACATACTGGTTTAGTTTAAGATAACCCTCTTTAGCTCGTTTAAAATCAATATTGTGTTGTTCTGCTGCCTTCTGGTGATGTTCGCAGAAACAAGTAACTTTTGCTGAATCTATGCCCTGTGCATGACTGACGCCTATAGCATTTAACAAAGGACCATTCCGTTCATTAAATAGCAGGATGCCGTCAATATCGTATGATGAACAGAGATCAGTTGCAACAGATTTCCAAAATTCCTTTACATCGGGTTGATAGAAACACATAGCTCCGCCTTTTCTTCCCTGTAAATCCACTTCGGCAAAATCTTTAAAGACAGGGACATCATCAGGATAATTAAAACCATCCTGCACAGAACACACCACTTTCATTTCCCGCTTTTTTGCTTTAGGCAAAACTTCTGTAAGAATATCAAGTTTACTAAAGTCGGGAGCCCGTAGTTTTTCTCCTTTAATACTCGTGTTTTTATAGAATTGTGCATGAGGTGTTGCAAAGTTTCCACCATGAAAAAATCTTTCAGCCGATTCGTTCATACCATGGCCAGGTAAAGGTTTATCCGGCATTTGCCGACCTGTAATTCCCCTATCGTATGTGAATGTGCTAAGATATATTGAGTTTACTGCCCCACTTTGCTGAAGTATGTCGAGAACTTTGTCTGTTCCTTCATCCACAAAAGAGTCTGGCCCTATTTGAATGCCAATTGTTTTTTTCATATCTCCCGGTTCTTCAGTTAATCGTTCTAAAAGTTTGTGTTAGTTATTAATGAACACTTTCTTAGGCTAAGCTTTATTTTTTATGGCTTCTATAATGGCACGGCCTGCAGCATCAATATCTGCTAAATTCATTTCAGAATATTTTCTTGATAAAATTACTCCATCTGCCCCCGCTTTATAGGCAGCGGCTGTTGCCATATATGCATCCTCCGGAGATCCTTTTCGGCTTGTTGCTTTAGTAGGAATTCCAATATCAATTCCCGGTAATATTTTACACTTTCCTTTTACTCCTTCCAAAGCACGCTGCGTTTCGCGAAAAACATAATCAGGAGAAAGACCAGCCTTAGGAAGTTCTGCAAGTGAAGCTTCGTTTCCATAATTAAGCAAGTGATTATTAAATCTCATTAATTCTTCCTTCGGAACATCGCGGAAAACAGTAGAGCCGATATTGTTAATGAAATTCGCATAACGTTCGCCACCACAGATATTGTAAGCTACCACTTTCAGGAAGTCTGCTTTTTGTGCAAGCTCTTCGTAACTGCGGGTTGCCCTGTAAAAGGGATTGAACGAATTAACATGTTCTATATGAAAACCGACCTGCAGGTTTTTATTGACTCCTTTAACAGCAGTGTGTACTTGTTCAAGCACCTGATGCTTACCAAGATCAAACAATTTGTCCCACGCAATAATTTCAGGATATTCAAGAAGCAGTCTATTGAATTCAACATAATAGCCATCACTGGGGCGCTGTCCTTTTAAAGAAGCCTGCACAAATTTATCGAGTACCTGATAACCTTGCTTTGCACGTTCAAAGTTTATTCCACGTTCTTTGGCTGCACGCTGGTGATGTTCACAAAAGCAGGTAGCTCGTGATGAATCTATAGTTTGGAAATGGCTTGCTCCCAATGCGTTTAAAAGCGGTCCATTCCGTTCGTTAAAAAATAGTATGCCATCCACCGGATAAGACTTGCAGGTATCAGTAACCAATGCTGTCCAAAACGCTTGTACATCAGGGTGAAAGAGACAAAGCGTGTTTGTCGTCCTTCTGCCTAAGATATCTACTTCCGTACATTCTTTTACACCCGGCACATCTGCACGCCACTGGTCTTCTACTGAAGCAAAAACCTTCATGCCGCGCTTTTTAGCAGCAGGAAGAACTGAAGCCAATATATCAAACTTACCAAGTTCAGGTGCACGGGTTTCTTTAAGGACTGTATTTTTATAAAATTCAGGATGTGGGGTAGCAAAATTACCGCCATGATAAGTCTTCTCATCCGATTCCTGCGAGCCATGATCAGGAAATTTTTCACCAGGAATTTGCCTTCCTCCAAGCCCCCGGCCGTGAGTAAACGTAGTAAGAAAAAGGGTGTTAATTGAACCGCGTTTCTGCATTATATCTAACACCTTTTCAACCCCTTCATCTACAAATGAGACAGCACCAATCTGGATACCGTGCATCATATTATCAGCAGGTGGTTTAGCTGCAAGGGCATCAAGAGGAGAAAGGCCAACCAAAGGGCCTGCAGTTGCAAGGGCAGTTAGCGCAGCACTATTTTTAATAAATGCACGTCTTGATTTTTGTTGCTCCTCTGAAGCAGTTCTTATTATTTTCTTTTTATTCTTCATCTTTTGAAATGTATTATTGATGATCGTTTATTAGTTATTTACCTGATGCTATAGCCGTTATCTTTAATAGCCCGGGTTTTGTGGAAATATGTCTTTGTTATTAATGATTTGTATTTGCGTTAGAGGAATTGGAAATATTGTCATGTAAGGTTTCATACCGAAAGACTGAAGGGTAGTGTAAGCACGTCCGGTTCTTACCAGATCAAACCATCGCTGGCCTTCTAAAAAAAGTTCTAATCTCCTTTCTAAATATATTTTTTCTCGTGCATCAGATTGTGTTAAGCCGGTGTAAGCAGTGAGTCCTGCACGGGTATGCACCATGTTTAAATACGTTAAGGCTTCAGTTGTTTTACCGTTTTCATTCATTGCTTCAGCCAACATCAGTAAGACATCCGCATAACGTATCACTTTCCAGTTGGCCCTGCTGTTGTTGGATGACGCTACCGGCGTTATATATTTTGTTGAAAAGGATTTTGACGCCTGAATAGAAGTGGTGGGTATGGGTGTAAAAACACCATTTACGGTGATGCCATAATTTACAGATATGCTTCTTCTTGCATCTGTAGCATCAAATGCAGCATAGAAACCGGGTGTAGGCGCCCCGTCATTCGATGGTGTTCCGCCTTTAATCCCATATAAATTAGTAAGTGCTGTCCATGAAGGTGCAAACGTATGAGTAAAATTACTTCCCTCGCCTATGCCTTCTTCGTATTCTATATCAAAAATATATTCACTGTGGTGTTCATCTGCGCTGTAGTTCCATAAATCTTTAAAGTTTGGTAACAGTACATATCCCATTGTAGTTACCTCTTTTAATTTAGCTTCGGCATTTACAAAATCCTTTCTGGTTAAATACACTTTTCCCAATATTGACTTTGCTGCACCTCTTGTTGCTCTTCCAACATCTGCCCCGGTATATTTTGCAGGTAATTTGCTTTCTGCATCCGATAAATCTTTTATGATTACTTCATTATAAACTTTGTCTGTTTTTTCGCGACCAACCTTATACGATTCCTCAACAGTTAGATTGGTAGTAATCATTGGTACATCTCCAAATATTCCAACCAAATCAAAATAACCAAGTGCTCTCATAAACTTTGCTTCTCCAACATAGCGATCTTTATTCTTAACAACAGAAGCATCTGCTTTTTCGATGTTTGCAAGAATCATATTAGCACGATTAATTAAGTTATAATAGTTGCGCCAGGTGCTAACTAATAAGGGTTGACGATCATTAACCGTAAACTGATCAAATGATACATGATCAAAATGATTGGGAATATCTTCCTCCACATCATCTGCCGGCAAATCTCCAAAAACCCAGAAATTCTGATATTGACTCTGCAGCACGTTGTAACATCCATTTACAGCATCCTGAAAATCTTTATCTGTTTTATATAGAATATCAACAGTTACAGTTGACTCCGGCCTTATTTCAATAAAACTTTTTTTACATGATACCAACATTGCTGTTGAACACATAAGTAGGATAACTATATTTTTCATAAAAGCTCTTTAAAAAGTTATTAGTTTTTAGAACGATACATTTAACCCAAGAATCAGCGATTTTGCTAACGGGTAATTATTGTTATCAATGCCGGGTGTAAGTGGATTATCGCTGTTGCTTACATCAGGGTTGAAGGATTCATTTTTAGTAAACAGAAAAGGATTATTTGCACTGATATAAAATCGTAATGAATTCAGCCCAAATTTTTGAGAAACGCTACCAGGCAATATGTAGCTGAGGTTAACGTTATTTATGCGCATATACGTTCCATAATCCAGGTATCGTGAATTCCAGGGTTCCCTATTATTTCCTGTTGGAGCATCATTAGGTCTTGGCACCTGGCCATTGCCCGGATCCTGTTCCGACTTCCAGTAAGCATTGGAAGATGCTAACTGCCTAACCCTACCTCTTGTATTTAGCGTTCCCAACCTTGAAATACTTAAAACCTTATTGCCCTGCGAACCTTGAAAACTAACACTTAAACTTAAATTTTTGTATGAAAAATGGTTGGTCATTCCATAATAAAAGTCGGGATAAGGGTTTCCCATAATGGTTTGATCATAGCTGTCAATTATTCCATCCGGCGTACCATTTGGTCCTGATATATCTAAAAACCTCGAGTCTCCCACCCGGGAACGAATCGTTGAGCCAGGTGAAAATATAGGCCCTTTATCCAGTTCTTTCTGGTTCATAAAAACACCATCATTAATCCAGCCATAAAACATCCCAATGGGTTGCCCGATCATGGTTACATTGCCCCCTGAATATATCCGTGATCCGTCCGGTCCTAACTTAACAACTTCATTTTTATAGGTAGAAAGATTAAAGTCGGTACTCCACTCAAACCTGTTCTTCATGTTTACTGTATTTAGCACGAACTCCCAACCGTTGTTCTTTACTTCGCCAATGTTCTGCAAGGCAGTACTAAAACCAGTAACATCGGGCACATTTACATTTAATAAGAGATCATAGTTTCTGGAATAGAAACGGTCTATAGTAAATGCAATTCGCCTTTTAAACAAGGCAACATCTAAACCCAGGTTTACCTGCTTTTGTTTTTCCCACGTTAAGGCAGGATTGGCAAGCCTTGCAGGAGCAAAAGCACCTACTGCTGATCCTCCCAAAGTATACCGCTCGTAGTTTATAGTTGAGTATTGGTCATAGTTGCCAATATTATTATTTCCTGTTTCACCATAGCTCGTTCTTAATTTTAACTCGCTAAGAAAATCCGACTTCTTTAAAAACTCTTCCTCCGAAATACGCCATGCCAACGCTGCTGAAGGAAAAACTCCATACTTGTGTTCAGATCCAAAACGAGATGATCCGTCTGTACGTATGGATGCCGTTGCGTAATACTTGCTCTTATAGTTATAATTAAGTCTTCCGAGATATGAAATTAAAGACCATTGATAGGTATCGGAAGAACCATCTGTTATTTGACCGGCTGCAGCACTTAAATATGGAACAAAATTATTAGGATACTTATTGGTGGTTAGAAAATTAGATTCTGAATTTTCTTTTTGCGAAGTAAATCCTGCCAGTGCCGAAATACTATGGTCACCAAAAGCTTTATTATAATTTAAGGTGTATTCTGTAAGCCAATTAGTAACGAAGTTAGTATTATCTGTGCCAGTTGCCGGATCATTGAAGAAAGCAGGGAGTTGAGGCTTAAATCTTCTTCCCCTGGTGCTGAAAAGATTACCACCAAATAAAACATTCAGCTTTAATTCATCTAAAATTTTATATTCTGCGTTTATGTTTCCTAATAACCTGATACCTTTTTGTCGAGCCTTAACTTCATTTGCAAGAGCCAATGGGTTAGTCGCATTGGAAGAGCCCGCTAAATTGCTGAAAGCAAAATAATTGCCGGTGGAATCAATTAAAGGATACCATGGATTAACTATAATAGCTTGTGCAATTACGCCATCATTTGGTCCGGTGCCTGCACCTGCAGCAGAAATATTTCTATTATCAGTAAAAGAAGGATTGAGATTAACCTTGACTGTAAATCTTTTTGATAATACAGCGTCAAGATTAGCCCTCATTGAATATCTTTTGAAACCACTATTAATAACAATTCCTTCCTGGTCAAAATATTCTCCGCTTAATGCATAACGCAAGTTTTCATTGCCGCCTGTTGCTGTTAACTGGTATTGATGTTGGGGCGCAGTTCGTAATACAACATCCAATGCATCTACATCATAAGTATTTCTGCCTTCAAGCACATCTATCACTTCCTGCGGCACTTTTCTAAACCATGTAGTATAATTACCAGACACATCACGGCCCTCATCTATATTCCTGTTTCGTATGCCGTCGTAGTAATACTTAGCCTGCTCCATCGCAGTCATAAACTTTGGTCTTTTAGCTACCTTTTGCCAGCCTGTATACATGTCAAAAGTAATTGTAGGCTTACCGGCTCTTCCTCTTCTTGTATTGATAATTATAACACCATTTGAACCCCTGGAGCCGTAAATAGCAGTAGCAGATGCATCCTTCAAAATATCAAGCGTTTCAATATCATTTGGATTTAAGGTTTCAATATTGGTGGTAGGAAAACCATCAACAACATATAATGGTCCGGCACCCGCGGAAATACTGCCTATGCCTCTTATTCTTATTTGCGGAGACACACCTGGCTCCCCGGATACAGGCTTAACCTGAACTCCTGCAACTTTGCCAAGCAAAGCCTGATCTACCCTCGTAACTGCTAAATCCTTTATCTCTTTGTTACCTACCGATGCAACAGAACCTGTTAAGTCTTTTCTTCTTTGTGTACCGTATCCTACTACTACTACCTGGTCTAAATTTGCCACATTTTCCCTCAACTTTACTATCAAAGAAAGAGTGATATCATCTTTAATATTATATCCTCCAAGCGCCTGCGTTTCAAAACCAACATTAGAGAAAGTAAAGCTATAAGGGCCTCCGGGAGAAACCCGCGTAAAAGTAAAATTCCCGGAACTATCGGTACTTGTTCCCGCCGTAAAATTGGTTTTCGTATTTCTTACAATAACCGAAACTCCTGCTATAGGATCACCGTTATTGGTTGTTACTAATCCTTTTACTAAGCTTGATTTTTCCTGGGCTGATAAATTAAAAGCATGGAGAGTAAAAATAAAAAACATTAATGCGTGAAAGGCAACCTTTAGGTTGAATGGATTAGATCTCATAATGACAGCAGTTTTTATGAATAAAAGAGAATCGTAATTAGACTATTATATCTATTACAATAAGTACGTCGTCGTGCTTTGAATACTATTTATTAAACTTTGATCTTTTGTTCCTCGCGATATTTTCTAACAAGTATTCCTATCTTATGTGTTGTTTTAGCAATTAAGCATTTACGAATGCTAATACTCCTTTTAAAGGAGAAACTTTTTTTATTTATAGTAATACGAACAAGTTGAATTTTACCCTTACAAGACAAAAAGAATTTTCATAAACTATTATTAAGAATGGATATTGATATTTTATTGACTATCTAAAAAAGTTTGAATAATAAAATAACTTCTTTACCTGAAAATACAATCAGCCATTATTTGTGCTTCACTCCAAATCCAGGTTGTAAGTAATACGAGATTCATCTTTATCTGAACAACGCCATTAAAAAAATTCCCTGTTTCACTATCACTTTCAGCATTCCTTTAAATGCTTGATTCTTGTTATCCAATTACAATTACCTCATGATCTAAAATGGATTTAATTTCAAAGTGACTGTAACCATTGGCAACAGAAGATGCTATATTTTGCTTTGAAACGAGTGAACGAAGATTTTTGCCACCTACAGATTTTGGCAACTTCGCCTTCACCTTCAAAGGTCCAATCGAAATGAATTCATCCATTGGCTGGCGCCATGTGGCAGCGCTGGTAAGGTTAACTATATGCAGTATCAATCTTCCGGATTGTTGATATAAATGACAATCAACCAATCCAGCTCCTTCTACCGATAATGGTAAATTTTCCTGTGCAGTCCAACGAATTATGTTAGCTAATAAATTTCCATGATCGGGATGATTAAATCTTGCAAACTGCTTATCAATGTCCGCAGGTATAAAGGCAATGCGTCCTCCCTTAGCACTTGAACGAATTATCATACCCGGGATGTTAGTTACGGGTTCGCGCATGTACGATTTTTCAGGCGGATAAGTAGGGAACTGAGGAATATAAGTCATCAAAACTTCACCGCCGGAATCTACTTTTAGAGGCTGAAGCAATCCACCAAAAGGAAGTATATCTGTTTCCTCAAAACCTTTTAAGATAGGATGGCGCTTACCGGATATCGCAGGCTCTTTACCAGTATGCGGGCCAGTCATCTGTGAACGAAGTTCAGGGGTTAAGCGCATGTAAGTATGGTATGCGTTCGTTGCCATCTTTTCAATTTGTGCATCCTGCTTTGGGTTGGGGCGTGTAGTAACGTGAGCACCAAAAATATCTGACAAAGCATAATCAGACCGAGGATCTCCCATCTCATCGTACAGACTGCTATCGCCGGTAGCAATAAGGCTGCCGCCACGATCAACAAAACGTTTTACTGCTGCTACCTGCTCATTCGTCATTAATGCGAGGTTTGGTAGCACTAACACGGTGAACTGCGCTGCATCACGGTCAACATGATCAGCGTGAACAGGCAGATAGGGTATGCGTGCCCGTACCATTGCCTGAGTCATTCCACGATACGGAAGTTCTACCAGTTCATCAGCATCATCCCTTCCATAAAAATCTGCATTCTGCTGCGACCAAACCACGCCGATATTAGCAACAGGGGTACGGTTCAGCAGGTATTGTTCATTGTCTTTATGCCAATGCATTACAGGTTGAGGAGTATGATACATCCTGCGATCTTCGTGATAAGCAGCCACCATATGCCACCACGGTTGTATTCCACCGGCAATGCCGTTAATCATCCACATCCTTGCTTCAGGCGCTGGTTTACTTCCAAGCCGAAACCAAGGTCTTGCATGATCGTACATAGCCATACTTTCAGGTGCCAGTTTATTCCACCCCATTAGCCCATGAACAAACTTACCAATGTCTCCGTTATGTTGAAATCCTCCAGCATCAGTGCGGGACTGATCATCGAGCATAATAATATCAGCTCGTTTAGCTATTTCCTTATAGTCTCGAAAGCTTCTGCTTTGCCCGTTGATCGAGCCGCTATTCATACCCGACCAAATGCAGTTTGCTCCACCAGCAGCCTTCGTTGTCTTATTATTTAAATCCCATAGTTCAAGCCGTCGGTCATAATTCCAACGTATCCATTGTTTATAAACTTTGTCGTCCCAATTCTTTTTCGCCGGTATGTTCTGTCCGGTCTTGTCGCGGAAACTCTTTTTACAGTTTTCGCAGTAACAAATTGATTCGCGTCCCAGACCGCTCCAGCTATTATCGGTAAAACCTTCCGGCTTATACATTTGGGCTATCTCGGTAAGAATAGCGGGAATGTGTTGCTGATAGTAAGGACTATTGACGCACGAAATATAGAGGTCAGCAGCTTTATAAGGTTTTCCTGAAGCATCAACCGAGAACCAATCGGGATGAGCCTGGTAAAATTCTTCGTGTGCCCTGTTCGAATCCATACGGGCAAACACAACAACTCCATCTTCTTTTGCAGCCTTACATAATTCCCCAAACAGGTCACGGCCACCAAGATATTCAGCTTTACGATGTAGTGGTATTTTGGTAGGATAATAGGCTACAATTCCTCCGGCATTTACTACAACACCTTCTGTGTTTGTCTGCTTCCAGAAACTCCGCCACCAGGGAATATCATATTGCGCAGGATCTTTTTCAGTAATATTTATTTGCCCCCAGCGGGTTACTCTTTGGAACCAAGGCAAGTTGTTATCCGGCTTTTCAACAAATGGTAAGTCTTTAGCATTTAATTTAAAAGGATTAGAAGCCGCAAGAACTGAGGTTCCTGCCACTGCATTTTTTAAAAATTCTCTCCTGCTGTTTTCTGAATTATTCATATTGTGTTTCGGTTATTTTGAAGGATCGTTAATTCTTTCGTTTAACTATTTAATACATACAAAAAGGGATGAGAAATTTAGGATAAACACCTTACGAATATCTTACGAATATCTATTGAAGTTTCACCTTTTTATGCATCTGGATTAAGGGGCAAACAAAGATGAACCTCATACTAATTATATGATTTCAAAAACCTAATTATATCCTTCGTTTTGAGGGAATATAGTTGGATTGTTTATTAATTGTATCTGGCTTAAAGGGATAGGAAAAACAGTCATGTAGGGTAGCATACCAGCATTTTTCATAACAGGATAAGCTTGCCCTGTGCGTACCAGATCAAACCATCGTACGCCCTCAAAAGAAAGTTCTAATCTTCGCTCCAAATAAATTTTATCACGTGTAGCATCTTTAGATAAGTTGGAATAGCCTGGCATACCCGCCCTGGTTCTAACCTGGTTTAAATAAGTAAGAGCTTCAGTGGTTTTACCGTTTTCATTTAATGCTTCGGCAAGTATTAATAGAACATCTGCATAACGTATCACTTTCCAGTTTGCTCTGCTGTCATTAATAACTGCTACCGGCGTAATGTATTTTTTGGTATAGGTCTGATTAGTACTTGTCGGCAGCTTTACAAAAACAGAATCTTTATTATAAAATCCACCTGTAACACCTACTGTTACATCCCTTCTTTTATCTTTTTTATCAAATAAATCAATCAATCCCTGAGTAGGAGAATTTTGTTCATCACCATTTCCACCAATACCATAAAAAGTAGTGAAGGGCTGACTATTAGGCGCAAAAGCATTGGTAAATCTGCTTCCTTCACCCATTCCCTCTTCGTACTCAATATCATATATGTACTCGCTATGGTGTTCATTCTTGCTATAATCGAACAGATCATTATAGTTTGGCAGAAGGGCATAGCCCATTGTAGTAACCTCTTGTAACTTAGTTTCAGCCTTAGGGAAGTCCTTTATTGTTAAATACACTCTTCCTAATAAAGACTTTGCTGCACCTTTAGTTGGTCTTCCAACATCAGCACCTGTGTACTTTAATGGTAATCCGGTTTCTGCATCCAGAAAATCAGGGATGATAACCTGGTTATAGATTACATCAACTTTTTCACGGCCTGTTTTATACCCTTCCTCAATTGTTATAGGAGTAGTAATCATTGGAACATCGCCAAAAATTCTGACTAAATCAAAGTAAGATAAGGCTCTAAGAAATTTGGCTTCAGCTATATAACGGTCTTTGTTTTTTACAACCGACACATCAGCGGCTTTAATCTTTTCTAAAATGGTATTTATCCGAAATATTGCCTGATAGTAATTTTGCCAGGTGGAGTTCATTAATCCATCAGAACTGTTTGTGACAAAAGCATCTGAATACGATTGACTGTTATTTTTATATATAGCCTGCCAAGAGTCATCCCCCCGGATATCGCCGAAAATATAAAAATTCTGATACTGCTGTTGGAGCGTATTATATGTGGCAGTTAAGGCATCCAGAAAGTCCTTATCTGTCTTGTATACTACATCAACACTTACTGAAGATATTGGAGGTAAATCAATAAATTTTTTACCACATGAGATGCTAAGTATTGATAAGACAACTATAACTCTAATTATAAATAAGTTTTTCATGACTTTTAGTTTTTTCATTATCATCGGGTTTTAGAATGATACATTTAATCCTACTATTAAGCTTTTTGCGAGAGGATAATTGTAATCCTCTACTCCGGGTGTTAAGGGATTCCCACTGCTGCTTACTTCAGGATTAAAAAATTTATACTTCGTAATTAGTAATGGGTTGGTAGCCGTCATATAAAGGCGAAGAGAACTTATAGAAAGCTTCCTGGCTATTTGATCAGCAAATGAATAACTGAGGTTGATGTTATTGATTCGGAAGAAAGAGCCATCATCCAAAAACCTCGTTGATTTTTCACGAAGACCCCCTGTAGGACTATTGTTCGGCCTGGGACTTTCACCGTCGCCTGGTTCTGTTTCTGATTTCCAGTAATTTTTTACAGATGACAGCTGCTTATAACGGGCCCTGGTATATAAAAAATTATCACTGTTACTATATACCATATTTCCCTGAGAGCCTTGCACACTGATACTTAAGCTGATATTTTTGTATCCAAAACTATTCGTCATTCCGTAATAATAGTCAGGATATGGTGAGCCTATAATTGTTCTATCATAGCTATTAATTACGCCATCGGGTTTTCCGGACGGACCACTGATGTCTTTAAACCTTATATCTCCAACTCGCGATTTGTCTGAAGCACCGGGATTAAAAATTGGACCGGCATCTAATTCAGCTTTATTCTTAAAAACGCCATCTGCAACATAGCCATAAAACATACCGATAGGTTGGCCTATCTGAGTTATGTTATAAGTGCTTATGATTGGGGCACCCTCAGGACCTAATTTGGTAACTTTGTTTTTGAATGTAGAAATATTAAAGTTCGTAGTCCAGTTAAACTTACTAACGAGGTTTCTTGTGTTTACTGTAAAATCCCAACCCTTATTTTGAACTTCACCTATATTAACTAAAGATGTATTAAAGCCGGTAGTAAGCGGAACAAAAACATTCAGTAAAAGATTGTGATTGACCGTCTTGAAATAATCAGCAGAAAAAGATATTCTGCTTTTGAGTATGCCTGCATCTACACCAAAATTTAATGACCTCTGCTTCTCCCATGTTAACAAAGGATTTGGCAGTTGTGTTGGGGCAATGCCTCCTAATGCTGTACCACCGAAAGGGTAAGATTCATAACCGATAGTAGCATATTGAGCATAGTTTCCGATATTGTTATTGCCGGTTTCTCCGTAACTCGCTCTTATTTTTAAATCGGTTATTAATTTATTCTCTTTTAAGAAATCTTCATTTGTTACTCTCCATGCTATAGCTGCAGATGGGAAATAACCATATCTCTTATCCCGTCCAAAACGAGATGAACCATCTGCCCGTATAGAAGCAGTTAGATAATACTTGGAATTATAGTTATAATTTATCCTGGACAGATATGAAATTAAAGACCATTCACTCTCGTTTGAATTACCCTGAAATATTATATTGCTTGTAGCATTTAAGGTATAAACCAGGTTGTTGGGATAATTTCTACTCCTTATAAAATTCGAGCTATTTGTTTGTTTTTGCGTTGTATATCCTATTAAACCTGATATATTATGCTTACTGATAGTTTTATTGTAATTCAATGTTGTCTCTGTTATCCAGTTTAAAGAGCTTGACCTTTCGTCCGTTCCTTCTGCAACATTCGCAAAAACATCAAGCTTAGGCATAAAACTGAAATAATGGAAATTAGAGGAGTTTGCTCCTAACATAACATTCAACTTAAGATCATCAGTGAATTTGTATTCAGTACTTAAATTTCCTAAAGTTCTCATCTGTTCTCCTCTCCTCTTTATTTCATTTGCTATCGCTAAAGGATTCCATACATTGTTTGTCGCATCCTGGCCAAAGCCATTAAAATAACTTCCATCATCATTATATAACGGATACCAGTATTCCCATGTACTGGCGGCGCCAATAATTCCCTCTCCGCCGCCACTTCCACCAGAGGCTACAAGATCATTGTTAGTAGTATAAGCAGTATTCAAATTAAATTTCATTGCAAGCCTTCTTGTTAATTGACCATCGAGGTTTGCACGAAAAGAATACCTTTTGAAATTGCTGGGAGTTATGATACCATCCTGATTTAAATATTCGCCATTAACTGAATACTTAACAGCTTCATTTCCTCCTCTGGCTGATAAATTATAGCTCTGCTGAGGCGCTACCTTAAAAATAGCATCATAGGGGTCAACATTAACGGTGTTTCTGCCTTCCAAAACGTCCATAATTGTTTTAGGTACGGCATTAGCCCATTTTAATGGATCTCCTGAAACATCCTTCCCTGCGTCAATATTTTGATTTCTTACTCCATAATAGTAATACGATGCCTGTTCCTCTTTAGTCAAAAATTCAGGAGTTCTTAATACTTTTTGCCAACCGGTATAGGCATCCAGGCTAATTACACTTTTACCAGCCCTGCCTCTTTTTGTATTAATTATAAGAACGCCATTTGCTCCACGCGAGCCATAAATAGCTGTTGCCGAAGCATCTTTTAAAACATCAATTGTTTCAATGTCATTTGGGTTTATCATTTGTATATCGTCAGTAGGAAACCCATCTACTACATAAAGAGGATTTCCGCCTGCCGAAATGCTGCCCACTCCTCTTATTCTAATTCTTGGTGCTACACCTGGTTGCCCTGAAACAGATTGCACCTGAACCCCTGCTATCTTTCCCGATAGAGCCTGGTCAACACGAGTTACCGGTAAATCGTCAATGTCCTTACTGCTGATTGATCCAACTGAACCCGTCAGATCTTTTCTTCTTGCAGTGCCATATCCAACAACTACAACCTGGTCGAGGGAAGCTATGTTCGACTTCATTTTTACTGATAGAGAAATTGGCTTATCATCTCTTATACTGTAACCAGAGAATGTTTGAGGTTCATAACCTACAGTTGAAAATGTAAAGGAATAAGAACCTCCGAAAGGTATTCTTGAGAAAGTAAAATTTCCTGAACTATCAGTGCTTGTTCCAGACGTAAAATTTGTTTTACTATTCTTAATAATAACCGAAACACCTGGAAGCGGTTCGTTGTTGTTGCTCTGAACATATCCTCTTACTTCAGTTGTTGAAGACTGTGCAGTTAAGCCTGTTGAATATAGAGTATAAAATAGAAGCATCAGTACAAGATGTGAAGCCCTGGTATTAATTTGATTAATTCTCATACAGCGCATTTATTAAAAGGGTTAAATTAATATGCTTAAGCTGCCATGGAAGGCAGGAATATTACAATCGTTATCTCTAATTAAGCTATTTGGTAATTATAAACTTGTCATTTTTCCTGGTCACTTTAAGATTGTTTAACCTGCCTATTTGATTTAAAATACTATCTAACGAATCTGAATTACGAAATGTACTTATGAAGTAAATTTTAGAAATATCCTTTTTTGAATACACAATCTCAACATTAAACAAATCCTCTAATTGTTTGAAGACTTGTTCCAGTGGCTGATTGTTGAACATATACCATGACTCAGAACCAAGTTGAGGAATTGATGGATTATCATTTTCAATCGCCTTACTGTTGTCTTTTGAAGGAACTTTACTAATCGGTCTGAAGATTTTTACTTTTCCGGACATGTTGACCTTGTCATATATAAACTCCTGCCCCGGCAATAGGTAAAACTCATTCTTAAGCTTCTTTTTGGCAGTGTACGAAGAGTTAACTACAACCTTACCCTGATATAATTTCACAACAATATTTTTTCCGCTTTCAAAAGCTGTAACAATAAATTCTGTTCCTAAAGCGGTAGTAGAAATATCGCCACTAAACACTGTAAAGGGCTTCGCCTTATCTTTTGCTACCTTAAAATATGCTCGGCCTTTTAATGTTATGTCCCTTCTGTTACCGCTAAACGGTTCCAGAAAACTCACTTCGCTTTTATCAGAGAGCGTAATTTCCGATCCGTCTTGCAGTTTCAGGTGCACTTGTTTACTCGATGTATTTTTCTCATGCCTGGCAAAAACTTTTAATGAAGGGGATTTTTCATTAGTTACTCCCGCAAGCGATTGTTCAGGAGGCTTTTGATTTTTAAACCAGCCTGATGACAAGCCTATCATCAACATTACTAAAGCTGCAATAGCTGTTGAAACAACTATTTTATAAAGAACAGCTTTTGATTTCAACCTTTCGTTTTTTGTAACTTTATCTGCAATACTTTCAACTTCCTTAAGTAAATATGCTTCTTGCTGCTTATCGTATATTATTTGTTTAAAATGTTTCCATTCGTAATTAACGTTGATATTATCAACAGCCTGCTTTGTACCGCATAACTTCCATAGAATATTTAATTCTTCAAAGTATTTCCTGTTTTGCTCATCAGAATTTATCCATTCTAAAACAAATGCTTCATCTTCCTGATTCAATTCATTGGATAAATATGATATCAGAAGTTCGTCAAATTTGCTTTTATCCTGCATGTTGTTATTATATACGGTCAGGGACAATTATACCCCTACAAATAAAAAAAATTTAGCTCAAAAATTAAAAAGGAAAAGAATAAAATAAAGAGGAAGATAAATAGAAAGCTTTTGCCTTAACTTAACTAAGGCACGGCTTATTTGTGTTTCTACAGTTTTAACCGAAATGTTTAAATGAGAGGAAATTTCAGTATATTTCAAACCTTCATATCTACTAAGTTCAAATACTCTGCGCATCTGCTCAGGCAAGTCAGAAACAGCTTTATCAATATCTGCAGCCAAATATCTGATATCAGGATGGTCATAATTATTTTGCAAGCTATCATCGCAATTGTTCTGCAAAACATATTTCTCATGCTTCTGTTTTACCTTCTCATGCCTTAATACATCAACGCAAGTGTTTGAAATAATTTTATACAAATATGCCGTTATTGAAAGATCAGCAGAGAGAGTTTGACGGTTTTCCCAAAGCTTAATGAATGCGGTATGCACAGCCTCTTTGGCTAAATCAATATCAAATCCAAATTTAATCTGGCAATAATAGCAAAGTGAAATAAAATTCTTTTTAAAAAAAATTTCGAAAGCTGCATCGTCAAGTTTTAAATCGTTGAATAAGCAGTCATCCCTCTCATTATTATATTCCAAATCAGGAGTTGTTTGCAAGGGCAAGGGTGTAATAATTATTTAGGTTACTTAACTTAAATTGAACAGGAAATTCCCCAGGAAATAAATTGGAATTTTAAATTTAGACTTTTTTTTGTGATTAACAAAAAAAAGTCTGTGCTCAGCGGTACTTATCCACAAGCTACTAACGGTGAATTGAAAGAGCTACTGCAGAATGTAGTACCGGCACTTAAAGCGCATCTTGAACATGCCCAAATAGGTAGCCTCATTGTTAAGTAAAAATGATATAGCATTTACTCACAGGTTAAATTATTTTCTGCCCATGTTGTAACCTTTATAATAATGAATGTCTCTAATGTTTAAAAGGCAGTAAGCCGGTAATTACTATTGCTAAAGGCAAAACATTAAGAGATATGAAAAGAACATCGATTTGGAGAGATACTGCAGACACTTCTAATTACCCTTGTTTACAAAATGATACTACTACTGACGTAGCCATTATTGGTGGTGGTATAACCGGCATTACTGCGGCCTACCTGCTAAGCAAAGCAGGGATAAAAGTAATTGTACTTGAAGCGTTACGGGTAGGTGGTGGAACAACAGGGTTTTCTACAGGAAATTTATACTGTACAGTAGATGAAACATTACAAAGCATCCAATCAAAGTACGGAACTGATAAAGTAAAGCAAGTTGTACAATCGAGGCAAGGAGCAATTAATTTAATAAAGAGCATTGTGCAGGAATTTGATATTGATTGTGAGCTTACTGATGCGCCCTTTTACTTTTTTGCCGAAGAAGAAAGCAATATTAAAAAAGTTGAGAAAGAAGCTGAAGCTGCCCGGGCTGCAGGCTTAGATGTAACATTAGAAACTGACATTGGGTTGCCTTTTAAAATTGCCAAGGCAATGAAATTAGGTGGGCAAGTACAGTTTAACCCAATGAAATATATAAAGCAATTAAGTGAAAAAATCCATCGTAGTCTTTGTGATATTTATGAAGGCACCAAAGTAACTGGTTATGAAAAGCAAGGTGAAGTATATGTGTTGACTACAGATAGAGGAAAGGTAACGGCAAGGCATATTATCCATGCAACACATACACCTAAAGGCATATCAGGTATTCATACGTTGCTATTTCCCTACCGTGAATACGCTGTTGCTTTTGATTATTCCGGAATTTATAAACCCGGTATTTTTTGGGGCATAGATAAAGAGAATAAACATTCCATCAGGCATTATAAAAATGGCGATGAGAACTACATATTGGTATTGGGCGAAAAACACAAGACAGGGCAACAGGAACACAACCTACAGAGCATTGAAAAACTGAAGGAATATGCGGTAGAAAAGTTTTCAGTAAGTGAGCAAAGATACCAATGGGGGGCTCAACATTACCGGTCGGCTGATGGGTTAGCTACAGTTGGGAAAGCTGATAAGGATAGTGAGGTTTATTTTGCTACAGGCTTTAGTACAGACGGACTTACTTACGGTACAATGGCAGCTCAAATCCTTACCGACTTGATTACCGGAAAAGATAATCTATATGCTGAAACATATTCTCCTAACCGCCATCATCCGCTGCAATCTGCACCGCGTTTTATCAAAGAAAATGCAAACGTACTTGTACAGTATTTAAAAGATTTACCCGGTGTAGCTGAAGCCAATGCCTTTAAAGAAATAATGCCGGGTGAGGGAAAGGTAGTGGCAAAAGATGGAGAAAAAATAGCTGCCTACCGGGATATGCACAGTGAGCTTCATTTGTGCTCTGCAGTATGTACTCACATGGATTGTATTGTTAACTGGAATGAAGCAGAACAATCGTGGGATTGTCCCTGCCATGGTAGTCGATTTAATTATGATGGTACTGTGTTAGAAGGTCCCGCAATAGCTGATTTGCCTAAAAAACGTAACCAATAAAACATGTTATATGATTTACACATCCATTGCATTTTTTGCACTTGCTGCTATTCTCGGAATGGTACTGCTGTCTTATGTACTTCGGGAAAAAGAAACACCGAAAGGAGCTGTAGTTACACACGGACTTTTTGCTGTTGTAGGTCTTGTTTTGCTTATTCTGTATGTAGTTAAAAATCCTGGTCCGGTTGAAAGTATTGTGTTATTTGTGATTGCCGCATTAGGTGGAGTTGTAATGTTGGTAAGAGACCTTTCAGGAAAGAAGATACCTAAATGGCTGGGAGTTCTTCATGGGCTTTTAGCTGTGTCTGGTTTCATATTCTTACTGGTATTTGCATTTACTAAGATGTAATACGATTGTCATGAAACTTTTTGGGCATCCTATTCACTTAATGCTTACTCATTTTCCTGCTGCATTATTTCCAATGGAATTGGTTTGCTACTTCATTTTTTACAAAACCGGTGACACTTCGTTTAGCAATGCTTCTTTTTATGCTATGACAGGGGGAGTAATACTTGGATGGCTTTCTATTATTTCAGGTGCTATTGATTTAATCCGAATTAAAGATAATGGTGCTGTGCAGGCAAAGGCACTTATTCATGGTTCTGTAAACACAATAGTCGTCTTAGGTTACTCCATTCTTACTATGATGATTTATAAAGATTATCCTAACTTACCTGTAGCTACGTTGACCCTGCTTGTAATAAAAGCTTCTTTGAATGTTTTAATGATTGGGGGAAATTATTTAGGTGGAAACCTTGTATTGAAAGATAAAATTGGTGTTATACAATCTAATACGAAAATATTATGACAGCTTACCAGCAATTATCAGAAGTTGAACTTATAGATAGAATTATTGAGGGTGACCTTGCTTTATTTGAAGTTTTAATAAGGAGATATAATCCCTACTTGTATAAAGTCGGGAGGTCCTACGGTTACTACCATCACGATGTAGAAGACCTGATGCAGGAAACTTTTATCCATGCATTTGAGAACTTAAAAAAGCTTAATAATAAAGAATATTTCAAGACGTGGTTAATTCGCATTATGCTGAATGAGTGTTATAGAAAGAACCATAAAGCTTCTTCACAAAAAGAGATAGTAACAGATACTTTTTTATTTGAAAAATCAATACCTATGTTCTCAGCTAACAGCAATGATACAGAAAGAAAAGTGGGCAACAGGGAATTGAATGCTGTAATTGAAAGTGCAATTGAACATATACCTATCAATTATCGCCTTGTATTTTCATTACGTGAATTGAACGGCCTAAGTGTACAGGAAACTGCAAAGACATTGAACATTACCGAAACGAATGTTAAGGTAAGGTTTAACAGGGCTAAGGCAATGCTAAGAAAAGAGGTGGAAAAAATGTACTCTGCAGAAGAGATATTCCAGTTCAATCTTGTTTACTGTGACAAAATTGTAGAGAACGTAATGGCAGGAATAAGAGCTATACAGTAAGCTGATGGACCAGCGGCCAAGTATTTAATGATGACAAGGAATTGCTCTCGTTTGTAATATCAATTTTAAAAACGTAAAAGCTTTTTTATTAACCAGTATATATTTTTCAGGAAGATTAGAAATTGCTTTTTCCAGCAAAGCTTTCATCTCCTTGTTTAAAAGCTTTCTTAGGGGCGTTTCATTTTCCCTGTCGATTAAGTATTTGTTGTTTTTTATTTTTTTATTTTTCGCAATAAGCTTTCATTTATCAATAAAGTGTACCCGGCAATTAAGACAAATTTGTCAACCTCTAATCCAGCAATTCTTTTAAGTGCTTATAATTGGATTTTACTGTATCCAAAACCTCGTTCATTTTTCCGCCAAGCATAAGTTTAGTCATAGATTCTGCCATACCAATAATTTGTTTTAACTCTGTTTTTGGAGGCATAGCAAGGGCATTAGGATCTGTTATAACATTTACCAGAACAGGCTCCTGATACGAAAATGCAACACTTAAACCAGCATGCAGATTCGCAGGATCATCAATGGTAATACCTTTAAATCCCATAGCCTCGGCAACCATTGCAAAATCAGGATTAACCATATCTGTTTGGTTATCCGGCAATCCTGCCACCTCCATTTCGAGCTTTACCATGCCTAAAGAATAATTATTGAATACAATCAGTTTTATTGCCAGGTTATATTGTTTAACAGTAGCAAGATCGCCAAGCAACATAGATATGCCTCCATCTCCACACATAGCAACTACCTGCCGGCCGGGAAAAGCAAGTGCTGCACCTATTGCATGGGGTAAGGCATTAGCCATTGATCCGTGATTCCATGAACCAATCATCCTGCGTTTGCCGGTAGCATGAATATATCGTGCTCCCCAAACACAGCACATTCCTGTATCAACTGTAAACACAGCATCATCAGTTGCAAGCTTATCCAATTCAAATGCTACAAATTCAGGATGTATAGCACCTTTTATTCCCTTGTCTTCTACATAGGTATTCAAATGTTCTTTTACTTTTTGGTAAATCTGCAACTGGGCATTTAAAAAAGAGTCCTCTGTTTTATTATGTAAAAGTGGAAGTAAAGCCTCGAGGGTAACTTTAATATCGCCATGTAATCCCATTTCAAGCTTAGCTCTTCTTCCAAGGTTTTCTGGTCTTGTGTCTATTTGCACCAATGTTTTTTCTTGTGGTATAAAAGAAACATAAGGAAAATCTGTTCCAAGCATGATAACAAGATCGCTTTCGTGCATACTATGGTATGCAGAAGGCAAGCCAAGCAAACCTGTCATTCCTACTTCATAAGGATTATTATGCTGGATGCTCATTTTACCACGGAATGTATAACCTACAGGCGCTTTAAGCGTGGCTGCCATCTGCACTACTTCATCATGTGCATTTTCTGCTCCTATTCCACAGAAGATGGAAATTTTAGTATGCTTGTTTATTAAAGCTGATAATGCCTGTAACTCGTCATCCGAGGGACGTATGAGTGCTTTGGTAAAGTAAGTATGAACAGAAGAAATATTTTCTGCAGCATCCATAAGGGTAACATCACCGGGCAATCCTAATACTGCCACACCTTTTTTATGTATCGCATGTTGAATAGCAGCCTGTAGCATACGGGGAACCTGGGCAGGTGTGGTAGCGATGTAATTATAGCAACTGCAATCATCAAAAAGCTTTGTTGGATTAGTTTCCTGAAAATACCCTGTTCCGTATTCATAAGTGTTACAGGTAGAAGCAATGGCTAATACCGGTGCACCAGAACGGTGAGCATCATAAAGACCATTGATAAGGTGAACGTGACCAGGCCCGCTACTTCCTGCACAGCATGCCAGTCCTTTTAATTCTGCTTCGGCAGCCGCCGCATATGCTCCCGCTTCTTCGTGCCTTACATGTATCCATTTTATTTTTGGGTTCCGCCTTACTGCATCATTCAATTCATTCAGGCTGTCGCCTGCTACTGCATAAATACGTTCGATGCCAGCCTGTACCAGCATTTCTACAATTTGCTCTGCCACATTTTTACCCATATAGATTGTTTTTCTAAAATATTAGAATTATCATACCAATATATCGTAGCTATTTTATTAATGCAATTAGTTAGTATAAATACTCACAATAAGGGGAGGTACAATATAATAAGAATAAGTAACCGCAAATACAAGGCGTTGAATATCGCATATATGGTTATTGAAGCGATAAGTTGTGAAAAATTACTTGAAATTCATTTGCTAATATGTTTCTTTGTCAAGAAACTATGTATTAACACAATCCAAAGACTTCCCTGTTATCATACTTGAAACTCCTTGTCTAATTTCTTAAGCATTGCGAAATGCTTTTTTGCATCTTTTAAAAATGTCCAACCCTTCCTAAATTCCCAATATCTTATTCCGGTCTTATAATTATATCTCGAAATCTTATACAAAATCTTCCAGTGGTGTATAAATATTTTGTAGGCCTGTAATAAAGTATTCCCATTACCGTATGCATGATGGGGTTCTGCACCACAGCCATTAAACTCAAGAATTGAAAAGTTTTTGCCTTCTTTAAGGTCATCAATTGATAAACATTTAATATCATAACGACCATAATAGAAGTGCTGGACATAATGGCTAAGTTCATCAAACACCTTTAATAATTTTTCATCTTTTTCGTGTGCAAGACTTACCAGTTTTCCTCCGCGACTTAGGTTTAATGCATTAGATAAACAAAATATTTCACCTTCAGGAATAATTTTCGATAACCTGTTCTTATGTTTCGATTTCATCTCTTCAATTCGGAAACGAACTCGTGGATATTTAAGTATAATATCTAACAACGTACTTTTTCCATCACCGGTAACTTCTAAAAATTCCTTTTTTAAAAACCCTGTAATTGTGCCTTTATTTTGATAAGGAAACCGGTAATAAAATACGCTTACTTCAATAGGATATTTTATATACTCCTGAACAATATACTTAACCGGTATTACTTGATGATAAAGTTTAAGGTCAAAAGCATTGTCAATTTTTCGAAACATAAATCCCATCATACCTACATCAGGTTTTACTGCTATGGGGTAATGAAGAAAATTTGACTCAATTAATTGTTCTGCTTCTATAAATGACAATGAAGGTGATATGTAAATTGTTTGGGGTAACTTAATGGAGGTAACTTTTGCATAATACGAAACAGCTTGTGGAGCTATGCTTACAAGCAACTCGCCTTTAGTAATAACATTGCTCGACTTGCTGGTATTAAAAAGATAATTAACGATACCTGAAGTTTTTGCTATAATGTTTTGATCATTTACTTCGCCTGTTAATTTATTTAATTCTGCGGTTGCTTGTTTTAACTGGCTTTCATATTCGTTCTTTGCCTGTATAAGTGATTGTTCGTTTTCATAAAGCTGCACTTTGCTAAGCGTTAGCGAATTTTGCTCACGGGTAAAATCATTGTAAGCAATATTTTTTTCGGAAAGTCTCTTGTTACGTTCACTTTGTGTTCTGGTTAAATTTTCTTTTACAGCAAGGCTGGCTTCTTTGGTATTGTTATATTCATACTTGCTAAGCATATCTTTTTTATACAAGATAGAGTCGCCAAAATATTTTTCCCTCGTTGAGGATAAGCGTTCTTTTTGCAGGTTATATTGTTGGTCTAACGTCTTCATATCATTCACCAACCTGTTAATATCTAACTGGTATTTTTTTTCTGCAATAGTGGTTGTTTGGTCAAGAGTTGCCTTTTTCTTTTGCACTGCCTGCTGCAGAACATTTATTGATTGTAGTTTCTTTTGCAGGTATTCTATCTCACTTTTTATTTTTGCATACTGCTCAATATTCTCCGGGTTTTTGAGCACAAGTAATGTATCTGCTGCCTTCACCGGTTGTCCTTCCTTTACGTAAACCTTTACAATCTGTGCTTCGAACGGCGCTTTAAAATCGGCCTGTGGATTAGCGGCAACAATTTCACCTTCTCTTATGGTTACGGTTTCATTAATTTTTAAAACAAATACCAATATGAATATGCTGCCTATAATAAAAAGCAGCAACCTGAAAAACCATACGGTAAAGTTATACTCCCTGAAACTGTAGTTGTTCAATTCTTCCATTTTGCATCATTAATGTTTTTGAAAATTGTATGTGGAGCAATGGCTCGTGTGAAATGATGATGAATGCCCGGTCTGTTAGATTATTGATATAATCAGCATTCATTCCGTTAAACTTATTTCCTGATAGCGTAATTGATTTTTCCTAATTATATAAATACAAAAAGTTGTTTTTGGTACATTTTCGCCAAAATACTTATTTAAAAATGAAAAAAAATATCTTATTGGCTTTATCTCTGTTACCATTATCTCTTTTAGCTCAACAACAAGACTCAGCAAAAGTAAATTACCTGGAAGAAGTGAAAGTTACCGGTATAAAAACCGTTAGAGGTACAGGTCACATGCCGGAAGTAAAAGATGGGATTATTTATGCAGGCAAAAAAAACGAAGTTATTCTTGTTGATAGCTTAGATGCAAACAAGGCAATTAATAATACAAGACAGATTTTAGGAAGAATACCCGGGTTAAATATTGTTGAAACAGAAACAGGAGGTTTTACTGCTAATGGCATTGCTACCCGTGGATTAAACCCTACTCAAAGTATAGAAATGAATACCCGGCAAAATGGTTATAACATTAGCGCTGATGTATTTGGATATAATGAAGCATACTACATACCGCCTATGGAAGCAGTAACTAGGATAGAGATGGTACGTGGTGCAGCATCATTACAGTTTGGTTCTCAATTTGGAGGTATGGTAAATTATGTAACTAACGAAGCTCCAAAACATAAACCATTTGAATTATACACTTCACAAACAGGCGGCAGCTTCGGCTTGTTCAACACCTTTAATTCTATTGCCGGAACAACAAAAAAATGGAGCTACTACAGTTTCGTTCAATACAGAACAATGGACGGATGGAGACCCAATAGTAAGCAATGGCAATTGTCTGGTTTTGGTAAAGTACAATACAATGCTTCTGATAAGTTTAATTTTGGGGTGGAATATTCACTTTTAAGAAACAGGATAAAAATGCCCGGTGGTTTAACAGACAGTATGTTCAATGCAAATCCACGTTCTTCTTTTCGCAGCAGAAACTGGTTAAAAAGCCCCTGGAACATTTTAGCTGCTTACGCCAATTATAACCTTTCACCAAATACAACATTAAGTTTAAAAACCTCCCTTTTATTTAGCAGCAGGGCATTAGTATGGCGAAACGAAGATGGTGGTGCAGGTGCATTAGACAATATCGATCCGTCAACAGGTGAATATGTAAACCGTGAAGTTGAAAATGAAGACATGCACAATACAACTACAGAAATAAGGTTGTTGCACAAATACAGGATGGGAAAGATGGATAATACATTTGCAGGTGGATTAAGATATGCTTATGCATGGTTTAAACGGCAAGGGGGTGGCGAAGGTACAACCGGAACTGATTTTAATTTATCAGTAACAGTCCCTTATGAGTATGACCTTGATTTTACAACAACAAACAGTGCTCCCTTTATTGAAAATATTTTTAGAATTAATGATCACCTTACCGTTACCCCCGGCTTTCGGTTAGAATATTTAAGGAGCACCGGCAAAGGGTATAAAGAAGATAGCGGCAATAAAATTATTACAAACGAAAACCGGAACAGATATATTCCATTATTTGGTATTGGTGCAGAATTTAAAACATCTCCTAATACAAATATTTATGCTAACATTAGCCAGGCTTATCGTCCTATAGATTACTCACAAATAACAGGCTTTGGAATAACATCTAAAATAGACCCAAAACTAAAAGATGCTAATGGTTATAATGCAGACTTAGGATACAGAGGTACTGTAAAGAATTATTTGAATTTTGATATTGGCTTATTTTACCTTGCTTATAATAAACGTATAGGTACAGTTCTTATCAATGCTGGTGCTGCAAATGAATATACATTGCGTACTAATGTTGCCAATAGCGTTCATAAAGGTTTGGAAAGCTATATAGAATTTAATCTCCTAAAATACTTAAACCCTAACTCAAATAAAGGGTTAAGCATATTCAATTCCCTTGCTGTGATTGATGCTAAATATACAAGTGGTGAGCTTAAAGGAAACAGGGTAGAAACTTCAGCTAAATATATTAACAGGATTGGCTTAACTTATATTGATAAAAGATTTTCAGGCACATTGCAAATGAATAACGTAGGCGATGCATTTGGTGATGCTACAAATGAAAGAATAAGTGCAGACCCTGTTGCAGGTTATATTCCAGCTTATACTGTATCAGACATAAGTGCAACATACCGGCTTAACAGCTTCTCGTTAAAAGCAGGTATCAATAATCTTACAGACAAAGCATACTTCACAAGGCGAACAGATGAATACCCTGGACCGGGTATAATACCCTCAAATGGAAGAAGTTTTTATGCAGGTATTACTGCAAAGTTTTAGACAACTTAGAATGCTACGGTATAAGTATATGATTTTACTTTTGCCACTTATTCTTTTAAAATAGTGATTAAGCAATGGACACCATAGACATCCATCCATCTTCAACAGCTATCAGAACAACCCTTCTTGGTATTGGAGTAAGTGTTGTATTAATATTTGTAAAGGGAATAGCAGGGTATTTAGGTCACTCTTATGCTTTGATAGCCGATGCTACCGAAAGTGGAGCCGATATTTTAAGTTCCGGGTTATTATGGCTGGGTTTACGGATTGCGTTAAAACAACCAGATGATGAGCATCCTTACGGCCACGGCAAGGCAGAACCATTAGCAGCCATTGCTGTTGCTCTTTTTTTAGTTGCAGCGGCTATATGGATTGGCTATCATTCAATATCTTTTATAGACACTCCTCATGATTTACCACAAGGGTTTACTTTATGGATACTCTTAATTGTGATTGCAATCAAAGAAACATTGTTCAGATACGTTTTCAGTATCGGTAAAAAAATTAACAGTCAGGCAGTAAAAGCAGATGCTCATCATCATCGAAGTGATGCCATTACTTCAGTCGCAGCTTTTATCGGAATAAGCATTGCTTTAATTGGCGGCAAAGGATATGAAGGGGCAGATGATTGGGCTGCCTTAATTGCATCCGGTTTAATATTATACAATGCGATTAATATAATGAGACCTGCCTTAGCCGAAATTATGGATGCAGCACCATCAAACGAAATTGTTCAAAAAGTAAGAGAAGTAGCAAGTTTAATTCCAGAGGTGAAGGCTATTGAAAAATGCTATGTAAGAAAGATGGGCTTTGATTATTATGTTGATATTCATATTCAGGTAGATGGGCAATTAAGTGTAACTGAAGGTCATCGTATTGCTCATTTGGTAAAAGACGCAATTCTTAAAAGTAATTTAAGAGTTACTGATGTTTTAATTCATGTAGAACCTGCAAATTAGATATGCTTGTTATACTTTTTACATGAATTTAATGTAATGATAAATACTTCAATCATTGAAAGAAACACGACTATTTTCAAAAAGAATAAAACAGATTATCTTTATAAAATAATTAGCTCTTTGCTTCATAGCATAAATCTTGTTGGCAAATTGTTGGCAAAAAACAAAAAGCCGCTACTGCGGCTTTTGTAAGTAGTTGTTAATTAAGTGACCGCGTTAGGATTCAAACCTAAAACCTTCTGATCCGTAGTCAGATTAAAGTACTTTATCACTCTTTTCTTATATTAGCTTAATTTATTATTAATTAGTGTAAAATAATACTTTACACTTTAGATATTTGCTTAACTTAACTTTTCAAAACTTGCCTTTTCCTACTTTTACTTGGAAAAAACTTGGAAATTTTTTTATCTTCCTTCTATGAAAGCATCAGCTTATATAATACTTGCGAATCGACATAAAAAGAAATCCGGCAAATTTTCTGTCAAGATGCGTATAGTCTTTCAAGGTAAACCTAAGGACTATAAAACAGGATTAGACTTAACAGAAGAGGAATATAAAAATGCAATGGCTGAAAGGCCAAAGGAGTATATAGTGTCTGTCCGAAAACGCTTCAAAAGCAGGTTTTTTTGCTATAGGATTTTGAATAATGGAATTTTTTTGGTGTCATCCTTCAGCTCCTAAGCTCTTCTATAGTCATTAATTTTATTTTGG
>JAABUN010001515.1_pt1 | contig 50300 bp, 40 predicted proteins | sample 5559311 | NCBI WGS metagenome assembly JAABUN01 (sample SAMN10711877, study PRJNA513370) | rock metagenome | isolation source: Antarctica rocks | place: Antarctica: Victoria Land, Siegfried Peak sud
GCGTCTCCATGAGCGTATTGAGGTCGGCGGCAAAGGTGTCGTAATCGTAGCCAGTGGTTGGCTGATTGGATTGACCGAAGCCGCGGCGGTCGTAGGTGACGACGCGATTGCCAAGGCGCGCGATGATCTGACTGAAATATGGGCGGTCTTGTCGCAAGTAGATCAGGTTATCGGCGAGTTTGCTGAACGCGAAGTACTCGCTTCCAACCACCGCCCCGGTGGTGGCGGAGTTCCCCGGCATTCACATCACCACCGGTCGCAAGTAGCGTCCGCGCTCCTTCCTGCTCCGTCCCAGCGGATACCACAGGTGGCTTCCTTAGCGGGCGCGTCGCGGTGGTGTTCCCATGGAGACTGCCATCCGGTTCCACACATTGATGGTCACGATCGCCCACGTCAGCTCGACGGTCTCCTGCTCGCTAAAGCGGATGCGCACCTCCTCGTAGAGGTCATTTGGGGCCTGGCATTGTGGTAGAAGAGTCAAGGACTCCGTCCAAGCCAAGGCGGCCCGTTCACGCGAGGAGAAGATATCACCCGCTTCGCGCCAGACAGATAGGAGGTCGATTTGCTCAGCTGTCAGCCCTGTCTTGCGTCCGTTGGGGATGTGCACCGAGAGGCAGAAAGCACACCGGTTGATCTGCGAGGCGCGAATGTATACAAGCTCGATCAGCTGCATGCCGAGCTCTGACTTCTTCAATGCGGTGCTCAGGTGCGCCATCGCCTCGTCGACGTGCGGCGCGACTGATCTGTAGTTGATACGCTGCGACATGGATACTGCTCCTTACGCGTCGTCGTTCGCTGTGCCCTGACCACGACCAGTCCGGCGAAATCAGAATCGTTCCGCGTGACCGACACAGATCGCCGTAGGTCATCCCGACCGGCACCACTGCCGTCATCGCCCCGCGGTCAACAGTGACATTCTGCGGCAACTGGGAGAGGGACACCAACGCCTCTGCATCTGCCATCTCGTTAAACGTATGGCGTGTGCCAATTGCGCGGATCGATCGAGGAGTTCACGACCAAGGTGGGCTCCTCATCCACAATTCAATTGGTCCATGGAATCATCGGCCTAATGAATCGACATACGTCTGAGAGTTCTGCCTCACGTCAAGACACGAAATCATGGACGGATCGTTTCAGTATACAAGGCACGCAACAAGGTGGGATTGTCGGTACAGAACAGATCTGGGTTAGTGGATTGGGATGAAGTATTCCGTAGGCTCGCGGAGGCGCGATATGCTGGGCCGCTGGTGCTGGAGTCGTTTGCTGCAATAAACCCAGATTTGGCTGCGGCAACCTGTCTGTGGCGCTCACCGCGACACGCTCCAAGTGTTATGGCTACTGAAGGGCTGAAGTTTCTGTGTGAAGGAGCAACGAAAGCGGGGTTTGCGTAAAGCAGAATAGTATTAGTGATGCCGTAAACATGTGAAGACGACATTCTGCGGCAGCGGCATCGCCGTTATGTCACATGTATAAAGTCTCATAAACGAACGTTATTGGTTCTTTTGCTGGCCACTCTCCCAAGAATTCGATTTCATCCCGATATCATCTCATAACTTACCTCGGAATCAACGTCTCATTACGGACATGCCGGTCCAGGTTCTGAGGCATTCAAACTGATTGGCTGTGCCGCATCTTCATCGGATACCAGACACTTGACGTCCGATCACGAACTGCATGTGGCTCAGTGTAGCAAATCGAAGGCACGGGCGTGCTGCAACCCGCCGATCGCGCCAACGGACGCGGAGCAGGGGAGTCATGTGGCGTCGCGTGGTGGACTATTTGGCACTCGGCAGTATATTAGCGTTGCACGTTATGATCCGGGTCCCACCGGCGCCTTCGGCATCTTCTGGATGCGGCAGTTCAGCCAGGGATCGATTCCCAACGACCTCGTCGATGGCGGGCGTCTGGATGGGTGCACGCACTTCCAGCTCTACCTGAACGTCGCGTTGCCGCCGCTGCGCCCGGCCCTCGCATTTCTTGGGATTTTCACGTTCATCAATACCTGGAACGATTATTTCTGGCCGCTGGTCGTGCTCGTTAACCCGGAACGCCAGACGTTGCAGGTTGCGCTCGCCCAGCTGCAAGGGATCTGTCAGACGGATTTCGCGACGGTGATGGCCGGGACGCTCTTCTCGACGACTCCGCTGGTGGTGATCTTCATCCTGGGGAGCAAGCAGTTCATCGGCAATATCGCCGCCGGTGCGCTGAAGACCTGAGAACCCGGCGCGGCGCAGAAAAACAGGAGAAGGACCGGAGCGAATCCGCTCCGGTCCTTCTCCTGTTCCCAATCATCCCGCGTTTCGACGTCACATCGGGATGACGGCGACCTCGTGATCGGCGATGCGTTCCAATGTGAAACGCAGGTTGGAGTTGTTCGCCGAGACGCGGGTTGTCGTGCCCGCGACGAGAAGCTGGGCCACGGTTGAATTGCTTCCAAACTCATTGCAGTTCACGGTAACCTGAAGCGGCCCGATGGGCAGGTATTCGGCAACCGGCGTCAGACCCTGCTCATGCCCGGAGAGATTGACGAGATGAATCACCAGGCAATCGGTCTGCCGGTAGACCATGACGTGGAGGAACCCGGCCCCCTCGATCTCGATTAGAATCTCGTTCGATGCGACCCAACGAACGAGATTCGCCAGAAAGCGGGCATGGTCCGGTAATCGACTGCGTCCAAATGTTCGGTCGATATCCGCCGGGAGATAGGCGACCCGACCACCGGCGTTGTCGTTCAGCACGAGGGCCGGAACGCCACTGCGCGGATGGCGCATCCAAGAGGTCTCCGGCGGGTAGATCGGGAAGGGAGGGACAAGTGTGAGCGGGACGTCGACACCCTTGCCGGCGCGGACCACTTCGAGTCGGCCACCGAAGGGCAGGATATCGGTCTCCTCGAACCCGTCAAACACGGCGTGGCGAGAGCGATCGTCGTCCGGCTCGGCCCCGGTCGCCGGGCCATCGACCCACCGTCGCCGTTCCGGCGCAATTCGCAGGTAGGAGTGTTGTTCCCATTGGTCCCAAGCCGCACGGTCGTCTGAGTCCGCGCCGTGATGGGTGCCCGTGGCGTGGGCGCCGAAGAGATCGGCAAGCAGAAAATCGTCGCATCGTTCGCCGGCGCCGGTATACAGGCTTGATTCGCCAGTTGCGAGAAGTCCTCCTCCCGCCGCCAGAAATGTGCGGATGGACGCCGCCTGCATGTCGGTGAGGAGTCCAACGTTTGGCAGCACGAGTGCCTTGAGACCAAAGCGGGACGAATCGCGGGCAATGTGGTCGGCGTGAATCGGGAGGTACGGGATACGGGCGCGAATCAGGGCGTCGGCGAGACCGTTCCACGGAAGACGGAAACGCTCGTGCGGTCGCGATCTTCCATAGTAGTCGACGTTCTCCTGCGACCAGACGACACCGACTGTCGCAACAGGTTCGCGATCGACGAGGGCAACTTCGTGTTGCTGGTGCCAGCTAAAGAGCGGTTCCGCCGTGCGGTATTGGCGACGATCCTCGTGGTACGCACCGATATGGTGCCACCATGGCTGAATGTCGCCCGCGAACCCATCGAGTGCCCAAAGCCGGGCATCTGGTTCCGCCTTGCTGGCAAGTCGAAAACTCGGCTGACCCGCCCCATACATGGCCATGCTTTCAGGAATCAGCTTGTCCCAGCCGAGGATGCCATGGATGAGCTGACCTATCTCGCCATTGCGCTGGAAACCCATGCCCGGATGTCTGTATTGCGAGTCGAGGAAGATCAGTTCCGTGCGCTCGGCAATACCACGGTAGTCGCGGAAGTGGTTGCCCTGGGCGATGAGATCACCGGCGTTCATGCCGATCCAGAGACAATGCTCGCCTCCCGCTCGCTTCGTGATTTCGTTGTTGCGATCCCAGATTTCGAGGCGCCGATCGTAATTCCACCGTATCCATTGACGGTAGATGGGGTCGTCCCAATCGTGATGGGTCGGAATCGACGCCCCGAATCTCTCCCGGAACGCGCGCCGGCAATGCACGCAGTGGCAGATCCGATCGCGCTGCAGGCCGCTCCAACTGTTGTCGGCGAAGCCGTCTGGCCGGTAATTGGAAATGACTTCTTCGAGGATTGCAGGAACGAACTCGTCATAATAAGGACTGTTGACACAGGCGATGAAGAGATCTCCGGCGCGATAAGGGGTGCCATCCACGTCGACGGTGAACCAATCCGGGTGTTCGAGATAGAAGCGTTCATCCGCACGATTGGAATCCATGCGGGCGATCACGCGCAGGCCCTCCGCTCGGGCCGCCTTGGTGATCTCGCCGAAGAGGTCATGCTCACCTAGGAACTCGGCGTGGTGCTGGAGGTCGAGCGCGCTTGGATAATACGCAACGATCCCTCCGGCGTTGACGATCACCCCTTGGATATGGGTCCGTCGCCAGTGTTCCCGCCACCAGTCATTGTCGTAGCGCACGGGATCGATCTCGGTCAGGTTCGTCTGGCCCCAGCGCAGGGTGTCGCGATACCAGATGGTGGCTCCTGTCGCGTCGGTCACGGTTGCTCTCCATCGTTTCACGAGGTCGTGTCTGCCCGGAATCGGGTTGCCGGGATTATTTGAGGCCGGTAAGGACGATTCCTCTCAGGAAATACTTCTGGGCAGCGAGGTAGACGAGCACGACCGGGATGATCGAGATCGTCGCTCCGGCCATCAGCACGCTGGTCTGGCTGAAATACTCTCCCTGGAAAAGCTTGAGCGCAACCGGGAGCGTTTGCAGGCTCGATGAGTTGAGGAAGATGAGCGGTCCGAAGAGGTCGTTCCATGAATCGAGAAAGGTAAAGATGGCGACAGCCGCGAGGGCCGGCGTCACTTGGGGGAGCATGATTCGCCAGTAGATCTCGAAGGTGCTGGCGCCATCGAGGGTGGCTGCATCTTCCAGGTCCTGTGGGATCTGCAGGAAGAACTGCCGGAGCAGGAAGATCGCAAAGACCGAGTGCAGCACGCGGGGAACCCACAGCGGGAAGTGGGTGTCCACCCACCCGATCTCCCGGTAGATGATATACAGCGGGATGAGGGTCACGATTCCCGGGATCATCAGGGTCGAGATCAGGATCGAGAAGGCGATGTCACGACCCCACAAGTGAAGCCGGGCAAAGGCATACGCTGCGAGCGACGCGACGAAGAGAACACCAATCACTTTGAACGTCGCCAGCTTGACGCTATTCCAGAGGAATGGCGGAATCACCTCCCACACCGCCCGGTAGTTTCCCCACTCGAACTGGTGGGGCAGGAACGTGGGGGGAACGGAGAGTACCTGGTTCTCCGGCTTGAGGGACGCGGTGATCATCCAAGCGAGCGGTGCAAGGAAAATCACCGCAAGCGCTGTCATCAGGATGTAGAAGAAGCCGTTGGTGGCGACGATCTGGATCCGTCGCCGCCTGCCCGCCTCCCGCGATTCCCTGGACTGGTATGTGTCGAATTCCGGTTGCGCCATACTGGTCGTTCCGTCCCCTTCTGGTCATGGCCAACGTTCAGTCGTAATGCACCCAGTATTTCTGCAATTTCCACTGGGCAAGGCTCACCATGCCAATGACCAGGAAGAGCAGCCAGGCCATTGCCGATGCGTATCCCATGCGGGAGAACTGGAATGCATTCTTGTAGAGGTTGTGAATGTAGACCTCGGTGGAGTTTGCGGGCCCGCCGCTGGTCATGACGTAGATGATGCCGAAGACCTGGAATGAGGAGATGAACTGGGTGATCGTCAGGAAAAAGAGCGTGGGTGTCAGCAAGGGTAGCGTGATCGAACGGAATCGCCACCAGGAAGAGGCGCCGTCGATCTTTGCGGCTTCGTAATACACCTCCGGGATGCCCTGGAGTCCCGCGAGGAGGATGACCATCGGGTAGCCGACGCCGAACCAGACGCTGACGATGATGATCGCTGGCATCGCCCAGGTGGTGCTCGAGAGCCAGGATGGACCGTTGGCGCCGAAGAGGCCGATTGCCCAGTTTAGCGGCCCTGTATCCGGCGCGAAGAAGAAGCTCCAGACGAGGCTGATCGCCACGACGTTCGTTACCACAGGCAGGAAGTAGGCTGTGCGGAAGAGCGTGACGCCGCGCATCTTGCGGTGACAGAGCAGGGAAAGCCCGAGGGCGATGCCGATCGTCAGCGGGATGTGTCCGAGCACGTAGAACACGGTGTTCTGAATGGTATTGCGGAATGCTTTATCCCGTGTCAGCAGGCGTTCGTAGTTGAAGAGACCCACCCAGTCCCGTTTCGTGAGCCCGTCCCAATTGGTAAACGATGTGTAGAGAGAAAAGAGGGTTGGGACAAAGTAGAAGGCAAGCATGCCGATCACGACAGGCGAGATAAAGAGCCAGCCTTCCAGATCGCGGCGCGCCTGACGCGACAACTTCGGGAGTGAAATCACCCGTCGCAACTGCTTCGTTTGCACGGCCATCGGGGTGTCCCTCTTCCGCCTCGGTTCGTATCGTGATGCGAGCAATGATCGGCGTGCCTGTGCTCGCTCACACGTGATGGCGAACGTTTAGAATGCGCCGCTCAACGTCTCTTCGACGTCTTGCCGAACACCTCCCAGGACGTCTTCGGCGGTGGAGTCACCGTTCCAGACGAGATCGAGTTGCGGTCGGTAGATATTTCGGGCGTTTTCCGTGTTCTCCGTGAAATTGACGGTCGTCTGGAACTTCATGGCTTCGGTGAAGAGGCCGAGATGGGCAGGGGCCACACCGTCCTTGGCCTTGATGCCTTTAGCGCTCGCGGTAAACGCGGGGATGAAGTCGCTGCGCTCGGCGAAGATGTCGCTTCCCCCCTTGCCGCCAAGAAACTTCAGGAGTTCCCATGCACCGTCAGGGTTTTTGGCGGCGGTCGGGATTGCGTAGCAGATCAGGCTCCCCTCGGTCTTCTGGTCGGCCTTGGCTGGTGGAGCGGCCACATCCCAGGTAAAGGTCGGATTGTTCTTGCGGAAGTAGGCCATCGTTCCCTGCGTCCGGAAGATCATCGCCGCCTTCCCCTGCAGGAAGAGGTTGTTGCCGGAATTCGCTTCCGTCACAAGACCACGCTCCGGTTGCACCTTATGCACCAGGGTGAGATCGGCGAGCCACTGGATCGCCTCGACACCCTGAGGTTCGGCGAGAAGGAATGACTTCCCGTCCTCCGAATAAATTCCCTCGGTCAATCCGTTATTCACGGAAAACGTCTGCTCGCAGCCAGTGTCGTCGTAAACCAGCGCACCCCATTGCTTTCCTTCAACGGTCAGCTTCTTGGCGGTCTCGACGAAGTCATCCCAGGTCCATCCCTTGCTCGACCAATCGGCCGGAGGAAGGGGGACGCCCGCCGCCTTGAAGAGGTCGACGTTGTAATAGATCATTCGCGGCTGATTTCCGAGCGCCCAGGCCGTGTACCGGTTGTCCGGTTGACGGGGGAAATTGAAGACGGGCTCATAGTAGGCGGCGGGATCGATCCCATCGCGGTCCATGAACGATTGCAGGTCGGTGAACTGTTGCTTGAAGGAGTAGAAGCGGACGAAGTCGTCGTTGACGCGAATGATGTCGGGAACCGTGCCGCCAGCCAGCATGGTTCGGACCTTGGTCTCGTAGTCGGTTCCGGTGCCGGGTGCCGGAACGATCTCGACCTTCGCCTTGGATTGCTGCTGATAGGTCTGGATCGCCGCTTCGGTCGGCGTCCCTTCCATCACGGCCCAGTTCATGAAGGAGACGGGTCCCGCGGCGTCCTGTGCAGCCAGCGGTGCGGCCATGGACCCGTGAAACGGCACCTGCGCCCGAGCCTGAACGTGTGCGGTCGTTACGATGGCGACACCAGCGGCCGACGCCTGGGCCAGCAATGCTCGTCGCGAGAGACGGTTCGGGTGATCGATCATGGTGGTAAATCCTCTCCGCTGGTGATGACTCGCGCACGCGCACGAGCCGTAATCTCGTCTCCAGCCGCTGGCGACGATGGGACAGATGGACGGAACGGTTGTGGACCCTGGTGCCATCACTCACTGCCGGCAGACATACATCGTCCGTATTGGGCGACGGATAATTCCCTTGCTGGATCTTCGTGGTGGTAACGCTACCACGTCAACACGCATGGATTTCGATCCTTGCTTGCGAGCGATCCCCCTGATTGTCATGATCGCTGGAACCAACTGTCACTTGCTCTCTTGCCATGGTATCGTTACCATATCAGGAGAGGACATACGTGTTTCGCGCTACGACGCATTCGATGCGCCAAACAGGTCGATGTGCCTGTAGTCGTACGTGGTTGCTGCTCTTCGGAGTCGGCTGAAGGAGGACGAGTAAATGGTAGCTACCGAGAATGAGAGCGTATCGAGCAGCGTCGTGCGTGTTGGTCTCGTCGATTGCGACGTGCATCCCTATCCCGCTAACCTCGATGAGATACGGGCGTACCTGCCAATGCCCTGGCGAGATCGATTCAGCGGCGGTGGGCGAGGCTTCTTCGGGAACCCGGTTCATGGCTCCCGACTGGACAGCAATCCTCCGGCGGGTGGTCCCGCCGGATCGGATCCGGACTTCCTGCGCCATCAATTGATCGATGAGTTCGGTACCGCGTATGCCGTCCTTCTGCCTCGCGCATTTGCGAACGTCCATCCTGATCCCGATTTCGGGACGGCGATCGCCGCCGCCTACAACGACTGGCTGGCCGATACGTGGCTCTCTAAATACAACCTGGACGGCATCTTTCGGGGCTCGATCACCGTCAATACCAACGACCCGATTGCAGCTGCGAAAGAGATCGAACGGTGGGCGGGGCATCCGTATTTCGTGCAGGTGATGACGGATTCCGGGGCTCGGGCTCCCTTCGGTCAGCGCCAGTACCATCCGATCTACGAGGCCTGCGAACGGTATAACCTGCGGTTCGCGATCCATCCGGGTACCGATGGCATGGGCATCAACGAGCAGCCATCGCCCGGTTACCCTACGCACTACATCGAGTGGCATACGGGGCTGTCGCTGGCATTCCAGTCGCATCTCATCAGCATCATCACCGAGGGTGTCTTCGAACGGTTTCCCGGATTGGGCATCACGCTCACCGAGGGTGGCGTCTCGTGGCTTCCGGCCTTGATGTGGCGACTCGATGCGGAATGGAAGGCGCTCCGATCCGAGGTTCCCTGGCTCACGAAGGCGCCATCCTCCTATCTGCGCGATCATGTCCGGCTCTCCAGCCAGCCGCTCGAGAATCCGGACAATCCAAAACTCCTCCTGCAGATGTTCGAGATGATGGATGCCGAACACATCCTGATGTTTGCCAGCGACTACCCGCACTGGGATTTCGATTCGCCGACGCATGCCTTTCCAAGGCTCCCCGATGCCCTGCATGAACGCATCTTCTCGACTAATGCCCGCGAGTGGTATGGCTTGCCGGCTGTCCCGCAACCCCCTGAACCGGTGAGGGGCTGACGATGGGGCGACATGTCGTCGGAAGGGTGAGGGAGCTGGCGCTTGGTGAGCGCCGCATCGTCGAGGCCGAGGGGCGGTCGATCGGCGTCTTCAACGTCGACGGATCGTTCTACGCATTGAAGAACAGCTGTCCGCATCAGGCGGCACCGCTTTGCCTGGGCTCGATCAAGGGCATGACGATGCCGAGCAAGCCGGGCGAATATATTTGGGCTCGCGAAGGTGAGATCCTGCGTTGTCCGTGGCATGGCTGGGAATTCGATCTCACGACGGGCCGCTCGATCTTCAATCCGCGTCGGACGCGCGTCAAGGCATACGATGTCACGGTGGAATCCGATTTCCCCGACGAGGATGAGGACGAGTCTGTCGAGACGTTCGAGATATCGGTCGAAGACGGCTGGATCGTGCTGCACATCTGATCGGGCTCGCCCGAGCCTCCGGGCATTGCACGGTCGCGCGGGTATGCTTTGTTGCAAGCGACAGAGATCGCCCCGCACGGTGTGGTGTAAGGAGCAGCATATGATCACGATGAAGGATATTGCGGCCCGCGCCGGGGTCTCGATGATTACGGTGTCCCGCGTCGTGAACAATTCCGGGTATGTCGGAAAGGTGACGCGCCGGAAAGTCGAGGCCGCGATCGATGAACTTCACTACGTGCCGAACATGGTCGCGAGCAACCTCCGCTCGCGACAATCGGACCTTCTGGCATTGCTCCTGCCCGACATCACGAATAGTTTCTGGACCTCGATCGCACGTGGAGTCGAGGACGAAGCGTGGGAACAGGGGTATGGGGTATTCATCTGCAACACCGACAACAACACGGTGAAGGAGGCTGCCTATGTCGAACGGTTGCTGCGACGCCGGGTCGAAGGTGTGCTGATGGTGCCAACACCCGATCCTGAAAGCGAAGTGCAACTGGCACGCCTTCGGCGGCAGGGCGTGAAGTTCGTCGTCATTCACCGGCGGTTATTGGGGATGACGGCAGATGTCGTGCGGAGCGATAGCGGGGAAGCAGCGCGCCGCCTCACCGTGGAATTGGCACGTGCTGGCCGGAAACGGCTCGCTTTTGTCGGATTACCGTTACCGGATCCCGCAAGTCAGGATCGGCTGGCAGGATTCCGCGCGGGACTCGAGGCGAGCGGGTTGGCGTTCGACGAGGCATTGGTGCGGACGGGTGAAGCCGGGGCGGCAACCGGCGGCTATCGCATGGTGACCGATCTGCTCACCATCGAGAATCCGCCCGATGGATTGCTCCTTGCGAACAGCCGCCTCGCGATGGAAGGTCTGCGTGCAATTGGAGAGACGGGCCGGCACATTCCGGAGGACATTACGGTGGCGGCTTTCCACGATATCAGCCTCATGGATCCGTACGCGTCTCATCTGATTCGTGCCGTGCAACCGTCGTACAAGATGGGCCAGCTGGCGATCCGCCGATTGCTAGAACTGGGCGATCACGAGCATGGACCCTACAAGGAGATCATCCTCGAATCCGAAATTCACGTTCCGTCGTGAAGAATGCAGTCGATTCGGAGGTGAATCACTCCCCTCCTGCCGGCGCCAGCGCAAGCCGTCGCATCCCAGGCATTGCCCCCCCTAACCCTTGGCAGTCGTTGTGGCGGCTAGACGCCGACGGGATGATTCCCGCCCAGCGTGACAGACGCGCCGGTTTGTGCCGATTCGACGCCGCCGAACAACATCTCGAGACTGTGCAGGTTGTCATAGGCATTGGTTTCTGGTGGTGTCCCGGTGCGCACGGATTCTCGGAATGCGGCAAGTGATCCTGCGAAGCCGGTGATCTCCAGCGCATCTACCGGCACGATCGCCTCAGATCCATCGAATGCCTGCCAGACGATCTGGTTCTCGTGCGGGTCTCCAGTCCAGTTGATCCAGTTCAGGCGGCCCTTGTCGGTCAGGATGCGCCAATCCGCGTTCCATGTTGTCTGTGGTCCCGTGCTCGCCCAGTTCCCACGATAGGTCACCGGGATGCCGCCATCGAGTCGAATGATCGCGCTGAGCGCAACATCGCCCAGGTACAGGCTGTCCGGAACTTTCCAGCTGGCGACGGTAAGCGATGTCGCGTTGCGGCCACTTATCGCTCGCAGCATGTCGAGGTGGTGAATCGACATGTCGAGCAGAAGTGGATGATCCATCGAGAAGCGGAAATTTTCAGGTGGCCAGAACGTACGCGAGTCCTTCATGAACGTGATCTCGATGGCGAGCGGCTTGCCATGCGCACCCTCGGCGACCAGCCGTTGCAGCGTTCGCACCGGTGCCTGAAATCGATAGTTCTGACTGACCATGAGGATCAGGTTGTGTTTTGCGGCCAGATCGGCGAGCGCACGCGCATCCTCGACGGTTGTCGCAAGCGGTTTCTCGAGCAGGACGTGCTTGCCCGCGTCAAGCGCAATCGTGGCGACGGCGCGATGTGTCGCGGGGGGCGTAACGACGAGCACGGCATCCGCTTCGACCTCCTTGACGGCAACGTCCAGCGACGTGAAGATCTGCGCCGCCGGCATGCCATCCTCCTGAGCGACGGTGCGGGCCCATTCCGATGGATCGACGACCGCCACAAGTTCGATCGCGTCGCTATCGGCAGCCTCTCGCTGAAGGAGTGTGAGCCAGTTGCGCCCGTGTCCGCCGAGTCCTGCCTGAATGATCTTCACAGTTCTTGTCCATTCTGAATGACATACGGAACGTTCGGAACGTTCTGGTAATGCCAGCATACCGCGCTCCGGAGAGAATGCGAACCTGGCCGCGGGGCGAGGAATCGAATCGTCCGGGCCCGCTTTCAGTCGAGGCTTCCCGGTGAAGCTTCCACGATCAGTCTGACCTGCCGCGAAAGACCGGTTGAGCCCGAAGTCATGTTGCCGGTGCCTAGGAATGGACCTTCTGAATGAGGACCCCATGGCCGATCGAGTTTCGCGGCGGTTGAATGGGGGACCGACCATCGAGGCCCGTATCAGTCCACGAACTCTCATCCTCGACTGGCTCGACATGGGTAAAAACGGTCGTGCCCGATAACGCTGTCCGAATATCCGCCTCGACCCGGTCGGCAAGGTTGTGACCGTGTTCCACTGACCAGGTGCCGGGCACAAGGATGTGGACGGAGACAAAGCGACGGGATGCGGCCTGACGCGTGCGCAATGCGTGCGTCTGAATGTCTTCGGCGGCCCGGAAGCGATCCAGAACATGTTCGACAATTCGAAGTTCGTCAGCCGGAATGGCAGTATCAAGGAGACCGAGCATCGAGCGCTTGAGCAAATGGTACCCGGCCCAGATGATGTTTCCGGCAACCAACAGACCAACAATCGGGTCGAGTCGAGTCCAGCCGGTCAGCAGAACCGCACCGATACCGATCACGACGCCGACCGACGTCCACACATCCGTCATCAGATGCCGGGCATCGGCGTCAAGCGTGATCGAGTGATACCGCTTGCTGGCAGCGGAGAGGCGAAGCGCGACGAGCAGGTTTACCACCGATGCGACGGATGAGATCGCGAGGCCCAACCCCACTGATTCGATCGCGACGGGGTTCAGCAGGCGATGGAAGGATGTCCAGATGATCGTGACGGCGGCGCCGAGGATGAGCAGGCCCTCGAGTCCGCTCGAGAAATACTCTGCCTTGCCATGGCCGTACGCATGCTCCTCGTCTGGTTCGCGAGCGGCCACGATCAGGGCGATCAGCGCGCCGATTGCCGCAACGAGGTTGACGACCGACTCGAGCGCATCGGAAAGCAAACCAACCGAACCCGTCAGCCAGTATGCGACCGATTTCAATGTGATGGTGACGAAGGCGACGGCGATCGCAAGCCATGCAAACCGGGTCAGCGATTGGGAGGGAGCCAACATGATGAGATCAGACTCCTTGCCCAGGTTGCATGGGCATAAGGCGGAACTGGGGAACGAGGTGTTCGGGGAGCCGAACAAGGTGTTCATCCCGATGATCCAACGGGTAGTGAACGCTTGAGCCGAGGTGCCAGACTGCAATTCTGGCGACTAGGCATGACTAAAATTCCCGTTGATGCAGAACACCGCCTGCATGTATGTCTGCAGACGGTGAGGTATCGTGATCGTATGAAGGGACAAGATCGTTGCCTCGTCCGGAATGTGCGGTAATTGTACGCTCCATAAGCCATTTCCTGCCAATCGCCGTGGTTCACCTGAATCCGAAGGCGACCTCGGAAAGACGCTATACTATTGGAAGTATTATGGAGATGTATCTGAACCGACCCGTCCAAATATCAATTTCCCTATCTTCATGGGATAGTTCATACGATGTCACACCAAACGACCAGCTGCAGGAGCGAGATCCCCCAAGGGCTCGTGCTTGTTCTCTCTGCCGCCGCCGGCTTGTCCGCTGCCAACCTCTACTACGCTCAACCGCTGCTGCACACCATTGCCAATGCATTCGAGGTCGGATCAGGCACTGCCGGGCTGATCGTGACGCTTTCCCAGATCGGATACGCGATTGGGTTGGCCCTCGTGGTCCCAGCCGGGGATATCGTCCAGCGCCGGATGCTCTCGTTCCTTCTGCTCATGGGGACATCGGTCGCATTGGTAGCGTCCGCGTTGACTCCTGGCATCGGGGTCCTGATCGGTTTGGCCGCCCTGGTCGGCCTCGGATCGGTCGCCGCGCAAGTCCTCGTTCCGATGGCGGCATCGCTCGCCCCCGATGGCGATCGTGGGCGGGTGGTCGGCAATGTGATGACCGGTCTGCTGCTCGGCGTGCTGCTGGCCCGGACGCTCTCCGGGATTTTGGCGGATATCGTTGGCTGGCGGGGGGTGTACTGGATCGCTGCTGGTATCGCGCTGGTGCTGGGCATCACATTGCTGAAAGCATTGCCGGCGGACGGTGAACGATCGCAGTTGAGTTATCCCCAGCTTCTGGGTTCGACAGTGGCACTTTTTCAGAATGAACCACTGCTGCGACGCCGGATGCTCTATGGATTTCTGAGCTTTGCATCGTTCAGTGTGTTGTGGACCACGCTCGCCCTCATGCTGGCCGCACCTCCACATGGGTATGGCGACGCGGTGATTGGGCTCTTCGGTTTGGTAGGCGCTGCCGGTGCACTATGCGCGAACTTCGCTGGCCGCTTCGTCGATCGCGGCCTGGGGACTCTTACCACAACCGTCTTTGCGGTCATGATCGCCGGTTCGTTCGGATTGATCTACATGGGTCATACATCGTTTTTTGCCCTGCTGATTGGCATTCTGATCCTCGATATCGGTGTCTCGGGGTTGCAGATCACCAATCAGAGCTACATCTACGAACTCGCTCCGGATGCGCGAAGCCGGATCACCGCCAACTACATGACAGCCTACTTCGTGGGTGGAGCGGTGGGTTCCGCCGTTGCCAGCGCGTTGTATGAACGCGCTGGCTGGGGTGGAATCTGCATGCTGGGAACCGTGCTTGGAATCGGCATCGTCGCCTCGCATCTCGTGAGCCAGTTTCGCGCCGACCCGGCCACAGCAGGCAATTCAACGGCTGGCAATTGATCGGGCGCCAGCGGGATCGCCACGAAAGATACGCGTTCGAGCCTCACCGATTCGTCGATCGCAATCGGGTCACTCGTCGAGCGGGCAGAAACTCGCGACGGGCAGGTTACTGAGGGGTGGGGGATGGCTCGAAGGGATCATGCAGTGACGTGCGTGGGACTGGACTGCCAGGTGTTCGTCGCGATAACGATCGATAGTTCCGTAAAACGTCGATCGCCAGGAACATTGCGGCGACCGACGCGTCAACCAGGGATCTGCGGTGAAGTTAGACTCCCGGCTGGGGAAGCGCCAGCAATTCCTGAAGATTCAACCGATGCGTGAACATCTGGATGTCGCCGTTCTCGTCGCGGGGCCATTGCTCCTCAGGCCGATCCCAGTAGAGTTCGACCCCGTTGCCGTCCGGATCGTCGAGATAGAGGGCTTCGCTGACGCCGTGATCGGAGGCCCCGCCAAGCGGGACGCCATGCTGGACAAGGCGACGCAACGCCTGGGCGAGTTCTTCTCGCGTCGCATAGAGGATCGCGGTGTGATAGAGACCCGTCGTGCCTGGGGCGGGCGCGCGACCTCCCTTGCTCTCCCACGTGTTCAATCCGATGTGATGATGGTATCCACCTGCGGAGAGGAATGCGGCCTGATCGCCGAAGCGCGACACGATTTCAAACCCAAGAACGCCGTGGTAGAAGCCGATCGCACGCTCGAGATTGGCAACCTTCAGATGTATGTGCCCGATTCTGGCCGTCGGAGCGATCACGAACCTCTCGTGCTCGGACGTGGCAATGGGTGACGTGGCAGCGTGTTCGACCATGGGAATTGCTCCTTGAATACCAGTGTGACATGCTCGTTGTGTTCGTCTCACTATAATGCTTACGAATCGTAACGAACAGTGAATGCATGGGACAGGTTCGGAAGCAGCGAGCATGAATGAGGGATGGTGGAACGAAGATGTGTGCACGTCAGGACGCGGAAATACCTGAGTCAGAGGCGCGGCCACGGCCACGGCTCCGGGATCTCAAGATCACGATCGGATCAATGCCGACGGGATCGCTGAATGCCATCACCGATGTTCCAGGCGTGCGAGTCGGGCATACCACGCTGATCGGTCCCGAGCAGTCGATCCGAACCGGCGTCACGGCCATTCACCCCCATGAGGGATCGGCATTTCACTCGCTCGTGCCAGCCGCGATCGTCGTCCTGAATGGTGCCGGCGAGATGACGGGTCGTTCGCAGATCGACGAATACGGATTGCTCGAATCGCCGATTCTCATCACGAACACCCTCTCGGTCGGAGCGGTTCATCAGGCGACGGTCGAGTGGATCTGCGCATCGGAGCCAGAACTTGGCTCCGGCCACTTTGCGATTCCCGTGGTCGCCGAGACGTTTGACGGGTTTCTCAACGACACCGCCGGTCAGCACGTCAAGCGTGAGCATGTCTTTGCTGCACTCGATACGGCATCTTCTGGGCCGGTTGCGGAGGGCAACGTCGGTGGAGGCACCGGGATGCTGACCTGCCAGTTCAAGGGCGGGATTGGCACATCCTCGCGCGTGATCGAGCTCGCCGACCGCGCCTTCACGATCGGTGTCCTTGTGCAATCCAACTTCGGGCTGCGGGAGGATCTTCTCATCGATGGCGTGCCGGTCGGTCGCGAGGTTGTGGACCTGCGCCCGGAACGCGGTGAGGAAGTCAGGAAGGATGGCTCGATCATCATCGTGGTCGCCACCGACGCGCCGTTCTCAGATCGTCAGATGCGTCGGATTGCGAACCGGGCGATGCTCGGTCTCGCTCGTGCCGGTGGAATTGGACGTCACAGTTCCGGCGATATCCTGATCGCGTTTTCGAACGCACCCGAGAATCGCACGCGGCGCGTCGAGGATCGTCACGCGGTAGCGCCTGCCGATGTGGTGTTGCAGCGCACTCAGATCAACGACGTGGCGATCGACCCCTTCTTCCAGGCAACCGTCGAGGCCACCAGCGAGGCAATCGGCAACGCCCTTGTTGCCGCCGAAACGATGATCGGACGTGATGGGCACGTCGCGCATGCATTGCCCCACGACCGGTTGGTCGGGGCGATGCGCAGATACGGACGCCGTTGAGCAGAACAGAACAGGTGCGACTACCTCTCATCGTCCAGAAGTTCGCGGCGCGTCTTGAGCGAGCTCGGCCCCGATGGTGAACGGACGCGGAATCGACGCAACTGACCGAACCGCGCATCCCGTGTGGAGGTGTGCACCCGTAACTACCCTCCGCGGGTGCGTGTTCCGGAACGCTGGTCGCTCCCTGATACGCCGTGGCGCAACCCGCTGATGGTGCCTTTGGACCGTCTCGACGGGATTGAAGGATTATTGTCCGTCGCTTCGAGCAGGCGGTACGTTGGCGGAGGCATCAGGGTCCAATTCAGGCACACCTTCATGCGTCCACATGTGTCTCGACCCCATCGCAACGCGGTCTGCGATGTTGATCGATCCTTGGTCCGCAGCATGAGATGATCTCGACAGGTGCGTCAGGACACGAGAATCTTCGTTGTCGCGGCGGCAACATCGCCGAGGTCGAGGACCCCGTCATGTACCGTGAATGCCTGCGCGGGATCGAGCGCGTCAGTCAGTACGGTGCCATCGGCGAGCGAGACCCCCAGCCTCAAGATCGACGTTTGGTGCGCGGCATTGACGACGATCACTGCTACCTGCTCCTCGCTTCGGCGCAGAAAGGCAATCTGGGACCCGGCGACATACAGCTCTTCGTATGATCCTGTCTGCAACGCCGAAGTCTGGTGGTGGATGGTGGCGAGCCGCCGTATCCACACCTCGAGTTCAGGGTGTTCTTTGATTTCTTCAGGCACCGGCCACGTGAACGACGGTCGCAGCGGACCATCGTCGCCGCTCTTTTTCCTACCCTTGTATCCCCACTCACTTCCATAATAAAGAGAAGGTGTGCCAGGGATCGTGAAGAGGAGCGCGTAGAGGGGAAAGAGATCGCGATCGTCCTTCAGCAGGCTGGCGACACGGTCGACGTCGTGATTGTCCGCGAAGCTGTAGAGCAGGAGGTCGCGATAGATACCCTCGGGGCCGTACTGGCGCGTGAGCGAATGGGCGATCTCGAAAAAGTTGCGATCGTTGAGACTGGAATAGAGTCCCTTGAAGCACTCGTAGTTGGTGGCCGAATCGAGCATCTCCGGGTTTGCCCACTCGCGATAGTCACCGTGCACGATCTCGCCGATGATCCAGCAATCCGGGTTGGCCGCCCGGCAGGTCGCCGCGAGGTCGCGCAGGAAGTCCTTGTCGATCACATCCGCGGCATCGAGCCGGAGACCATCGATGTCGAACTCGGCAAACCAGCCGCGCACGGTCGTGAAGAGGTAATCGCGCACATCGGGATTCTGGAGGTTGAGCTTGACCAGTTCGAAATTGCCCGCCCAGGCTTCATACGTGAACGGATCACCACGCGGGCTCCGTTTTCCAAACGTGATGTTGTGAAACCAGTCGCGGTAGGGAGATGCCTCGCCATGCTCGCGCAGGTCGAGGAACTGCGGAAACTCCCGACTGACATGGTTGAAGACACCATCGAGGATGACGCGAATGCCGCGCTGATGGAAATCGCGAATCAGTGCCTTGAGGTCCTCGTTGGTTCCGAGTCGTCGGTCGACCCGACGGTAGTCGATCGTGTCGTATCCGTGGGTTCCGGATTCGAAAAGCGGGCCGAGATAGAGGGCGTTGCAGCCGAGATCATGGATGTGTGGAATCCAGTGGGAGAGCCCGGGCAATCGGGAGACGACCGTTGCATTCACGTCATTCATGAGCGGAGCATCGAGCAACCCGATAGGATAGATATGGTAGAAAACCGCGTCTGAACTCCATGTGCTCATTGAACGCCTCCTGTAGAAATCGATCACGTGTACCACTCATGGATCGAGGAATCCAGAAGGTGTGTCAGGTGTGTCAGCTGTAGATCCCGTGTGAAAATTGCTGGATCAGTCGCCACACAGCGCCATCGTCGAGCTCCATCTCACCGCTCGCGCCAAGCTGGAGATAGGCGAAAATCGTTCCCTGCAGGGAACCGGCGGCGAGATGATGCCGGCCGGCCATATTGCCATAATCCTCGCTGGCAGCCGCAAACATGGTTCGCAAGAGGTGATCCTGTGTGTCCAATCTGGTTGCCATTTGCTGGGTCGCAAGATCGTCGCGGGCGGTCATCCCGGCGGCGAGAACCATCCGATAAAGTTTCGCCTCATGCTGGCCGAAAGCGAGAAAGGTTGTCACGACATTCGTGAGGGAGCGGGTTAGATCTCTTCGATGGTACGTGGCGGCGATTGCAAGGTCGTCCAGAAAAGGATCGTAGCGTTCGCACAGCAGCGTTTCGAGGAGTCCCTGCTTGTTTCCGAAATAATGATAGAGGGTGGGTTTGGTGACCCCGGCGGCAGTCGCAAGTTCCTCGACGCCCACCCCGTTGAAGCCACGGTTGGAGAAAAGCGTGAGCGATCGCTCCAGGATCAGATCGCGTTTGGTCGGTCGCCGTTCGCTCATGTTGTCTGCTGCTCGCTTGCCTGGTTCGATGATGACTGGAGGATTCTTCCCGCCATGCCTTCGTGGTGAGTGTACCGATCGGTATAGTTCGGGTCAAGCGAGTCCGCGTTGGCTGTTTCCGGCGATCCGGGATACGGGTAGAATGACGGGAGTATGACAGTGCGTGTGTGATTCGGTGATGGAGGGATTGCAGATGCACGGGTTGGTTGGCGGCAAGAACAAGCGCGGTCCGGCGGAGCGCGTCACCGTGATCGGCCTTGGTCGTTTTGGGAGCAGTGTTGCCCGCACGTTGAACGAGTTGGGGTATGAGGTCACCGCCATCGATCGCGATCCAAAGCGTATTCAGGAGATGGCGGATCTCGTCACCCTCGCGGCGCAGGGTGACGGCACCGACCAGGAACTGCTTCAGCAGTTGAACGTCGATCAATCGGATGTGGCGATCGTGGCTCAGGGTGAAAATCTGGAGGCCAGCCTGCTCAGTACGCTGCTGCTGAAGAAGCTGAAGATACCGTGGGTGATCGGCAAGGCCAAGAATTCGCTGCATGGTGAATTATTGCGGAAAGTGGGCGCTGATCGCGTAGTGTTTCCGGAACTCGATGCCGGGAACCGCCTCGCACATTCACTCGGGGTCCGTCATATCAGCGATTACATCTCGCTTTCGCCGACAGCGGGTGTCGCTCGCCTGGAGGCACCGGCCAATCTGATCGGCCAGTCGATCGCACAGTGTACCAGCGATCTGCAGACCAAGATCAACGTGCTTCTAATCAAGCGGGGGAGTTCGCTGATTACCGTGCCTTCCTATCAGGAGACGATTCAGGCGCACGATGAGCTCGTGATCGTGGGCGCCGATGTCGATATCGAGGCCTTCTCCGAGCACAATCTCAAACCCGCTCCGAACCTGCCATGACCGGATGGACGACAGTAGGTTCTGCTTCACGGGGAGCGAGGTAACGCACGTTGGATCGACCCCACCGGAACCGTTTGCCCGGAAATCGCATCGTTCGTCGACGGGTCGGCGCGACGCAGGTCATCCCGGTCCCGGATCGCATCGAGCGGCGGGAGGTGCCGAGTGTGCAGACGCACGCGAAGCGCTTCGTGGCCGCGTTTCTCGTGATCGTCCTGCTCGGCGCAGCTCTGCTGGCGTTGCCGGTCTCGGCCGAGCAGGGCGTAGGTACAAAACCGATCGATGCCTTGTTCACCGCCATCTCGGCGTCCGCCGTGACCGGGCTCGTCGTCGTCGATACGCAGGATCACTGGAGCTTCTTCGGTGAGTTGATCATCCTCGTCCTGATGCAGATAGGCGGCCTTGGCTTCATGGTCGGTGCCTCACTCGTACTCGTCTCACTCGGTCGGGGCGGGAGTGTGCGCGATGCCCTCCTGCTGCAGGATGGCTCGCCGACACTGTCGCTCCGCGAGGCAATCAATCTTTCCAAACGGATTTTACGTTTCATCTTCATCTGCGAGGGTTTCGGGGCGATTGTTCTCACGATCCGCTTCATGCGTGATGAATCTCCGCTCGTCGCCATCTGGTACGGCATCTTCCACGCCGTCTCGGCGTTCTGCAACGCAGGGTTTGATCTTCAGGGCGGCTTTCGGTCGATGTCTCGCTACGAGACATCGCCATGGATCAATGTGACCCTGATCGCCCTGATTCAAGCCGGTGCGCTGTCGTTCATGGTGTTGAGCGATGCGTACGGCAAGCGCTCGTGGAAGCGATTCTCGCTCGATACCAAGCTGGTGCTGCTCACGAACGTCATTCTGATCGCCATCGGTGCCGTGCTGTTTCTGGCAACCGAGTGGCGAGCAGCGCTGCTCGACACGCCGACGTGGGTAAAGCCGATGGTGGCGATTTTCCAAAGTACGTCGGTCCGAACCGCCGGCCTGACGACAGTCGATTTCGGCAATGTCCATTCACCGACCGTCTTTCTCTGGATCGGCATGATGATGATCGGCGGCGGCGCCGGGTCGACCGCAGGTGGGATCAAGCTGGCAACCGCCGCCGTGATCTTCATCGCGGTCATCTCGACGCTCCGAGGTCAGACCCAGACGCAGGCTTTCGGACGCCGGGTGCCGACCTATCTCGTCTTCCGGGCGATGGCAATCATCGCGGTCTATCTCTCCGTGCACTTCCTGTTCACGATGCTGCTGGCGTTCACGGAGGACGTCCTGGGGCAGAACAATCTCTCCTTCCTCGACCTGATGCTGGAAGCGATGAGTGCGGCGGCAACCGCCGGCCTGACCACGGGGATCACCCCGGATCTTTCGGACGCTGGCAAGATCGTGCTCTGTGGAGCGATGTTCTTTGGCCGGCTCGGTCCATTGACGCTCGTCTACGCGCTCACCCAGCGACAGCGGACCACTCGCTATCACTTTCCGGAGGCACCTATCCGGATGGGATAAGTGCGTTGCCTGAATTGCCTGTGCCTAGTGTCTCGTGCCCGGGCGCGAAACGGCTTGAGCATCCGCGTGAGATACCCGGCAAATTGCGTCGAACGTCCTTGTATCGACGAATCGATTGCGTTCGGTCGTGATGGAGAATCGGGATACCTTACATACCGTTTCCATGTAATGGTATGCAGCGGCCCTGGAATGTAGCACAATTGTACGACTATCCGATCTGGTGAAGTCGATTGCGCAGGATGGAGTGGCGGAATGTCGTGGATTGGGAAGGTCTGGTCGCGACACGAGCGTACCCCTTCCGTCGCGGCATCACATCCGGTTGATCCTGTTGCGATCGAGTTGCTCCATCAGTTGACAGGTCATCCTGGCGCGAGTTTTCGTGATGATCAGTGGGAGGTGATCGATGCGTTGGTCAATCGTGGTGAGCGCATCCTGCTCGTGCAACGAACGGGTTGGGGGAAATCTGCCGTCTATTTTGTGAGTGCGAAGATATTGCGGAATCGCGGGCGCGGCCCGACGGTGATCATCTCGCCGCTGCTGAGTCTGATGCGAAATCAGGTGATGGCCGGCAGGCGCATGGGGTTGCGAATTGGAGCCCTGCACAGCGGTACGAGTCATCGCTTCGAGGATTTTCAGCGGATGGTCCTCGATGACACGATCGACGTCCTGCTCATCGCGCCAGAGCGATTTGCCAGTGAGCGTTTTCGCGATGACTTGCTCCCAGACATCTCCCGTCACATGGGGATGTTGGTCATCGACGAGGCGCATTGTGTTTCGGATTGGGGTCACGATTACCGGCCCGATTATCTCCGGCTCGGAAGCATCTTGCAGTATCTGCCACGTGAAAGTCCTTTGCTGGCAACGACGGCGACGGCAAACCAACGCGTCGTAATGGACATTCAGGGCCAACTCGGTGCGCTTCGGATTATTCGTGGTTCGCTTGCCCGGGAAAATCTCTCGCTGCAGGTCATGGATCCGATGTCGGTGAAAGAGCGATTCGCCTGGTTGGCCGCGGTTCTGCCCACGTTGCAAGGGCAAGGCATCGTCTACACATTGACGAGACAGGATGCGGACGACGTCGCCGGTTGGCTTCGCGACTGCGGGATAGATGCGCGGGCCTATCACTCGGGGAGCGCGGTGGATGGTCGTTCTGGCCACGAGGATGCGCGCGTCGACCTCGAGGAGCACTTCACGCGTGGAGATCTGAAGGTACTCGTCGCAACATCCGCGCTTGGAATGGGATACGACAATCCTCAGGTGAGATTCGTCGTCCACTATCAAACACCCTCGTCGATTCTCGGTTATTACCAGCAGGTGGGACGAGCAGGGCGCGGGAAGGAACGTGCACTCGGGATCCTCATGTCCGGTCCGGAAGATGCAGCGATTCAGGAGCTTTTCCGCACGAGTTCCCTCCCCACCGTCGATGAACGCGCATGGGTCGTCGCGGCCCTGAAGAAGGTTGAACCGGCATCGGTATCGATGATGACGCCGGTGTTGAACCTGCCCGAAGCAAAGATCGATCACACGCTTCGCTTCCTCTCTGTCCAGGCCAATCCGCTTGTGTCGCGCGAGGGCGATACCTGGACTACCAACAAGGTGCTGTGGGACACGACGTATGGAAGCCGCCGGGATGCACTTGTCAGCATCCGACGTGAAGAATGGGAAGGCATTCAGGATTATCAGCGAGAGAAGCGGGATTGTCAGATGCTTATGCTGCTACGAGGGGTAAATGATCTCGCGCCGGCGCGGCGTTGCGGCCATTGCGCCAATTGCCTGGGCAAACCGCTGGTATCGCATGAGATTGACGATGACATGCAGGCCAAAGCCGAGCGGTTCCTGCTTCGTCCGAGTACCGTGCTGATCCCCGCTCATCTCCACATTCCCGAAAACGGTCTTCCACGGTACGGCTTCTCCGGCGCGATCCCCTTGAACAGGCAGGCGCGAGAAGGAAGGGCCATGACGTATTGGGGCATCCACGGGCTCGGTCTGCATGTCGGTGACGGCAAGCGGTCGGGCCGCTTCAATGACGTGCTTGTCGACGCGATGGTCGGGTTTCTGTCCGATGTTTGGCATCCGGATCCGAAGCCGGTATGGATGACGTGCATCCCATCCTTGCGCCATCCCGAGCTCGTGCCTGATTTTGCCCGGAGGGTTGCCGAGCTGCTCGGCATTCCGTTCGCGATGGCCGTAGCGAAAGTGCGCGACGTCGAGCCGCAGAAGCAACAGGACAACGATGTCCATCAATGCCGAAATCTTGACGGCGTGTTTGCGATCTCCCTGCCAACAAACCCCGGTCCTGTACTGCTCATGGACGACATGGTGGATTCCGGCTGGACGTTTGCGATAGTCGCGATGTTGCTGCAAAGGGCCGGAAGTGGTCCCGTATTTCCTCTGGCACTGGCTTCGACGCGTTCGAGGGAGGAGTTGTGACGTCCGTTCCCACGCGGGTTGCGCTCTTGCTGACCCTCCGTCTCGATACAGCGGCCACAAGCGCGCTCAAGCCACTCGATGTTGCCGAGATGACCAGGCTTGCGAGATGGCTGCAGGGCCAGGGGCGTTCATGCCTGGAGCTGCTGAATAACCCTGAGCCAACGCTCGAAGGATGGGATGATCGTCGCATTCCAAGTGAGCGTGTTCTGCGGTTGCTCGGATGCTCCATGATGGTCGACAACAAGATCGAGCAGTGGCGAGCACAAGGAGTCTGGGTCGCGGGTCGGACGGACGAGAATTATCCGCGAGAGCGACTGAGAAAGTGGCTGGACGAATCACGACCGCCCCTCCTCTTCGGGATCGGAAACTCGCGTCATCTCGATGGTGGCGGTACGGCGATCGTCGGCTCGCGTGACGCCACAGTCGAGGTCCTGCGAATCGCTGAGCGTCTTGGTGCGCGCGCCGCGCGGCACGGGAATACCGTGGTGAGCGGAGGAGCACGTGGCGTCGACGAAAGAGCGGTGCAGGGAGCGTTTCTGGGAAGTGGACGCGCGCTTGTCGTGCTAGGAGATTCCCTGCTCAAGAACGCACGCAAGAAACAGTACAAAGCGTTTCTTGAAAACGAAACGTTGACGCTCATCTCGCCGTATTCTCCCGACGTGGGCTTCACCGCCGGAAACGCGATGGGCCGCAACCGTCTCATCTATTGTCTGGCCGATGAGGCGATCGTCGTGGCGTCGACGGACAGTATCGGGGGCACCTTCGGTGGCGCGAGGGAGGCCATTCGCCGGGGGTGGGGACCGATGTGGGTCGTTTCGAGCGATGACTCCGATTCGGGAAATCGGTTGCTCCTGGAGGATTCTGCCCAACTGCTTCCCGCGGCGGCCTATTCGCTGGCCTCATCGATGTACGAGATATTCATGGAGGAGTGGCAAAGCAGGAGGGAACGAGGAACGACGATCGAGTTCCTCTCATCCGAGTTCGCGTTGCAGCCGACACAGGTCGAGGCCTGGATCGCACAGGGAATCGCCGCAGGGCGGGTGCGATATGATCCCGAGACTGATCAGTACCATCTCGCCTCCCTGAATCCGTGATATGCCATCTGTTCCCGCCTCCGCCCCCACTATCGCCTGTCGTGATTCTGGACATCCGGACATCCGGGACGCTGAGATCCGAACGATGCGTCACGCTTCGAACACCGGGTCAACGCGGGAGAGATTTCTCGACTGCGCTTCAACGCACCGTCCGCCGCGCTGCAATGACATGGCGGGATCATCGCTCGCCGATGAGTGTTCCATGGCTTTCAGTTGCGACAGCGCACTAGGTTCCCGACCCATAGCCCTTGCGCTGCTTGAGCGCGTCGAGACTGAAATCCGCTCCCCGGATGAACTCCATGTCCGCCTGCTCCCCAGTTCGCACCTTGGCGACCGCCTCTTGCAATCCATCGATGGTCTCGTCCGGGATGAGCACGATCCCGTTGCGATCCCCGTGCAGCAGGTCCCCGATTACTATTCGCTGCCCATCGAGCACGATCGGCTCGCCGACCGAGACGATCTCGAAGTTTGCGTGCGAGACTACCGGGAACCGCATGAAGTAATGGAAGCCCAGCGCGTGAACTTCGTCGACGTCGCGGAGTCCGCCATCGGTCACCATTCCGACCGCGCCGAGGCGCTGAGCAAGCGTCGCCATGATCTCGCCGGAATATGCCACCCGGTTCGGAGCGCCGCTGACATCTGCGATCGCGAGGACCACAGGTCCATCCATCGCTTCAAGTGCATCCCACATTCGCCAGTAGCCTTCGCGACCTGCAGGTGTTCCCTTCGAGTTCGACATGGTGACAGTCAAGGCGCGCCCGACCATCACCCCCAGATCGGGGAACTGGCATTCGATGGCTCCGCCGATAAAACCGTCACAGCGATCGCGGACGTTGAAAGGCTCGATTGCATTTGCAATTGTGGGACTGTCGATACTGTGCAGGAATGTCAAGATCTCGGGTGAGAGATTGCCCATAATACCTCGGCTTTCAACGATGAATGGCAAATCGGTTGCAATGGTGCTGCCGGGCATTCTAACGCTGATGGAGGATTTGGGAACGGTTTTGGACAAAAAGCAGCCGTACGGGAGATGGCCCGTACGGCTACACACACCAATGGAGGGAGGGGGGAATTCGTGCTGTGGCTGGCAACACGATTCATATGGTGCTACCTCTATTGTAGGTGTGACTGCTGGGCATATCCGGTCCGAAAGGATAGCGTTTAGGGTACGTTAGGTCGAAAAACTGAACTGGTTTCCGACTCTCGGGATTGGGGCGGTCGTGAACGCCGATTCACCATCCGGAAGCTGTCGGGAAGACATCGTTTGTCCCCGCCGGAAGCGACGATTCACGGGAGGTCGTGCCAGATCATGGCATGCCATGATCTAGCTGCGGTTCCTGCCTGCGAATCGGTCCTGATGAAAGATTGTGATATCATACACAGGGTAATTTGGACTGGCATTTCCGGCTCGACGAGCGGGTATCCGGTTTGAACGACGCGTACGGACGTGATGATTTGCGGTGCGTGTCGACATCTTGCAGGGCACAACAACTGCAGCGTCGCGTGTTGTGTGCAAGAGCCTCTCATCTACACAGGAGTAGGTATCAGTGCAAACATTTGGTGACAACTGGGTTGTTATCGTCTTCATGCTCACCGCCGCCTTCGGGATGGGGATGGCGTTGTTGACGCTGAATCAGATTGCTGCACCTTCACGCCCCAATCCCATCAAGTCGATGCCCTATGAGAGTGGCGTCCCCGATGTGACCCCAGTCAGACCCCATTTCACACCGCGGTTCTATGTCATCGGGATGCTCTTCGTGGTCTTCGACCTCGAGGCGGTCTTCATCTACCCATGGGCGGTGTCACTCGATCGGCTCGGGCTCTTCGGCTTCGTTGACATGATGATTTTCCTCGGTTTGTTGCTCATCGGCTATGCCTATGCATGGAAGAAGGGGGCCCTCGAATGGGTCTGATCGACGATCGCTTCGACAAGAATGTCTTCATCACCTCGCTCGATTTCCTCTTCAACTGGGGTCGTCGTTCCTCGCTCTGGTGGCTTCAATTTGGCCTTGCATGCTGTGCGATCGAGATGATCGGCGCGTCGATGGCCCGGTGGGATCTTGCCGAGAGATTTGGCATGCTCTACCGCGCCTCGCCTCGGCAGGCGGATCTGATGATCGTCGCGGGAACGGTGACCAAGAAGATGGCGCCGATCGTTCGCACGCTTTACGATCAGATGCCGGAGCCTAAGTGGGTCGTCTCGATGGGTTCATGTGCCAATGTTGGTGGCCCATACGACACCTACGCCGTGGTACAGGGCGTGGACCAGATCATTCCCGTCGACATCTACGTTCCAGGTTGCCCTCCCACACCGGAGTCTCTCTACTACGGAATCCTGCAATTGCAGAACAAGGTCATCAAGTACGAAACGATGTCCAAGAAGCACGGGCTCGATGCCGCGGAAGTGCAACGGCAATCCGATCGCGTCGAGACAATGGCCGGCATTCGCGGCTAACAGCCGGCGCAACGTGTAATTGGGAGATCTCCTCGCCAATTCGGTGCGCAATGTGGAGGACATTACTGTGAGCGATGGTGAGGCAAAAGCCAAAGCCGAGGCGGACAACACACCGACTGCTGCGCCCAAGCCGACCGCCGAAGTCTCGGCGCCAATCGCCCAGCCGCAACAAGTGATCGATGCTGTCACCTCTCCCACACCTGTGGAGAGCGGGGCGCAGGACGGACCGTCGGCGGTGGAAGAGTCCGCCGTAACCGCGGAAGATCCCCTCGCGAACCTGGAGGCCATGCAGCGGCGACTCGATCGTGTCGGCGAATCCGAAACCGGTGCCTGGGGACGTGGTCTCTACACCGATCCGGATCTCGAGAAGCATCCTGTTGTTCGAGCGCTGCGTGCAACGTTCCCCGATGATGTGTTGGACATCATTCGTTTTCGTGACGAAACGACCATTCATGTCACGCCGTCCAGATTGCGGGATATCTGCTTCTTTCTCCGGGACCATCCGCAGATCGAGATGAACTTTCTGACGGATCTGACAGCCGTCGACATGTTGAGGCTGCGTACGTCGCCCCGTTTCGATGTCGTCGTGCAGGTGTATTCGATTCCCAACCGCGTGCGCCTTCGGCTCAAGGCTGGCTGCAACGACGGGCAGACCGTGCCATCGTTGGTTCCGGTCTGGAATGGTGCGAACTGGCTAGAGCGCGAGACCTACGACATGTTCGGCATCGTGTTCGATGGCCACCCCAACCTGCGGCGGATGTTGCTGCCAGACGATTGGGATGAGGGACATCCATTGCGCAAGGATTATCCGTTGCGTGGATGGAAGGAATTCCCGGTCTATAACAAGGAACGAGTCATTCCACGCGTGCGCACGCGTTGGACCGGAAGAGGGGTCTGACCCATGTCTGATTTCACATCGTCTGCGAATGGGGCGGGCAGCACCGGATCGGCCGTTGTCGACTCAGGTTCGGTCGAGGACATCGAAGGGACGCCGTTTGGGCGGCCGGGGGAATTTGTCAACCCCAACGTTCCAGCCACGGGCACGCTCTCGGTCTCGGACGAACGCGAGCTTGGCAACGGCAGTCGCCTGTTGACGCTCAACATGGGTCCTCAGCATCCAAGCACGCATGGGGTGCTCCGGGTCATGCTCAAACTCGACGGCGAGGTGGTGGTCGATTGCGATCCTATCATCGGGTACCTCCATCGTGGGACCGAGAAACTTGGCGAGGCGCATCGATATGCGCAGCTGACTCCGTGGACCGATCGTACCGACTATGTATCTGCCCCGCTCAACAACCTCGGGTATATCCTGACGGTAGAGAAGCTCTGTGGAGTCGAGGCTCCGGAAAAGGCGCAGTACTGGCGCCTGATCATGGCGGAACTCAGCCGTATCGCCTCGCATCTCGTCTGGCTGGGTACCCACGCGCTCGATATTGGCGCGCTCTCGATGTCGCTCTACTGCTTCCGTGAGCGCGAGATCATCATGGACATTTTCGAATCGTTCTGTGGTGCCCGGCTCACGACGAACATGATGGAGATCGGCGGGTTTTCCCGACCGTTGCCGGACAATCTCGTCGCTCAGGTCCGCAACTTCCTGCGTATCTTCCCGGCCCGCCAGAAGGAATACACCACGTTGCTCGACGCGAATCCGATCTGGATGTCGCGGACGAAGGGTGTGGGCGTGATCTCTCCGGAAGCCGCGATCTCGTACTCGCTGACCGGCGCCTGCCTGCGCGGATCCGGAATCAACTACGATGTGCGCAAGGCAACCCCGTACCTGGTCTACGATCGACTGGACTTCGAAGTTCCGATCGGTCAGCATGGAGATACATTCGACCGATACCTGGTGCGGCAGGAAGAGATGCGGCAGTCAATCAAACTCATTCAGCAGGCGCTGGATCACGTGGAGCCGATGGACACACCGTTCATGGCGTACGAATCACCGTATGTCATCCCGCCACACAAGGGAACGATGACGACTGCGGAAGACATGCAGCGGCATTTCATCTGGACGATCAAGGGATTCAATCCGCCTGTGGGAGAGGCATCGGTTTCCATCGAGCAGTCCAAGGGAGAATTGACCTACTATCTCGTGTCCGATGGGGGGCCGATGCCCTATCGTTTCCGCATCCGGACCCCGGACTTCGTGAATCTCTCGGTTCTGTCACATATGGCACAGGGATCGATGCTGGCCGATATGGTCGCGTTGATCGGGACAATCGATATCGTGCTGGGATCGGTCGACCGCTAGCATCCCAGGTCCACGCGACGTGCAGCGCGACGGTTAGACTGCACACAACGTTCGGATCATCGATCCGAATGCCGGGGAACATTGGGGAGAGACGGCGGAGCGATGACAGTCCTGCCTAACATGCAGGACTCGCCAGCGTGCGTCGAGGGCTGAAAGCGAACCATGGTAGATCAACCAATTTGGGTTTCGTTCATCGTGGCCTTTATCGTCCTGAACGTCCTGCTCGTCAGCATGGCGTACATGACGTGGTTCGAACGAAAAGTACTGGCCGCGATGCAGGACCGCCTCGGTCCGACCCGTTCCGGCCCTCACGGCTTGTTCCAGCCGCTGGCAGATGCCGTCAAGCTGCTCGGCAAGGAAGATCTCGTTCCAGCCGCGGCAGACCGATATGTGTTCCTTTTGGCTCCAGTGGCGGTTTTCGTTGCGGCGCTGACAGCAGCCTCGGTCATTCCGTTTGGCGGCACGATCCACCTGTGGGGTCATTCAGTCAACCTGTTCGCCGCTGATCTGAACGTCGGCGCGCTCTTCGTGCTGGCAGTGGGTTCGGCCGGTGTCTATGGCATCATCCTCGGCGCCTGGGCGTCCGCGAACCGATATTCCCTGCTGGGTGGGCTTCGATCCGCCGCGCAGGTGATCTCCTACGAGCTGATTCTCGGTTTCTCGCTCGTCGGCATCTTCATCCTCTCCGGTACCCTCAGCCTTCGTGGGATCATGGAGGCGCAACAACGCACCTTCTCGGTGGGGCCCTTCGAGATCAGCAACTGGTACATCCTCTCCCAGCCGCTGGCGTTCGTCCTGTTTCTGATCGCCGCCGTGGCTGAAACGAATCGCGCGCCGTTCGACCTGCCGGAGGCGGAAACCGAACTCGTCGCGGGTTTCCATACCGAGTATTCCGGCTTCCGATTCTCGCTCTATTTCCTCGGTGAGTACATCAACATGATCGTCGTCTCGCTCTTTGCGAGCACGCTCTTTCTAGGTGGTACTGGCGGACCGGGTTCCGAGAAGTATTGGGGACTCGGGCTCCTGTGGCTCTTCCTGAAAACACTCGCGTTCCTCTTTTTCTACGTCTGGCTTCGCGGGACGCTTCCCCGGTTCCGGTTCGATCAACTGATGGGTATCGCCTGGAAGGTCCTGCTGCCGCTCGCCCTCCTGAATATCTTCATCACGGCCTTTATCCGGATTGTTGCGAACGGGCAGGTGTTTTAAGCCATGACACAGACACATGTACCGACGAGCGCAGTCTCCATCCGAGTCGAACACGGTGACCATCGCAGCCTGAAGACAGCGAACACCCGCGTGCGAGGAACAGTCTGATGCCTTGGGATGTCATTTTCTTCTATCTGATAGGGGCAGTGTGTATCCTCACTGCAATCGGCATGGTTACCGCGCCGAATCCCGTCCATTCAGGCATCTTCCTGGTGCTCTGCTTCCTGAACGTAGCGGCGATATTCGTGATGCTCGGTGCCGAATTCCTGGCGGTGATTCAGATCATCGTCTATACGGGCGCCGTGTTGATCCTGCTGCTCTTCGTCCTGATGCTGGTCGACCCGGAGGACTTGCCGAACTTCACGTCTGCCCGTCCGCTCCAGCGCAATCTGAGTCTCCTGCTTGGGGTGGTGCTCCTGCTCGAAATCGGAGCGGCGATCATCACGCGGACGTCGATTGGCGCGGTCGGTAACGATTCGCCAGAGGCCATTACGGCGGTCGGCGGCAACGTGCAGGCGCTCGGACTGACGATCTATTCAAAATACCTGCTAGCCTTCGAGGTGACGTCGCTTGTTCTGACCGTCGGTGTGATCGGTGCCGTGGTCCTCGCATTGCCTGAGCGGCTTGGCGAGAAGGTTCAACGTCGCCGAGATTCGATCAGCCTTGCCCATCCGCGCGGTTCTGACGATCTTTTGCCGGAGGGTCCCCGTGGGGAGACACCAATTGCCGTCAATCACAACCGGCAGGTTCCTTCACCTACCGGTTTCCGCGAGTTGATCATGACCAGTGACCCGGACGAGTACACGTCTGTCGGCGTCCGCAGTACGAGAACAGACGATGAGTAGACACATGGCGTTCGCGGGGGACGAGAAGTCGTATGGGTGAACTGAGCGTCAATCATTATCTGTTTTTGAGCGCGGCGCTCTTCATCATTGGCATGATGGGGCTGCTGACGCGACGGAACATGCTGGTCATCTTCATGTGTGTCGAGTTGATGGTGACCGCTGTCAACATCACACTGGCGGCCTTTGCGGCGGAAACGCATACCCTTGATGGTCAGGTCTTCGTGCTCTTTACGCTTGCCGTCGCCGCCGCTGAAGCGGCCGTGGGACTGGCAATCATTGTGGCCATCAGCCGTCGCGGCAAGTCCCTTGACGTGAACGACTTGCGAGAGCTCCGTGATTGACGCGAGCATCAGGCGGACGCCGGGGTCCGAATGGTCCGGGCTTGGATGTAGGTTGAGGACGCATTGATGGCGAACGTGTTATTCCTGATCCCATTGCTCCCGTTGCTCGCCTTTGGCGTGAACATCCTGTTCGGACGCTCCGCGATTCGTGACAACGCGCACTGGATCTCCATACCCGCCGTAACGGCTTCCTGGTTGTTGTCGATCGCGGTGCTGTTGCAGGTTCACGGCGATGGACATGCGATCAGCCAACGACTCTTCACCTGGATTCCGGCGGGAGATTTCAACGTCACCGTCTCGCTCTACGCCGACCAACTGACGTCGATCATGCTGATCGTGGTGACCACTGTTGGCTTGCTCGTGCACGTCTATTCCGTTGGCTACATGCATGGAGACGGCGGTTACTACCGTTTCTTCTCGTACCTGCCGCTCTTCGTGTTTTCGATGTTGATGCTGGTCCTTGCGGATAACCTGCTCCTGCTCTTCGTCTTCTGGGAGGCGGTGGGACTGTGTTCCTACCTGCTGATCGGCTTCTACTTTCGCCGGCGCTCTGCGAACAACGCCGCGCGAAAGGCCTTCATCGTCAACCGGATTGGTGACCTCGGATTCGGCCTCGGCGTGATCCTGATTTTCTGGACGTTCGGCACCATCAACTTCTATGGAGAGAATGGGATCTTCGCCCGTGCCGAGAACCATCTGGCGCTGGGGATCGCAGGTGGCACGCTGACCGCGATCGGCATCCTGCTCTTCATTGGCGCCTGCGGCAAGAGCGCCCAGTTCCCGCTCCATGTCTGGTTACCTGACGCCATGGAGGGCCCGACCCCGGTCTCCGCCCTCATCCACGCCGCGACGATGGTCACGGCCGGGATCTACATGGTGGCCCGAACCCATTCCATCTACATGCAATCGGAAACCGCAATGCTGGTGGTTGCGATCGTCGGTGGCTTCACCGCGCTGATGGCCGCCACGATCGCGCTCACTCAGAATGACATCAAACGTGTTGTGGCCTATTCGACGGTCAGCCAATTGGGGTACATGGCATTTGCGCTCGGGACCGGCGCGTGGGTTGCCGCGATCTTCCATCTCATGACGCACGCGTTCTTCAAGGGTCTGCTCTTCCTGGGTTGCGGTTCGGTCATCCACGGAATGCATGAAGAGCAGGATATCCGCAAGATGGGTGGCCTGCGCAAGCAGATGCCTATCACGTTCGTGACGTTCCTGATCGGTTCACTCGCGAACGCTGGCGTGATTCCCCTGGCAGGGTTCTGGTCGAAGGACGAGATCATCGTCGGCGCCTGGTCGAGCGATTCCCCCGTTGGCAAGCTCGTCGCAATCGTCGGACTTCTGGCCGCGTTCCTGACCGCCCTCTACATGTTCCGGCTCGTTTTTCTCGTCTTCTTCAACAAGCCGCGGTATGACAGCCACGTCCATCCCCACGAGTCCGGCAAGACGATGACGATTCCGCTGATCCTGCTGGCAATACCGTCGCTGGTGATCGGATTCGTCGGCTTTCCGCCGGAGAAGGGACCGTTCCAGCATTTTCTCGAGCCGGTCTTCTTTCCCGAGGCTGAGGAATCACACGCGCAGTTGCAAGCCTCGCAATCCCAACTCTATGTCATCCAGGAAGACGCGCATACTGCCGAGGCTGCAACCACCGTGAACGAACCTGTCGCGTCCCAAACCCATGCTGGTCCGCATGTCGTGTCAACGCGGACCACGATCATCTTCGGGATCATCTCGACCATCGTGGCGCTGAGTGGAATCGCCGTTGCCTACCTGACCTACATCAGGAAGTCGATCAGTGCCCAAGCGGTCGGCGCGCGGTTCCCCGGTCTCTACCAATTCCTGCTCAACAAGTGGTATATCGATGACATCTACGCGATGGTGATCGTGAAGCCGATGGTGTCGCTTTCCAATTTCCTTTGGAAAGTAGTCGATGTGAACATCATCGACGCGGCAGTCAACGGCGTTGCGATCGGCATCGGTGCGCTGAGTCAGCGGTTGCGGCATGTGCAGACTGGACTGGTTGCCAACTACGCATTCGCGATTGCACTTGGCATGGTATTGCTGGTCGGTGTTTACCTGGCCGGGTTCTCGAACCTTTTCCGGTAGATCGAGGGTGGCACACATGAGATCTGAAACCTGGAGCATCGCGCGATACGCCAGCACACGAATGACGAAGATCGTAACGGGGTCGCGAGACCTCCTGAATCGCTCCGGAGGAGCTTGTGGATAGCTTTCCGATTCTCAGTCTCATAGCCTTCGCACCGGCGCTTGGCGCGATTGCGATCCTGCTTGCTCCCAAGGCATCCAGCGAGCATCCTCGCCGGATCGCGCTCGGTGCCTCGATCGTGAGCTTTCTTCTCTCGCTGATCATCCTGTTCACCGTCAAGCACAATGCCGACTTCCAGTTCACCGAACACCGGGTGTGGCTGAAGGATCTCGGCATCAGCTACTTCATGGGTGTTGACGGGATCGCGGTTCTGCTCATCGCGCTGACCACGCTCCTGTCGGTGATCGCCATCATCTGGTCCTACGACACGGTCAATATTCGGCGTCGCGAGTATTACATCGCGATGCTGCTCCTCGAGACCGGCATGCTTGGTGTCTTCATGGCGCTCGATCTCTTCATCTTCTATATCTTCTGGGAGTTGATGCTGATCCCGATGGCGCTCCTGATCGGTATCTGGGGCAGTTCGAACCGGGTTTACGCAGCGACGAAGTTCTTTCTCTACACGCTTTTTGGCTCCTTGCTGATGCTTGTTGGCATTGTCGCCACGTATCAGAGTTACTTCACACAGACCAACATCCGAACCTTGAATATCCTGGAACTTCAGGGTGGCGATTACAGCCGCAGTTTTCAGTTCTGGGTGTTTGCCGCCTTCTTCATTGCCTTTGCGGTGAAGGTTCCGATGTTTCCCTTCCATACCTGGCTGCCGGATGCACACGTTCAGGCGCCGACTGCCGCTTCGGTCATCCTTGCGTCAGTCATGTTGAAGATGGGAGGCTATGGTCTCCTGCGGTTCAACCTGCCACTTTTCCCTGACGCGGCCCGGGACTGGACGCCAGTGATTGTCAGCCTGTCGGTGGTTGCCATCATCTATGGTGCGCTCGTTGCGCTGGTCCAGCCCGACATGAAGAAGCTGATCGCGTATTCATCGGTCAGCCACATGGGATTCGTGACGCTCGGCCTGTTCGTGGCCAACCTGCAGGGCATGGATGGCGCGATGATGGTGATGCTGGCGCATGGATTCAATACGGGTGGCCTCTTCCTCGTGGTCGGCGTTATCTACGAACGGGCACATACCCGCGAGATCTCGGCGTTCGGAGGGCTGGCTACACGGATGCCGCGCTGGTCCGCATATTTCCTGATCTTCATGTTTGCCAGCATCGGTCTTCCCGGCATGTCCGGGTTTATCGGTGAGTTCCTGGTCACATTGGGAACGTGGCATTACAACAAGTGGGCAGCCTCGATCGCCTTCGTGGTCGTGATTCTTTCCGCCTGGTACATGATGTGGATGTTCCAGCGGGTCGTGTTCGGCCGAGCTTCCGGGCAGGCGCCGGACCCTGCCGACGGGGCGTTGACTCCTGACGAGCGGGCTGAAATCGCTGACCATGGAGATCACGGTCATGGCCACGGTGGCCTTGCTCCGGTAGCCGGCGGCAGTCACGATCATGGCCATGGTGCTGACGATGCGCACCACGGTGAAGAGAGTGGCAGCTACCCGACCCATCCGGGTCAGGTCGACAGTTCTCGATGGAAAGACCTCTCCCTGAAGGAAACGGTGACCTTGCTGCCACTTGCAGTCCTCACTATCGTATTCGGTATCTACCCGAAGCCCTTGCTCGCGATCGTCGAGCCAAGCTTCCAGGCGATTCTCTCTGGCGCGATGCGCGTGGTGGGGAATTAGAGGATGCACAGGTCTGCCTGTTTGATCCACAAAGGTCGGAGCTGTCGCAATGTCTTTTAATTTGGTCGTCCCGGATTTTGGACTTGTCCTGCCGCAATTCATCATCCTGATCACGGCGATCGTGCTGTCGCTGGCGGATGCCTTCTTGCCACATCGCCTCCATTTCAAATGGCTTACGGCGATCTCACTCCTTGGCTACGCGCTCGGGCTGCTGTTTCTGTTTGGTCAGCATGGGCGGAACGAGAGCACATTCTATGGGCTCTTTCGGGCCGACGGTCTGACGATCTTCCTGACCATCATCATTCTCAGCGCTGCGATTCTGACGGTGCTTGTCTCGGCCAGCTATATCGAAAACCTCGAGGGACGCATGCCCTTGGGCGAGTTCTATACCTTGCTGGCCTTCGCGATCCTCGGCGCCTTGCTGACAGCGTCGGCCGGTGACCTCGTCATGATCTTCGTCGGGATCGAGCTTTCGTCGCTGGCGACGTATATTCTGACGGCGTTTGCCAAGCGGCGCGAGACGTCGCTTGAAGGTGCGCTCAAGTACTTCTTGCTCGGCATCTTCGCCAGCGCCATCCTCCTCTATGGCATGGCCTGGATTTACGGTTCGACGGGAACCACCGATCTTGACCAGATTTCCCGAAGCCTGCAAGGCTTCGTCTCGGGACAGGACCATATCGAAGCGTCACTGTTGCTGGGCCTCATTCTGTTGATCGTCGGGCTCGGTTTCAAGATGGCGGCCGTTCCCTTCCACTTCTGGACGCCGGACGCCTACGACGGTGCGCCAACGCCGGTCTCGGCCTGGATGTCGGTCGTTCCGAAAGCTGCCGCGGTGGGGGCGGCGATCCGTATTCTCGTTCAAGGCCTTGCCCCGCTTCGGGATGATTGGGTCACGCTGATCGCGGTGCTGGCCCTGATTACCATGGTATTCGGCAACATCGTGGCGATCTCCCAGCGCAACGTGAAGCGGATGCTGGCGTATTCATCGATTGCCCACACCGGATATATTCTGGCTGGTCTAGCCGCCTATCAGGTGTCGGATGGGTTTGGGAACGGCGGCACGTCGAACGGTGCGATCTCGAGCGTGCTCTATTATTTGCTCGCCTACACGTTCATGAATATCGGCGCTTTTGCGGTCCTCGCCTGGATCCAGCATCGCGGTCGCGGCATCATGCTTCAGGATTTCAACGGCCTCGCTTCTCAGCACGGCCTACCTGCAGCGGCGATGGCTATCTTCCTTATTTCCCTGATGGGGATCCCGCCGATGGTTGGCTTCTACGGGAAGTACTACGTGATTGTCGCCCTGATCGATGTCAACCTGCTCTGGCTGGCACTGGCGATTGTGGTGATGTCCGCAATCAGCGCGTTTTTCTACCTGCGTGTGGTCGCGGTGATGTACTTCAATGACGCCTCGGAAACCGCAGAACAGAAAACGTTCGACAAAGTCCGCACGCCGCTGCTGGACGCCGGGATCGCGATCATGGTGGTTGCCGTCGTTCTTCTCGGCCTCTTCTCCGGCCCGATCGTCAATCTCGCCGATCAGTGGTCGACAGCGCTGACGCTTACGGCAGCTGTTCGCCCATAGCAGCCAGCGCGACATGTAAAGCACAAGAATCATACGGAATCTGGTCGCACGCTGGGTGGTCAGCGGTCGCCGGTCGGGGCTGACTTTCCGCAGAAATGTTAGCCCGATCGACTGGAGAGCTTGCCCTCGCCATGCCACGAAGCGAAGCCGAATTGGTGGACACCCCCAGCGGGTCTTGGTGATCGGCGCTTGCGGTGTCAGGCTGCAGACGCCACAGACGACGCAACTGGATTCTGTATCAGATAGTCAAGAACTTTCTCACCACCATGAGCACCGACTCCAACGTAGCTGTCTCGACTTCGCCGCGCTTTCGGAGAAAGCGTTCCTGAGAGACACTCCTGATCTGGTTCGTGAGCAGCGCCGAAGGGGACTTCAACTGTCGTTCCACGTAGTCTGGTGGTGAGTGGTACAACCAGACAAAGCGCTGAAATGTTCCGATTGAACCGATCGTGGGAGACAACCAGCGCTGGTCGTCTCCCACCTTGCTCATGACCACGGATCGGATCGAAATCGACGTCCCAGATCTCTCCCTGCCTGGGGCTTATTCGTTGTTCCACGGATCGTCCTTCAGCCCGTCCTGCAGCGTTCCGTCGAAGGCCGTCATATCCTCTTTGTACCTATCCCAGGCGTCTGGGTCGGCTCTCAGTTCTGCCGCCGAGCGATCGTATGCATCCCAGAACCGATTGTCTTCGTAGTGCTGTACCGCCTCAGCGATGATGTCGCTGACACGCTTGTGCTGGTCCCGAGAAATACGGCGAATTTTATCCTGTGTTTCTGTTGATACGCGAACCGTGACAGACGCCATCCTGTACTCTTTTTAATGACACATTATATGTAACGATAAATGTAACCGATTCACCGCACGATCAGCATTGCCGCCTGCTATTCCGTCTGATGCGTCGCCAACGCCGCCTGCATCTCATTAACCATGCAGCCCACGAGCCATTTCACCTCGGAATCAGCCTTCACCACGTCCACGGTCACGATCGCGCCAGTAATGGATGGGTCTTCGAGACTGCCTCGCCAGCAATCCACCCCATCGCCATCAATCGCACCCGTTCCCTCAAGGTAGCCGTAATCGAAGGGATAGATCACCGCGGGATGCCGTAGATGGACGCTGCCTCGCGGGCGATCGATCACGAATTGATGCTCGGCCACTAATAGATCGCCCAGTTCCCAGAAGCGGCTCGGTTTCCTCTCGTCAATCATGTGGAAATCTCCTTGCCAGAAGAGTCGCGCATGGATTCCTGCCACATCGGCATGGTGTGACGATCCCTCGAACATATCGAATGACATCCACCAACGCAACTCTTTCCTCAAATCATATCCAGCAAAGGCATCGTCTGTATACTCACGGTGGTGCGACATTTACTTGATCGCATACTGCGAGCTAAGCTTTTTCGCCCATCGATATCGCCGACCACGAATGAGGAGCATGTGGTGCAACAGGTTGTGACGAAGTACGGCTACTATCTCCAATCGGTCGCGAATCTCCTGAGCCGGTTCCACGACCCGTTGCTTATTGTGAGGATCTTTACCGGAAAGGCGGGGAGTGGCATCAAGACGGTGCATTGCCGCCGCCCTGATCTCCGATTTGAAGTCCGCAGTGCGATGGATGTCTGGAGCGTGAAGGAAGCGATCGTGGACGGGTTCTACGAGCAGTATGGGTTTCCGGTTCAACCCGGCTGGACCGTGGTCGATATCGGCGCCGCGATCGGCGAATTCGCGGTGTACGTAGCCGCATCCGACTCTCGCAACCGGGTTCTCGCATTTGAACCATTCCCGGAATCCGTCACCCTGCTCCGAGACAATGTCCGGCTGAACAAGCTGACCAATGTGCAGGTGTTCGCGGAGGCAGTCAGTGGCCAATCCGGAACGATTATCCTTGATGTGAGTAGCGGCGAACCGCTGCAAATTGAGAGTCGGGCAGTTTCGACCGCAACAGATGACCAGATCGAGGTGACATCTGTGACCTTGGCGGACGTGCTGGGCCGCACGAAAGGTGATCACATCGATCTGCTCAAACTCGATTGCGAAGGGTCGGAATATGACATTGTGCTGAACACCACACCGGAGATTCTGCGGCGTATCGACCGGATCGTGATGGAATATCACGACACGCTGACTCAGCATACCCATCAGGACCTTGTGGCCTTCCTGGAAGGACACGGCTATTCCGTTGACGCTCGGCCGAATGCGGTACACCCGAACGAGATCGGCTACCTTCGTGCTTCGCGGTAGTGTTCCGAGCGAATCTTGAGTACGTATGCCCTATTCCAATAGTTGCGGTCTTGGTAGCCACATTCCGGAGCGGCACCCTTGGAGCCTGTCCCAGTGGCTGCACCTTTGAAGGCTGTCCTAGCAGCGGCGTCGAGCGAAGTCGAACGAGGGGCCGTGCCGCGGCGGCCTGAGGTCGAAATCCGCATTCGGTTTATCTGGATTCCGCATAAAACCATATCGCTCCTCGGCCAAAGCTCTGAGCTTATTCCGGCATGAAGATGAAGTTGTTGACATACTCATTGGAGAGCACATTATCGGACGACGTAATCTGGTGCTTCGTCACATCGAACGTGGAAAGTGGTCGCCGGTACTTTCCTGACTCCAGAAACTCGCCGCGATATCCTTGTGCCATGACCAGATCGAAGACCTGCTCAACCGATCGATGACCGAGATCGTTGTTGACTTCGATCAGGATCGCGGGTCGATGAACCGCGAGCGTTTTCAGGCCGCCGTTCAACACGTCGATCTCGTGCCCCTCGACATCGATCTTGATGAAACTCACCGGCAACTCGACCGCGGCGAGCACATCATCGAGCCGTCTGGTCTCGACCCGTCGCGTCTCCATTGCGGAATCGCCTGGCTCCAGACTGGACAACGCGGTCTTTTGATGCCCGTGAAGCGATGGAATATGCATGTCTGCAAAGCCGTTTGTCGACGACAGGGCATAGTTGATGACCTCGATTGGAAGGCGAAGCTGTTTCGCCGCGCGAGCGAGCATGCCGGCATCTTCCTGGATCGGCTCGATGCTGATGACCCGTCCATGCTTCCCCACGAGCCTGGTGAGGGTGAGACTGTAGGTTCCGAAGTGTGCGCCGATGTCGACGGCAATCGTACCGGGACGAACAAGCTTCGACATCTCGTGAAGCTCCGGCTCACCGAAGAACCAATGAAGCCTGGCATTGCTCCAGAGAACCGCACCGGGCGGCAACTTTCGCATGGGACCACGTTCGGTTCGAACGATAAGCGCTTCCAGATTCATGGCTCTCTCCTTCTGCTGCGCGTATCTCCCATAAAGTTCTGCTTCAGCCTTTGGCGCACAAGTCCCTGTCTATAGGTTCGAAAGTCGATTGCCCAGGTGTTTCTGCTGTCGTAAGCAGCAACGTTGGTCCAGTGGTGAATACGGTATAAAGCAGCGTCCCGTACCTGTCCCGGGCCTCACCCTTCATCGCCAATGGATTGCGCGTTTGAACCGTGCAGACTTCTGCGCTACTGCGCTTCCCGCCAACAACAAGAAGTTCTCCGGGAACAACGACAGGCGCTTTTGCGATGTCAGTTCCGAATTCTGGGACATCTGTTACCAGTCCAGCCAACCCAGGCACCATGTATGTCCATTGACCGTACCCTTCATAGCTCATCCAGACAGATCCTGCGAGCACGATTCGAGGCAGAGGGTCCAGTTGTTGTGTTCGCCACGCGATATCCCATGCGGCGATCGCGTTCTGGTCGCCGTACATGCCCTGTTGCCGGTTCTCCGAAAAGTAGAAATTCGCGTGCCAAGCGCCGATGCCCAGCAATGCGATCAGCAGGGCAATCGTCTGCCAGCGAAGGCTCCAGCGGAGCAACGGTCCCAAGGCCGAGATTGCCACGACCAGGCCGGTTCCCGCCGCCAATGCCCACACGATTGTGATCGAGAGGAATCGCTGGCTCTCCATCGATTCGGTCTGGGCAATGGCGGATGAGATCACGAACCAGGGGATGAGCAAGAGCTCCGGTCGTGGTCTGCCCAAATCGATCTTGCTCTCCCGGTAAACAAGACCGCGAATCATCCATACTCCCCAGCAGACGAAACCGATTGCGACGAAGGGAACAAGCAGCCATCCGAGAAAGGGAGGATCGTGCCGGAAGAAAATGCCGCCGTGTTGGTAATACGGCCCGCTATGCCGGTCGAAAAAGGGATAGAGGAATGCGTCCGGAATGACGGCGAGGCGATCGGCTAGGCTCACTGTGGATCCGCTGGCGGCGCCAGACGATCGAATACGAGCGAGAAACATGTCCGGTCGTGCCGCCCAGAAGCCGAGCATCGGCGCTGCGCAGGTGAAGAAACCGGCGATCATCCAGAATCCAAGACGAAGGACTTCCCAGACCAGTAGTCGTCTACCGTAGAGCGGGAATACGACTGCTGCACATGCCATTAGCCCAAGGATAACCGGGAAGGCGCGAGCGCCGAAATAGCCATAGATGCCGAGTCCGAGAATGACGCCCGTCAGCACGGCGTCCCAGCGCCTGTGGCCTGCGAGCGCACGATCGAAGAAGAAAAGTGCGAACCCAAGAACGAACGCATCGCTGACGTTGTTAAGCGCGCTCCGGCTTGCCCAAAGATGCAGGGGCATCAGCGCCAGGACACCGGCGCCAGCCAGCCCGACCCAGCCGCCGAGGATTCTTCGGCCAAGCAGGAGCGTCGCAAGCACACTTGCTGATCCAATCAACGCGCTTGCGAGTCGATACGAACCAAGGCTGGCACCGATGAGTCGCGATGGTACGCTCTCCATTGTGACATAAAGATTGGCCATCGCATAATGGCCTGTCGTGAACGGATTGGCCAGCATCTGGCCGAGAATGTGCTGCGCCTCTCCAAGGAAAATCCCTTCATCGCTCACCACGATAGTCGGGAAACGATTGAGCATAATCATCCGCGCCAGGAGTGTCACCGGGATAATCGCCGTCGCGATGATTGCGAACTCCCTGTCCCATTGCAGGGCATTCCACGCTCGCCGCATCGCCCCTGCCAAGTCCTTGGGCGATATCCACATACTCCAGCTTCCGGCGACTGCGATCAGAAGCAAACCAAACAGCCAAAAAGCGACGATATCGTTCGCTGATTGATCCGGATTGCGAAACCAGGAGCGGCCGAAGGCGATTCCTGCGATGGCTAGCCCTGAGCTTGCAATCCACAATGGCGGAGATGAAACATCTCCCTGGACGAGTGTTCTCGCCATGCTCGCTCTGATCACTCTCCCGAGCATGGGCCAAGCCAGCACAATCGCCGCCATCGTACCTAGGAGATACAGCCCGAGTGAGAGCGCGTTGAGACCGCGGTGAAGAAGCCCTAATTGCCCCCCTGCGATTCCTAGGATTGCAATCGCCGCGAGCAATACCGGTCGTAACCGGCTCCAGGCACCGCCCGATCGCGGGAGAGCTGCGGGGGCGAATGCGATCGTCCGCTCGAGGCGAGATGGGATATCGTCAGACGTCGTTTCGACACTCACCGGTTCGGAAACTCCTGGTCAGACTGGACGCCTACCGGGGACCCTGTCGGTTGGTTGATGGGTGCGAGCGTAGCTTGAGGTGTTGCCGCGCGAGTCTGGGGAGATGCCGCAGGTGTTCCCATGATCTGCGGGCGGGCTTCGGGCGAAGTACGTGGTGAGACGGCAGGTGTGCCGACTGGTGAAGCCTGTGGTGATGATTTCGGTGAAGCATCAGGCGAGGCAGCTGGAGTCCCTGCTTCCGGGCGGGTCGTGGTTGCCGGAGCTGCCGGAGCTGCCGGCAGATTTTCAGATGGCCACGGCTGCGGGACGTAGCTGTAGATCGTGACGCCATCCTGCTGGTAAAGCACATCGAGTGTCTTCTCGCGGGCTGCGACATCGAACTTGCTCAACGCTTCGGAGCCGTAGATGGCCCGCTCCAGTTCGCCGACGTAGATCAGCTGGATGTGATATTTGTCGAGCAGGAGAGAGACCGATTCGAACGTCCCCAAGCCTCCGTAGATCGTTGTCACATCTGCGATCCGCTGCATGACGAACGGATCGAAACCCGGTCGTTGGAGAAGCTCTTGCTGCGACCAGCCGATCGCGGTCGGGATGCCGGTCATTGCGCTGATGCGGTCTCCCCATTGGTATTCAGACGTTTGAGCCTCCAATAGCACCGGCAAACCGCCGACATGATCGCGTAACCACGTAACGCCAGCCAGATCCGATGCCAGCGGGATTGTTACTTGCTGTCCGGTAGTGTTCGTAACCGCCAAAGTTGCCTCATGCAGATAGGCGAATCCGTTCAAAGTCGGGGGAATGTCCGAGAAACGGTCCTTCCATCGAAGCGGTGTCGCCACGACCGGATAGGCAATCGCCATCACGACCAGGATCGTGAGCGCTGTTCTCCATGGCAACTCGATCGCATAACTCCACGTCCTGCCCGTCCTCGACGCCGGGGCCGGAACTTCGCCTTCCCCGGTGTGATGTTCAGCCCAGGCGATATCCTCCGGACCTTGTAGTGCGCGTCGCTGGAAGCTGTCGATCATCATCGCCATTCCAACGGAACCGGCGATACCGAGAAGTACCCATGCCACCAGCGAGAGCTTGAATGCCGTGTTCATTCGGCCGATGTCGTCGGCGAGCCGTATCCAGTCGGTCGCCAGCAACAGCACAAGCCCCAGACCAACCATGCCGAGGAGGACCAGGTGCACGCGATCCCGTTGCCGATACCACATGACGATTGCCACGACGATAAGCATGCCGACAAGCAGCACCGTGGGTGAGTTCAGGATCACGGCAGCAACTGCCCCGGCAACCAGCAGGAATGCGCCGAACGAGGCGTTGATCGCACTGAAGGGTTGTTGATTCTCCTCCAGCGAGGCTCGGCGAGTCGAACCGATCAGCCGCGCCAGTTCGAGTCCGAGATAACTGGCAACCGCAAAAATGAGCACGCTGTTGATCGCCAGGAAGTCGCTGATCGTCGTTTGAGTATCGCGATACACTTCGACCGCACTCGGGAGCGTCCCGTAGTGGGAGAGATACGGTTGCCACAGGATGCGCGAGCACACCACCGAAACGATCGTGAACACACCCAGATCGCGCACCAGCAGCCACGGTTTGGTCCAGCCGAATTGGGTGCCTGCGGTGACGATGGCAACACAGATGAGCAGAAGCAAGGCGGGCGGGTAATACCACGAGCTGGATGTCATGAGCAGGCCGCAGAAGAATCCACCCAAAACCGCGAAAACAAGCGCCTGTCGCCAACCACCAAGACTCGCCAGCAGCTCCCACGACTTGAGTGGAGTTCTCGGCATGCCCGCGTCCGAGAGATGATCCGCGGCTTTTACACGGTTGACCGATTGGGCTCCATCGACAACGGGACGCATGCCGTCGCTCGGTCGAATCGTCGCGTAAGCAAACGACACCACGACGATCAGGAACGCGGTCAGAAACGGAAGTGCCAGATAATGCGGCTGCAGGTCGCCAAAGAGGAAACTGAAATAGGGAAATTCATTGATCGTGCCGGGGATCACACGCGTCGGATCCCAATAGGTGTTCGATTGAAGATCCGGCCGAGACACGAAGAGGACGACAACCCCCCAGACATAATCGGAGAATCCACCTAGATTGGTCAGGATTTCCGGTTTTGCCCGCGCACCCTGGTAGCCCTGTCCGAGCGAGCGAATCAACTGCAGATTTCCGAGGAAGCCGACCAGCAACGGCCCGAACAGACCATATCCGATCAGTCTGAGGTGTGGGCGAACGGTGCCCACGGTATTGCGGAGCGTAGGGATGAGGCGGGAGATCAGCGCGGCCGTAACACTCCACGTGCTGAGCATCAGGAGCGCGAAGATCGATGGGATGGCGAGATTGTATGAAACTTCCGGCACGATCCGTGTCAGGCGCGTCAATACAGCCCAAGGCACAAGTCCCCAGTAGGAGTAGTGGATCGTCCCACCCGAGAACCAGGGATCGTACGGCGGGAAGTAGGGCGTGCGGATCGTTGCGATGAAGAAGGCGAGGTCGATCGGTTTCTCGCCTCCACGGAAAGGATGCCAGAGATCGGGATTCCGAGCCCTGACCCAGACTGCGAACAGGAAGACGACAATGAAGATGACCTCGGTCCCGGCAACCCACAGCCAGCGCGCGCGCATGTCCTGCCACCACGCCCTGCGCAAGTCACCACGGATCATCAACAACGCCGCACCGGCCATCACCAGCCAGCCAATAACGATCGGAATCGGACCGAACGCCAGCAGGCGCAGACTCGCGATCATCCAGGCGATATACGAGACACCCACCAACCCGAACGTCTTGGCCAGCGCATAACCGCGGTCCGGCAACCGCCTGAGAATTCGCCAGAGGATCGGGATCGCCGGCAGACTCAGAAGTTGGAGCGCAAGATACCACCACAACGCTGGCCAGTGTGACGTCAGGTGCGATGGAAATCGATCGAAGATGTCGCCCCATTTGCCGGTCAGATAGTAGGCGTCCTGTCCCTGGGCATCGAGCATCTGAACGCTCGGAGAACCTTGCACGGGCCGCAGGTTGATCGCGCCGGATTGGAGCAGCGCGTCATCGAGATAGGTCCACGCCGTGTGGTAGTTCCAACGATCCGACTTCTTGAAGATGTACACCGTCGGGTGTTCGTAAACTGTCAGACTTTCTTCGGAGGAGTGGTCGTCGATCCGGATCGGTCCGATCCGGGGGGGGGAATCGAATGTCTTGACGAGATCGAAGCCGAGATCGCCCGAGAACAGGGCCTGATAATAGGCGGTTGCAGACGGGTAGCGATAAGGCATTCGGCTGATCGAGTCGACAAGCCGGCGACTGCTGATAATGACATAATCGGCACGGTTCAACGTCCCGACCAGATCATCGATCTTGCCCTCGGTTTCATCGGCGTAGGGGAACGTCTGAATACTGACAAACGCCGAGCAATCGACATCGGGCACGCAATAGGGCAGACCATCGTCCCAGTACTCGGCTGTGATCGTGCTCCCCGCCGGGATATTCTTGTACATCCATGAAGAGGCTTCGATGCGAGAGAGTGGCTGGATGAAGATATTCGTGTACGCCACGCCATAGAAGGCGGTTATTGCCACCACGAGGATTGGGACGATGTAGCCGGGGTGGCTCCATTTGGACCATGACGACGGGAGCCGAAGTCGCTTCCCCGAGAGCCACGGCACGTCACCTCGGCGGCGGGCCCAAAGGACCAGCTCGGCGAGCAGAATACCGGAGAGAATCGCCAGTTGAGGAAATGCAGGCAGGATGTAGCGCTGTGTTTTGACGAACGTCGATCCGTAATACACGATATGGAACCCGCACCAGACAACGATGCCCAACAACCACCAGGATGGCCACTTTCGCGAGAACAGGATCCGGTAGGCGCCGATCCCCAAGGCGATCAGAGCGGTGATGCCGAACGCGGGGAACATGCTCCAGCGAACCATGTTCTCGATTACGAACACGATTGGCGTGCGATTTGCCCATTGGATTCCAGGCGGATAGTCGAGCTTGTTGGCCTGAACTTGACTCCAGTAGCTCAACGCCGACGTCCAGCGAGGATCGAGCCGGAACGACCACGGCGACGGACCTTCGAACGCATACGGTTGCGTGAACCGGAAGGTGAACAGCGCGACGATCAGCGTCAGCACCGTTGCCAGCAGGATTGGAAAGGCGTGTGCTGGCCGCGGCGAGCGGAACATTCTGCTCGGCCTGGGCATCAGCGATTGCCAGCCCCACGTGCGAATTTCCTCCAGCACCGGGAGCGCGAGGAAGGCAAGCGTGATGAGGGCGTTCGGCTTGCTTGCGACGGCCAGTCCAAGCATCAGCCCGGTCAATGCGAACCAGCCGAATCTCTTCCGTCGGGATGCGTAGAGACAGAGGGTGAAGGTCGCGGTGACGAAGAAGAGAGCGATGGAATCGACCGTCGCGTAATGCGCGGTCTGGATCATGAGGGCGGTGAACGTCAGCAGGAGTGCGGTGAAAATTCCGGCCAGCCTGTTGGCGAGCATGCGTGCCGCCCAGGCCGCCATCGCGACCGTACCCACGTCGCCAAGCGCCGAAAGCCAGCGACCAGGCAGGTGCGCGTTCCCATACGCGGAATTCCCCGTCAGCAATCCGATCAGCTTCGTGAGAAAGAGAGGAAATGTTCCATACAGATAACTTCCTTGATCGTTGTTGTATGGATTGAGGGGAGATGTGGCGCTATTGAAGTACTCGTGCAGATTGTGTGGCCATCTGATCGCAGTCGTGACCATCGTGACGTATCGCTCGTCGGGGTGAAGGTAATAATTCGAACCCCAACCAATACCGGTGAATCGAAGAATCGCCGCGACGATCAGGATCAGGAAAAGCAGACCCCCGAACTGAAGCTCGATCGGCCCGACCCGAAGCATCGGCAGCTCGGGGGTCGCCTGTTCGGCTCGTCGATCGTCGATCCGATCGGTTGCTTCCCGGCGTGGCTGCGGTACCTGTCGTGGCGAAATTCGTCGTCGGTGATGGTTACGCAGGTGCATGGCAGATCTCGCATCGGGGTTCGGCCGTGAGCCGGAGTGATGTTGAAGGGCTGGCCTGGCGATCGTGTCTATGGCCGGCTTTGCAGCATGCATCATGCGAACAAGGAAGCAGAATGGCGGCAGGATCTATGCAGAGCCTGCTCATTTGGCACCAGCGTGCGAATCGACTGATGCCGATGTCGCTGGTTGGTGCACGCCCGCATCCTCACCTCGGTAGACATGCTCGTAGGCGTCGACGGTCCGCGCGAGGCTGAAACGCCGTGAAATCTCGTCCGCCGGTCGCGTGAAGTGTTCGGGGTGGCTGATGACGTCCAGCAGCGCGTTCGCCAGATCTGCCACGTTTCCGGCTTTCGCGGTGCGTCCCATCCCCGTCATGCGGACAGGCTCGCGAACACCCGGAAGATCGCTGCTGACACTGGGCGTTCCGCACAGCATCGCCTCGACCTGCACCATCCCGAACGTCTCCGTGCCATTGGTGCTTGGCAGGGCCAACACGTCGCAGGCGGCGTAGAAATTTGCGAGTTCCTGATCGCTGAGTAGCCCCAGGACGCGGACGTGCTGCTGATAACGCGTGATCCACTCGTCCCATGGTCCGTTGAGCGGAAGATTGGTCCGCCCATCCCGGTTCGGGCCCGCCAAGGCAAACGTCGCGTTGGGGAACGACGCCAAAACGGTCGGGATCGTTTGCATCAGAATGTCGAGCCCCTTCTCACTGGTAAATCGACCAACGTAGCCCACGACCGGTCCGTTGCCCAGATTGCGCTTGGCACGGAAACGACTGCGCGCATCCGGGGATGGCTGCGGAATGACGATTGGCGGCGGGATAATGCTGACCCGCGTCCCAACCCGCGTCACGGTCGGTGATATCGATGCCTGGTCCTGCGTATTGGCGATCGTCCGATGCGCGAGCCGACCCGCCGCGATACTGCTCCACCGTCCCACCTTCGGTGCCAATCGCTTGAGGAGGCTGCCATCGAGCTCGAGATCTGCATGATGTGTCACCACGACGCGTTTTCTCATCGCGCGGCCGATCGCAGAGAATCCAGCTGACTCGGCCATCGGCAGATGCAGATGCAGTACATCGTGGTCGCGCAGCAATCGCACGCCGGTCGGCAGAAAGCCAGGCATCAGCACAGCCCGGTCAAGGTTCGCGGCGATCGGCACACGCACGATTCGCACTCCCTCGGCCGTCATCTCATCACGCGGCATCGAAGGATCGTGCAGGGATGTCAGCACCGTCACCCGGTGACCTCGCCGCACGAGTTCACGGGAAAGGCGTTCCGCGTAGATGGTCAATCCACTTGTGTATGGCGTGTAAAAATAGAGGACCTGGAGGATATCCAAGGTCGACCTCCGGGACGTTGACGTATCGGTCGGTTCGTGGGCCCAGCCCATTGTGGTGAAGCATATCCGCTTGTGATCGCAGCGCCCGTGCAAGCATAGCAAAGCTTGCGTCCTGACGGGGTCCACTCCGGGAAGGGGCGCGGCGATGACTGTTGGCCTATCCGGCGAGTGCCATCCCGCCACGATCCTTCCGTCGATACAACGAAACCATATTCCGTTTCGACGCGTTGCGTTCATATAATAGAAGGCATACGCACGTTCTTTCCCGGAATGGCACTCACGTGGCTTCAAGCGACCTGCCGCATATCTCCCCAACGACCATGATCCCGTTGCCGTCGCGCGAATCGTTCGCGCATCCGGGGCCGGTGAATCTGCCACGCCCGCTAACGCTCTTTGTCGGCCGCTCCTCCGAGATGCAAACCATTCTCGCCCGGATCCGGATGCCGGGCGTTCGCCTCTTGAACCTGATTGGTCCCGGTGGTGTTGGCAAGACCCGGCTCGCGATTGCCGTCGCCGGGCAAATGAGCGAAGACTTCCCCGATGGGA
>JAABUN010001516.1_pt1 | contig 50299 bp, 45 predicted proteins | sample 5559311 | NCBI WGS metagenome assembly JAABUN01 (sample SAMN10711877, study PRJNA513370) | rock metagenome | isolation source: Antarctica rocks | place: Antarctica: Victoria Land, Siegfried Peak sud
ACGAGAAATCTTCTCCAGAGACTCGCGCTCTAACTTGCTCAAGGAAATAGTATGTTTTTTGGAGGACATACTCCAGAGTTAAACGCTTCGCAAACACTCTGTCATCCTACACAGTTACAGCAGTAGCACGACTTTCTCGATAACGTCTGAGGATGGAATGGACTCCAATGTGGAAAGACTGCTTGGCCAGGGGGCAGCTTTCTCAAATTTTACAATTTTCTCCTGTGCGAACGTCGGCGTAACCGTCGCAGAGAACAAAAGAAGAGGGAGCAAGATTACGAACTTTAGCATTCTAATTCCTTTTCGCCCCGTATGATAGGAGCAAATTTATCGGTTATCAATTTACTCATCGCCCTTGGCATTGTCCCAGTTACTACCCACGCCAACATCAACCGCCAAAGGAACTTTCAAGCCCAACTCGCGCGCGGGCACTTCACACATTAACCTGGCCACCATCTCTTTCATCGCGTCCAATTCGTCTTCGGCGACCTCGAACACCAACTCGTCGTGAACCTGCATCGTCATGCTCGACTGGTAATTCTTCTCGCGCATTTCGGCCTGAATCGCCAGCATCGCCAGCTTCATCACGTCGGCACTCGTGCCCTGAATCGGATGGTTAATCGCCGTCCGTTCCGCCGCCGATTTTTCCTGAAAGCGATTGCTATTAATCTCCGGAACCGGGCGACGACGGCCCATCAACGTCTCGACGTAGCCAACTTTTTTGGCCGTTTCGAGCGTGTCATCGATATACTTCTTCACGCCGGGCAAGCCCTCGAAGTAACGGTCAATGAACTCTTTGGCTTCGGCGGCGTTGCCCGTGCCCAACTGCTTGGCCAGGCCAAAACCCGAAACGCCATAAGCGATGGCGTAGTTGGTCATCTTGGCTTTGCGACGCATTTCGCCGTCCACATCTTTCACGTCCACGTTGAACAGGCGCGCCGCCGTCGTCGCGTGGACATCTTCGCCCGCGCTGAAAGCGTCAACGAGTGGCGCGTCGCCGGTGATGTGCGCCAGAATGCGCAATTCGATTTGCGAGTAATCCACCGCCATCAGCTTATGGCCCGCAGGCGCGATGAAGGCTTTGCGAATCAAGCGGCCCTGTTCGGTGCGAATCGGCACGTTTTGCAGGTTCGGATCGCTCGAACTCAGGCGCCCCGAAACCGTGCCGGTCTGATTCAACGACGAGTGAATCCGATGGTTTGGCGTCATCAGTTTGAGCAGCGCGTCAACGTAGGTGGATTTGAGTTTGGTGGTGCCGCGATATTCCAAAACTTCGCGCACGATTTGATGCTCTTCGGCCAATCGTTCGAGCGTGTGAACGTCGGTCGAATAGCCGCCCGATTTGTTCTTGCGCCCGCTTTCCAGGTTCAGCTTATCGAACAGAACGACCTGCAATTGCTTGGGCGAACCGATGTTGAACTCTTCACCGGCGATTTCCCAAATCGAGGCTTGCAAACGGTTGGCGTCTTTTTCGAGTTTGTCGCCCAACTCGCGCAACTGCTGCGGCTCGATGAGCATTCCGACGCACTCCATTTGCGCCAGCAAATCGGCGAGCGGCAATTCCAAATTGTCGAACAATTTCTCGGCGCCGATCTCTTTCATCTGCGCGCGCAAGAGCGGTTCGAGAACCGGTGTAACCGCGACGCCCGCGCCGTCGTGGGCGTGCTGTTCCTTTAGGCGTTGCGCTTCTTCGGCATCGGCTTCGTCGTTGTCATCGTCGAACAGGCTGACGTTTTTCGCCTTCGATTTCTTGACCGGCGCCGGAGCTGCGGGCAATTGCAGATTGGCGTATTTCTCAGCGACCAAGTCAAGCGGATGGTTCTGTCGCGTCGGTTCGATGAGATAACTCATCAGTAAGGTATCGGCGACGGCGCCGCGCAGATGAATCTGATGCGGTTGCAAAGCGCGTTCTAAACTTTTGACATCGTGCGCGATTTTGGGCGCATCGGCGTTTTCGAGCCACTCTCTCACTTCGCCGACTTTGCCCTCGAATAATAACGCTTTGTCGTCGCGTCCCAGCCACAATTTGTCTTCGATTAAAGCGACGCCGGTTAATTCATTGGTCAGCCAATCTTCGACTTCTTCGCGCGTCTTGGCGATGGTGATTTCGGCACTCCATTCTTTGGCCGGTTCCGGCTCTGCGCGGGCGATTTGCGCCGGAGTTTCGTAGCGTTTGGCCAGACTGCGGAACTCGAAGCGACGCGCGGTTTCTCCGGCGACACGGCGTTTTTCGGGGTCGGTCGGATCGTAGCGGAACTCTTCGGGTTCTTTTTCGACCGGTAAATCGGTGATAATCGTCGCCATCGTGCGCGAGTGAAACGCTTGCTCCTGATGTTCGCGCAACAGTTTCTGAATGCGCGCGGGCGTCACATCGTCCAGATTTTCGTAGATGCCGTCGAGACTGCCGTATTTTTTCAGCAAGGTCGAAGCGGTTTTGTCGCCGATGCCGGGCACGCCGGGGATATTATCGCTGGCGTCGCCCTTCAAGCCTTTGAAGTCGGGCACGCGCGCGGCCTCGAACTCATAGCGCTTCACTACGGCGGCGGGGTCGTAAACGTCCAAATCCGAGACGCCGCGTTTGGTCAGCATCACGGTGATGTTATCGTCCACGAGTTGCAACATATCGCCATCGCCGGTCACCACGATGACTTTTTGGCCCTGCGATTCGCCCTTTTTGGCGAGCGTGCCGATGATGTCGTCGGCCTCGAAACCGGTGTGTTCGTAACGCGGAATCCCCAGGCCATCGAGCATTTCGCGGACTAACTTCTGCTGAACGCGCAGGTCGTCGGGCGTATCGCTGCGGTTGGCTTTATAGGTTTCGTCGGCCTCGTGGCGAAAGGTGCCGCCGGGCGCGTCAATGGCGACGGCGACGTAATCGGGATTATGCTCGTCGAGTAGCGAGGTGACCATGCGCGCGAAACCGTAGAGCGCGCCAGTCGGTTCGCCCGCCGAAGTCGAGAACGGTGGCGACGAAAAAAACGCGCGAAACAGCAGGGAATAGCAGTCAATGAGCAGGAGTTTGGACATGGGGAAACGTCAGACCTGCCTTATCCTCGGCAGATTCTTTCTAATACCTCGCAGTCGGCAAATCTTTTGCCTCACTTTTGAACTCGCCCATCGCGCCACGCGCAAAAGCAGCTCCGAAACCTTCGGCGCCCGATTGAGCGCTGGCGCCAAACAGCGAAAGCAAGCCGCCGCTGCCGCCCGCAAGCGGCGTGACCGGCGCGTCTTCGGGCAATCCGCCCTTTTGTTTGGCGAAGCTCACGGCGGTGTAAAGATCGCCATTCTCGTCAATCAAGCCGTTTTTGACGGCCTGTTCACCGGTGTAAACGCGGCCATCGGCCAGCTTCAGCAATTTCTCGCGCGTCAATGTGCCTTTGGTCGCCTCTTTGCGCCCATCAACGACATCGTTGACAAACTGATTGTAAAGGTTGTTGATGAGTTGCTGAAACAGTTGCCTCTCTTCGGGCGTGAGCGGGCGCGCGGGGTTGCCCGCATCCTTGAACTTGCCGCTCTTAATCGTCGCCTGATCCAGGCCGATTTTGGCGAACAGTTCCTGATAGTTGAGCAGCGAAGTAATCACTCCGATGGAGCCGGTCGTGGTGGCGCGGTTGGCGTAGATTTTGTCGCAGGCGGCGGCGGTGTAGTAACCGCCCGATGCGGCGACATCGCCCATCGAGCCAATCACCGGTTTCTCTTTGCGCAAACGCATCACGGCCTCATACATTTCCTGCGAGGCCGAGGCCGCGCCGCCGGGCGAGTTGATGCGAATCACGACGGCCTTAATTTGCGGGTCTTTGCGCGCGGCTTCGGTCTGGCGAATGAACTGGCGCGCGCCACCCGAAGTCCCGCCCAGCAGTGTGCTGGCGCCGCTATCGCTGATGGCGCCGGAAACTTCGATAAGACCGACGCTCGGTTTGACCACATCAGGCGTCAGCAACGCCCAGATACGGAAGCCGAGAATGCCAACAACGAGAATGGCCAACAGGGCCAGCCAGGGCCAAATGCCAAAGCCAGATTTACGCCCGGGCGCCACATAAACGGGCGGAACAGAAGATGCCATGAGAGAAAGCAAGTTTAACCGCGTGTTGGTATAAGTGGTCGCGCGAAATTTGAGGTTCTTGCCGTTTGGAATTCGGCGCCCTGACCTGGAATAAATGGCACGCAGAGACGCCCCACGCAGAGAGAACAAAACAAATAGTAATTCATTGCTCTTGCTCTCCTGTTTTAATTGCTTCGTTCTCTCTGCGTCTTCGCGTCTCTGCGTGCCATTTATTCCAGGTCAGGGCGCCGGGAAATGCGTGAACCGAAACGACAAAAAGCCCCGCCGATTTCTCGGCGAGGCTTTTTGAATGGAACTACTATTTGCTTTCGCTTTAGAAGCCGATGCTGGCGCCAACGCGGAAGTAATTGATGGTCTCTAACGGGCCCGTAGGATTGTAGACACCGCTTTTGACTTCGACGTCAATGCCGGGGGTCACGTTGATTCTGGTGCCCAGGGTATAAACCTCGCCCAAATCGCGACGACCGCCAGCCGTGGCGCCACCGCTGTCCGCCTCGTAGTAGCGGAACTGCAACGGAACGCGACGCAAGAAGCCGATGGGCAAACGCACGGTGCCGTTCACGTCAAAGGCGCGCTTGGCCGTCAAGAAGGCGGCTTCGTTGTCGCCCAGGTTCGGGTTGAGCAGGGGAGCGCCCAAAGCGAGGGGACGGTCGAAGATCGCTTCGCCGTAGGTGCGGGCGTAGGGGTTAGCCGACGACGCCGCGAAATACTCGAAGTTGCCTTCGGCGTAGCCATAGGCCACGTTCAAGTCCAGCACGTTGGTGCGCAACACGTTGAGCGTCGCGTTGTAGGCCGCAGACTTGTTGTCGCCACCGAAGGCCGGATCGCCGCCGGTGCCGTCAGCGCGCTTGTATTGACGCGCATACTCAAAACCGATGGTGCGGTTGAACAAAGGAATTGACAAGTCGAACGAATCGCCCGACTGCGCACGATAACCGTCAAACAAACGGGTGTAGCCCAAAGCCACGGGACGGCCCGCCACTTTGAATACGTTGAGGCTACCGCGAAAGATGCTCTCGTTGTCGTTGGCGCCCGTGGTGAGCGCACGCGCACTGCCGACATTGACCTGCTGCTGCGAGGTTCCGCCACTGTTCAGGTATTGAACCATACCCTGATTGGTGTAGGGATCGGCAAAGCCAGCGCCCGACGTCAGGCTATCCACGTCGTTCTGGGTGCCGGTGATACCGGTCAGAGTGACGGGGCCGAGGATGGCGTCGCCGCGCATCTGATCGGTGGGCGAGAGCTGGTTGTCATACAACAAGCCCTGAGCAATCGCGGTGCGCTGGCGACCGATGGACGCCGTGATGCCGCTGAGGCCAAAGAACTTGCGGTCGGTCAAATCCAGGTTGGCGTAAGCCTCGCGGACATAGAGGCCGCCGTTGGTGTTGCCCACCCAGGGATCTTCCTGGTTGGAGCCGAGCGAGCGGAGCGCAGCGTTGAGGCTGATGCGATCCGAAACGCGGTCGGTCAAACGCAGTTCGAGGTCGGTGTAGGAAAACTTCTTGTTGGAGATGTCCGTGGTGTAACGGTTATCGCGACGGGTGGTGTAGCCACCCGCATTGTTGGCACCGGTGATAACCAGAGGATTGCCCTGATTGCCAGGAGCGCCAACGATGCGGTTGGGAGCCAGAGGTGTCCCAAATTGCCCGCTCACATTCAACGGATTCTGGATGCTGGTGTTGAGGAAGTTGCGACCACTGATGGTGCGAGCATCGATGTAAGACGCATAGCCCTCACGGTGCAGCAAAGCCGGAGCGAAAGTCAAGCGCGGCGGCGCCACGACTTTGGACTCTTCCAACGCCAAACGATTTTCCAACGCATCCAAACGACCGTTGATGCGAGCCAACTCATCGCGGAATTCGCGCTGCAACGGATCGAGGATGGCCAAGACCTGATCGCGGGTCATGAAGTCACCGGTGGGACCACCGATGCTATTGGTGCCGGGATCGCCTTTGAGGCCACGCTCGCCTTGGAGCCCACGCTCGCCTTGGAGGCCAACGCCACCGGGGCCCATTTTGTCCAACAGACGGGCGATGGCGACGGCGAATTCGTAACGGGTCATCGGACGCTGTCCGATGAAGTTGCCGTTGGGCGGGTAGCCCTCCAGGATGCCAGCGGCGGCCAGCTTCTGCAGAGCGGGGTAAGCCCAGTGCGTCAACGGGACGTCCTGGAACTCGGGGCGGTCTTGCGCCTGGGCCGGAGCGACGAGGCCGGGGGCGACCACGGCGGGAGCGGCGGCGGCAACGGCCAGCAGCGCGCTCATTTTGGTGATTCTTTTCATGTGTGTTTCTGAGTAAAAACTCCCTTGCGTATTTACGACGCGAAAATTCTTGTGTCTCGAAACGGGAAACGGCGGAAGAAAATTTCACCAACTGCGAGCCGGATGCGGAGTATCCATGTTGCCTCCGGGGAAGCCAGCAGTTCGGTCGTCTTCTTCGTTCAGTTTCTCGCTCCCAAACGTCCGATTTTTCGCGGTCGTTTCGTGTCAGGCCTTTTCGCTATCCCCATCGGCTGTTCCCGCAGGAACTGTCGGCAGAGCAAGCATTGAAAAAGCAAGGTTCGCGAGCATTTTACATCTTTTGTCGCGGCTTGTAAAGCACTGCAAAAGATTTTTGCCCACTATTTTTCCAATTCACTGTTTTTCAGGGAAATCCCTGTCCGATTAGAACGGTTTTAGCGAGCGAATTTGGAATTGTCGAGATTGGACTGGAAAAGCGTGAAGAAGTTTCCTCTCTGTTTTGCATCTTTATCATTAGCTGGAGTGGTGCTATGAGGAATTGAATTTAAAGATCATGCAGAAAGCGCCAACGTTTTTCCCTCACCCACCTTCGCGGAGCTCAGAACTGCCTTGGCTTCGCCAGGCGACCACTCCCATAGGGAGAAGGATTTCAGAGAGCGGAAAGGTAAAGAGCTTTCTTGAAAGTTACTGCCCCCGCCATCCTTCTCCCTATGGGAGTGGTCGCCTGGCGAAGCCAAGGCAGTTCTGAGCTCCGCGAAGGTGGGTGAGGGAAAAACGTTGGCAATTGCAGAACAAAATCCTAAATTCCTCACGACGGCAACAGCTCTTCCCAATCCACTTCGTCGATGCTCCGCTTGGGCAAGCTCTGCCAGGCCGCTTCCGCTTCGGTCGCGCCATCTTCGGCGGCGAAGGTTTGGCCCCAGCGCTTTTTGAACAATACTCCATTTTTCGCGGTGACGTAGCCGAAATTAATATCGTCGCTACCCGCCGTCGTGGTGTGCTCGAAGTGATAAACCTCGACGGTGGGCGCCGTCCACACCTGCCATCCGGCGGCGCGGGCGCGATAACAGTAATCTAAATCTTCGTATTGAACCGGCGAAAACGCTTCATCCAAAACGCCGATCTGCTCGACCATTAGACGTTTCATCAGCCAGGCCGCCGAAATCGCGCATTGCACCGGTCGCGCGGCCTCGACCGAATCGCGCCCCAGTCCGCGCGCCAGATATTGAATGCGACCACCTGGCGAAACCGCGCAACCGCAACATTCGATGGCGTGAGGCGCCCACGGAAACAGCAGCTTGGGCGCGACGATGCCGATTTCCCCCTGCGCATTGAGCGCCCTGCCCAATTCCTCCAGCCAATTCGCCTGAGCGACGATGGTATCGTTATCGAGAAACGCGAGGTGCGAACCGGTCGCGACTTCGAGCGCCGCGTTGCGCCCGCGAATCGCCCCGATATTCTCGGCGTAGCGCAACGTCGTCGCCTCGATTCCCGTTGCGGCGGCCCACTCCTCCCACTCTTCGAGCAACGCCAACGTGCCATCGCTCGAACCGTTGTCCAGGTTGATGACCTGCAACGGTCGTGCGCTCGATTGGAGCAGACTGGCGAGACAGGCGCGCGAGTAATCCACTTTGTTGTGGTGCAAAATGACGACGGAGTAAGAGGGCATAAAAAGGTGCCGCAGAGTTTAGGATGAGCTGCGGCGATTGACTGAGAGCGAGCGACGGATAAAGCCGCCGCTTCTCCCCTAAAACAAAAAACCGCACCTCTAAATTAAAGAGGTGCGGTCAAAAGCAAAAATCGCCTCAAAACCTGGCGACTTTCGCGGGCTCGACGACTTGTTCATCCATTTTTACCGAATCTTCGTCGGATTGGGCGGACTCGATGAACTGTTCGTCTTCGTCAGCACTCGACATCAGCAGCGCTGGCGCCTGGTGAGTGGGGTTGGACAAACGCGGATGGGCCTCTTCGACGCCCGCTTTGAGCAGGGCGTTGGCCCACGAACCGAAGTTCTCTTTGCGGCGCGCGGCGCGATAAATACCCGGCTCGTGCTGCTCGATGTAGGCCCAGCCCAACGGTTTTCCCTCGCGGGCCAGGCGCTTAATCGTGCGCAGAATGCGTTTTCTGGTCCAGACGCGGCTTTCGCGCATCTTCTCGTGGTTGAGTCCGGCGCCCTCGACGGCGCGGCGCCACGAACCGAAATAACGGTGGGCGCAGGCCGCCAGATAAAGGCTGCGATGGCGCACCTTGAAAGTCGGGTCGAGCAAATCTTCGCCTTCGTCGTGCAGTTCGCAGATGCGCTTGATGATCTCGTCGCGCGCCCAGCGTTGCTTGACGCGCTTAAACTGATCGTAGTCGAAGCCCGCCGCTTCGATGGCGGCGCGCCACGAGCCGAAATGCGAGCGTGAGCGCGCCGAGGAAAACAGCGCCGAATGTTCGATTTGCACCGCAGTGGGCGAAAGGTCGGCGCCCTGCAAATGCAGTTGTTTGATCGCCGCGATAATTTTAACTTTGGTCCATACTTTTCCAGGCATGATTTTTTCTCTCCTTAAAAATCACCGTCCATTAAACGAGTCCGTCGCAGCAGGCTCGATGAGTCGGGGAAAGTTGGCCGAATCAAACCTGCTGCGATGCTCGTGAAGTTCAATCGGGGACGGGCTCGATGAGGCCGTATCCGCCGCTATTGCGCCGGTAGACGACGCCGACTTCGTTGTCGCGACTATTGCGGAAAACGAAGAAGTCGTGGCCCAGCAAATCCATCTGCAACGCCGCCTCATCGGGCGACATCGGCTTGAGCGCGAAACGCTTGACGCGCACCATCGAATCATCGGGCATATTATCGCCCATCAGCGCATCCATGTCGGCGTCTTCGCCGGTGCTACCTTTGCCCGCCGGTGCCGCGACTTCGTCGTATTGGCGCGCGGGCATCGAATGGGGCGCAAGCGTCGCCGCGCCCGTGACTTCGGATGAAGTCTTCGGGTGCATCATCACGCCGTTCTGGTCGTCGCGGTTGTTGTGGCGGCGCCCGGTGTTTTGCAGCTTGTCCTTATAGCGACGCAACTGGCTTTGCAGCTTGGCAATCGCCGCATCGAAGGCGGTGCGCAAATCGTGGTCGCGCTCTTCGGCGCGCGTCACCACGCCACTGTCGAACAGGGTGATTTCGGCGACATATTGGCCGCGCTCCTGCTTGACGCGGACTTCGGCGTCGTCGAGGTGAGACGACATTTTTTCCAACGAGTTGAGCTTGCTCTCGAAGTGTTCGCGCATCGAGGGTTCGACCTCGCAGTTGCGCGCCTGCACATTCACGGTTTTGATCATAGAATACCTTTCCGAAATTATCAGGCATTTCGGGGGCCGATCTTCCTCTCCGCCCCATTGCGGAGAGTCCGTCTGCAACGACGGATAACAGGCAGGATAACTCAAATCGCGCCGCTTGTCAGGTCGCCACGCTCAAAATAACTTAAATTCGCCCGATCCACAACTTGACTGTTACTATTTTACGCGATAACAAAACGACTGACGATGTGAAAAATTTAACGTTGAGAGCGTTAAGCGAACAGATGCGATTTCACATCGCATCTGTTCTAACCGATTACGCCCAGCAACGCCACCGCGTGAGCGTGCATTCCCAGTCCGGCGCCGACATCGTCCAGACCTTCGCCGGTTTTGCCGCGCAGATTTACGCATTCCAGTTCGACTTCCAAAATTCTGGCGACGTTCTCTTTCATCTGCGCCACGAACGGCGAAATTTTGGGCTGCTGCGCGATCAAAACCGCGTCCACATTGACGATTTGCCAACCCTTCTCGCGCGCCCGCGCGACGGCGCCACTTAACAGCAGTCCGCTGTCGGCATCTTTATACGTCTCGTCGGTATCGGGAAAAAGCTGGCCAATGTCCGGCAGTCCCGCCGCGCCACAAATCGCGTCGGTGATGGCGTGAAACAAAACGTCGGCGTCGGAGTGGCCCTGCAAACCTTTATCGAAAGGCACGCGCACGCCCGCCAGAATCAAAGGACGGCCCGCCACCAAACGGTGCGAGTCGTAGCCGATGCCAATGCGGAAGGGAAAAGAAGTCATGAGTGTTTTTAGACAGGATGAACAGGATTTTTAGGATGGGACAGGATGGATTTCAGGATGAATATTTGGTGATTGGGAAACCGATGAGAACTTGTTTTTGGGTTCAGTTTAAGGGCAAATTTCTCTTGAAGCAGAAACCAAGAAATTGCAACCCATGAGTTGCCGACGACAAAACACTCACCCTGCAATCTATCCTGTCCCATCCTAAAAATCTTGCTCATCCTGTCTAAAATTAAACTTCGTCGGCCACGAACCCGCGTGGCACTACGACGCGCAACGCGCGCGGGCAGACTTCGATTTCGAGCGGCGTTTTCTGGTCGAGTTCGCCGTCCACGTTGACTGTGGCAGCGCGGCCCAGCGAATGAACGGTGAGTTTTTGCGTCTGGAAATAGCGCGTGCCCGGCCCCTCGAAGTCGTGGCGTAAAATCCAGTTGAGCGCCGATTTGATGAACTCGCCCTTTCCAGCCCCGCCCAGCGCAAAAACCGTCAGCTCGTCGTCTTGCAGCGAAGCGTCCTCACTCGCCTTGATGTTGCCCGCGACGTAACGCCCGTTGGCGATCATCAGTTGATGGGTGAGCGCCACGAAACTCTCCTCTTTCGAGGTGACGCGCACACGCAAGGGGCGATGGCGCGAGGCCATCTTCAGGCCGGTGACTGGCCAGGCCAGCAGGCCCAATTTTTTCTTGACTTCGCTGGTGAGCGCGCCCGCGAGCGAGGCCGAAAAGCCCAGCGAGACCGAGTTGAGAAACACCACGCCGTTGCACTTGCCGACATCAATCGCTTCGATATGACCGGCGGCGATGGTTTCGACGGCCTTTTCCATGTCAATCGGCAGACCGATGGAGCGCGCGAAGGTGTTGCCGGTGCCCATCGGTAGGGCGGCCAGAGCGACCGGCGTTCCGGCCAGAAAATTGGCGCACAACGATAGAGTGCCGTCGCCGCCGCCCGCGATAACCATGTTGGCTTTTCCCGCGATTTCGCGTTGCAACAAGCGTTCAGTTTCGGCCTTGTCGCGCGCCAGAATCGCCTCTTTAATATGCAACCCCGATTCGCGCAAGGCCGCCAGCGCTGGGCCGAACTGTTCGCGACCCTGGCGCGAATGACCGTTGACGAGAAATAAAACGGGTTGGGGCAGATGTTCGACGGTCGGCTCGGCGGGCGGGCCAGGAGTTACAGAAATGGACACGATTGGCGTTTATGGCAAATTAGTCACCGGATTTCGGAAAGCGCCGACGTTTTCCCTCACCCCGCCTTCGCAGAGCACCCGCACCCCTCTCCCGCAGGGAGAAGGGTGCGGGTGCTCTGCGAAGGCGGGGTGAGGGAAAACGTCGGCGCTTTCCGCATACCACCAAAAATTATCTCCGGGTCGGCGCGTTGGCCGCGCCGCGTTTGTTCTGCGCTTCCATCAGTTCGATGATGCGCGATTGCTGTTGCAGCATCTGTTGGTTTTGCTGCACCAAAATCTGGTTTTGCGCGGTCTGCAACACCATGAAACGCAGCATCGCTTCCGAAACCGCCTGCGTCGCCTGATCCGCCGTTTGCGCCTGATTGCGCAATTTATAATAGTCGCTGAGCAATTGCCCGATGGCCGCGCGCGCCAATTCGGGCGTGGTGACGGCTTGCCCGTAGGTCAGCAGCAGGTTATCGGCGTTCTGGGTGCGCTCGGAGTTTTGAATCGCGCCCGCCAGCGAACCGGGCGTGACAGTCTGGCCCTGCGGTTGGGGCGCGCCAAAACGCAAGCCCGGTTGTTGTCGGGCAGGTTGAGCCTGGGCCTGCGTTGCCCCAAACGCAAAGGCGCAGACGGTTAAGGCAGTGAGCGCGCGACGAGAAAATTTCATAGTTGGAGCAGTTTGACCTCGGACACACCATTTGGGGGCAGTGGGCGCCGCATAAACTGGGGCGGGCAAGTCAAGAAATTAAATAAAAAATCGCCCGCAGAGGGTAACAACACACGGCACAAAAGGAAAAACTGGTGCCATACTTGGTTCAACTTTCGCAATACTTATGATGAATCCTGAATTTTTCCGCGATAAAAAATGTCTGGTCACCGGAGGTCTGGGCTTTATCGGCTCCAACCTCGCGCGCGCCCTCCTGGAAAAAGGCGCCGTCGTGACCCTCGTTGACTCGCTGATTCCCGAATACGGCGGCAACCTCTTCAACGTGGACGGCATCGAACCCTGGGTGCGCATCAATATCTCCGATGTGCGCGACCGTTTTTCGATGCGCGCGCTCGTCAAAGATCAGGATTTGCTGTTCAACCTGGCCGGACAGACCTCTCATCTCGACTCGATGCACAATCCCTACACCGACCTCGATATCAACTGTCACGCGCAAATCTCGATATTGGAAGCGTGTCGCCATCACAATCCCGATCTGAAAATCGTCTTCGCTTCGACGCGCCAGTTTTACGGCAAACCCGATTACCTGCCGGTTGACGAGAATCATCCGACGCGGCCCGTTGACGTCAACGGTATCAACAAGCTGGCGGGCGAGTGGTATCACATTCTCTATAATAACGTTTACGGCATCCGCGCCTGCGCGCTGCGGCTGACCAACACCTACGGCCCGCGCATGAGAATCGTGGACGCGCGCCAGACTTTTCTGGGCATCTGGGTGCAGCACGCGATTAAGAATCAAACTTTCGAGGTGTGGGGCGGCGACCAACTGCGCGATTTTACCTATGTGGACGATTGCGTGAACGCGCTGTTGCTGGCCGCCGAGAACCCCGCCGCCGACGGCAAATTTTTCAATCTGGGCGGCCAAAGCCCGTTGACGCTGCGCGCTTTGGCAGAATTGTTGATTGAAGAAAATGACGGGCGCGGCGATTTCGCGATTAAGGAGTTTCCCGCCGAGCGCAAAAAAATCGACATCGGCGACTACTACTGCGACTGGAGCCTCATCAAAGAAACCCTGGGCTGGAAACCCACCATTGACGAACGCGAAGGTCTGCGCCGAACCCTCGATTTTTACCGCGAAAATAGCGCGAAGTATTTGTAATAGGAATTACGCAATTGCCAATTTTGCTGCGAACCCTGAGCGTGAGCGACGGGCTATGCAAAACAGTCGGCCCGTCGCTTACGCTCAGGGTTCGCAGATTCGCTCCCAACTGCGTAATTCCTGACACCTTTCCCCCATGATTCTCCAATCCAATCCTGGCGCCTCTTATTTCGCGCACAAAGCGGCCATTGACGAGGCCGTGATGCGTTGTCTCGAAAGCAAATGGTATATTCTGGGCGCCGAAGTCAAAGCCTTTGAAGCCGAGTTCGCCCAATTTCTCGGCGAAGATGCCCGCCCCGAAACCGTCGGCGTCGGTTCGGGCACCGATGCCCTCCAACTGGCGCTGCGCGCGCTCGAAATCGGGCCGGGCGACATCGTGTTCGCGCCGTCGCACACCGCCGTCGCGACGGTGACGGCGATTGATCTTGTCGGCGCCACGCCGCGCTATGTGGACATTGATCCGCGTTGCTACACCCTCTCGGTTCACGATCTCAAAGACGCCATTGCCCACGCGCGCGCCGAGAACGCTGGGAATCTCAAAGCGATTATCGCGGTTCATCTTTATGGTCAGTCAGCCTATCTGTCGGCGTTGCGGCAAATCGCCGACGATAATGGTCTGGCGCTCATCGAAGATTGCGCTCAGGCGCACGGCGCGACGCACCAGGGCAAAGTGACTGGAACGGTCGGTGAGGTCGCCGAGTTCTCGTTTTACCCGACCAAAAACCTGGGCGCGCTGGGCGATGGCGGCGCCCTCGTTTCGTGCAATCCCGAAGTCGCCGCCCGCGCCCGCTTGCTGCGCGAATACGGCTGGAAAGAGCGTTACGTCTCGCATCTGCGCGGCATGAACACGCGTTTGGACGAATTGCAAGCCGCCATCCTGCGCGCCAAACTGCCGCATCTGGGCGAAGCCAACGCGCGCCGCGCCGAAATCGCCGCGATTTATGCCGCAGAACTGAGCGAAAGTGGATTGGGAATGCCGCACGTTTTTGCGGAAAACGGTCATGTCTGGCATCAGTTCGTGGTGCGCGTGCCGCAGAATTTTAAAGCGGGCAACCGTGATGATTTGCAGGCGCATCTCAAAGCAAAAGGCATCGGCAGTCTGGTGCATTATCCGGTGCCGGTTCATCTGCAACCGGCTTATGCAAATCATACGACGCGCGCGTTGCCACAAACCGAGAGCGCCGCGCGCGAAGTGCTCAGCCTGCCGATTTATCCCGAACTGAGCGACGACGAAGCGCGTCAGGTGGCGAAAACCGTTCGCGAGTGGGGGGCGTGATGGTTTGTGGAAAGCGCGAACGTTACTCCCTCACCCCGCCTTCGCAGAGCACCCGCACCCCTCTCCCGAAGGGAGAAGGGAAGTCGCGTTGAGTTTCAATTCGGAACTGACTTGGGGTGTAGAAGCAAGTTCGGGAGCGTAACTGAACGCGACTTCCCTTCTCCCTTCGGGAGAGGGGTGCGGGTGCTCTGCGAAGGCGGGGTGAGGGAATAACGTTCGCGCTTTCCACAAACCATCCGCCCACCGCCATCCGCCATGCGCCATCCGAAATCATGAAACACTACTGCACCTACTTCGATACCCATTACATGCTGCGCGGGTTGACGCTTTATCGTTCGCTGCAAAAGCACGCGGGCGACTTCACGCTGTGGGTGCTGTGCTGCGACGATTTGACGTTCGAGAACCTGTGCAAGCTCGATTTACCCAATCTGAGGCCGGTGCGCCTGAGCGAAATCGAGGCGTTCGAGCCGCGTCTGGCGACTGCCAAAAGCAATCGCACTCACGTCGAGTATTTGTGGACGCTCTCTCCGATTTGGCCGCTTTTTCTGTTCGAGCGCGACCCGTCAATTGACTTTCTGACTTACCTCGATGCCGACCTGTTTTTTTACAGTTCGCCGCAACCGCTCTTCGACGAGATGGGCGCCGACTCAATCGCGATGTTCGCCCATCGTTACCCCGAAACTCTGAGGTATATGGAAGTCAACGGCATCTACAACGTCGGTTGGCTCAGCTTCCGGCGCGACGAAAATGCGCTGGGTTGTCTGCACGAGTGGCGCGAGCAGTGCCTGGACTGGTGCTACGACTGTTGCGAAGACGGCAAATACGGCGACCAGAGTTATCTCAACGACTGGCAACGCGACCACAAAGGCGTTCATGTTCTGGAGCACGAAGGCGCGGGCGTGGCGCCGTGGAACTGGATTTCGTATAAGTTCTCGCAACGCCGCAACGCGCGGGGCGACGACCAAATCTATTCCAACGACGCGCCGTTAATTTTCTTCCACTTTCACGGCCTCCGTTTTCTGAATGGGTGGCTCTACGACGCGTTTTATTCGAGTTACCATCTGGGCGAAATGTCGTCCAAATTGCGCCGCCAAATCTTCGGCCCTTACCTGCGCTCTATGATTCAGACGACTCACTGGGCGCGCGGCAAAGGCTGCCGCATCGAGTGGGGCCACATCGGTTTCAAGCGCTACATGAACGATTACGGCAAACGCCTGTTGATTAACAAAGTGACCAGGCGCGGCTTCGCCTTTCACGCGGGACTGAAATAAGGTGTGGTCTTGATATAGCCAGCCCAGAGAAGCGCGATGAGTTGAGGTAAAATCAAACGGCGGCTCGGCGAAAGCGGAGACGCTGATTTTATTACTGTAAAGGAAAGAAAAGGATAAACTCAAACTCGAAAAATTATGGGTCAATATATTTTCTCTATCTCCGAGGTGCGATGTGGCTGAAACTCTTGGTTCGCTGTGCGACAAATTGACAATCGTCAAACTCAAGCAATTCCACTCGCAAGACCCGCAACGTCTGGAAAGTCTGGGCGCGCAAGAGGCTCAACTTCAACAGGAAATAGATGGGTTTGTCACCGACGCTCTCAACGGAAATGTGCCTTCGGAGCGCTTGACTTTCGCGGCCAATAAAGTTTTTAAAAGCGAGGGCAACGTTGTGGCTGCGGTCGCGGGAACATTGGGAGAAGTGTTCTCCCAATTGGCTGAAGTCAATTGCTTATTGTGGCACGAGCAAGAGAAAGTCTACGATTTTGAGGCCGTTCCTCCCGCCGAAAAAGATGGCGTCGTCAAGCAACTCGCGCTGCTGAATCTGAGTCGTAACCAGTGCATAGATCAGATTGATCGTCAGTTCAGTTCTGTGGTGGCGCAACTGCATAGTTCTACCGATTAGACTTAATTCACTATGCACTTGATTCATCGCAATACTTGTCGGGTTTGCGGTTCGTCCGCTCTGACGCCGGTGATTACGCTGGGCGATCAGAACCTTCAAGGTTCGTTCGTCAAGCCGGGCAAGGAGATGCCGCCGACGCGCAAAATTCCGATGTCGCTGGTGCGCTGCGACCCGATGCGCGACGAGAACGCCTGCGGTTTGCTGCAAATGGAACACACGGTTCCGCCCGCGATTCTCTATTCGGCCTACTGGTATCGCAGCGGCACCAACAATACGATGCGCCAGCATTTGCGCGGTATCGCCGAAGAAGCCGCCGCGATTGTCGGCAAGCCCGATGCGCGTGTGCTCGACATCGGTTGCAACGATGGCACGCTCTTCAATTATTATCCGCCCGAATTTGAAAAATTCGGCGTTGACCCGTCCGATGTGGCCCAGGAAATCGAAGGCGATATCGCGGTGATTCAAGACGTTTTTCCGTCCATCGAATTAGTCGAAGCGCTCGATGACCGCAAGTTCGACATCGTGACTTCAATCGCGATGTTCTACGATTTGGAAGATCCGGTTAGTTTTACCAGAGGCATCAAAGAAGTTCTCGCGCCCGAAGGCATCTGGATTTTTGAAATGTCCTATATGCCCAAAATGCTTGAGATGACTTCTTACGATACCATTTGCCACGAGCATCTGGAGTATTATAGTCTGGCCGTTATCGAATACGTTTTGAAGCAGGCGGGCATGAAAGTTTTCAACGTTGTTGAAAACTCGATTAACGGCGGCAGCATCCGTTGCTACGCGACTCACGCCGCCAATTTCAAATATCGCCGCGAAGAGTTCGCCCAGAACATCGGTCAGATGCGACAGCACGAGTTCGATTTGGAACTCGACACCGATAAGCCTTACAAAAACTTCCAGGATCGGATTAATTTCCACCGCGACGAGTTAACCAAGTTGCTCAAGCAGTTGAAGAAAGAGGGCAAGCGCATTCACATTTACGGCGCCTCGACCAAGGGCAACACGATTTTGCAGTGGTGCGGCATTGACAATCGGTTGATCGAAGTCGCCGCCGAGCGCAACCCCGACAAATACGGCGCGATGACACTGGGCACCGAAATTCCCATCGTCAGCGAAGCCGAATCGCGCGCGATGAACCCCGATTATTATCTGGTGTTGCCCTGGCATTTCAAAGAGGAATTCATCGAGCGCGAACGCGAAACGCTGGAGCGCGGCATCGGTTTGATTTTTCCGTTGCCGAACATTGAAATTTGCAATCAATCTTCTGTCCAGTAAAATACGACTAATGTTCCTTCCTTCTAAATACCGAAACAAACCGCTTTCCTGGTGGTTTCAAACGCCGCTTTATGCGACTCGCATTTTGCTCAATAAGGTTGGTTATGATTGGCGGAGATACGGCTTTGCGTCTCAAAATGGGGAAGATCGAGCGTTAGCCAAAATTTTCAAACAGCCGCGCGGATATTGTGTGGAGGTCGGCGCTTTCGATGGCTTTTCCATCAGTAACACTTACTACTTCGAGAAGAAAAAACGTGGCTGGAAATGTCTTCTGGTGGAGGCAGACCCCGTATCGGCGGCGAAGTGTGTTTTGAATCGCCCTCGTTCCCTTACCATCGCTGCCGCTGCAACCAATTCCGAATCGGTCGGCGAGATAGATTTTCAAGTTATCGAACATAATCGCGCGATGTCCGGAGTCTCCTTTGATGATTTTCAGGTGAGTCACTTCGAGCGACATAACACCGAGTTTGCGCCGACTAAAACCACCGTTACCGCTCGAACTTTGGATTCGATGTTAGAGCAATCCAAATTTCCGCGCGTTGACTTTGTAACCATTGATGTCGAGGGCCATGAATTTTCCGTTTTACAAGGCTTTGACATCGCCAGATGGAAACCAACTGTTGTCGTTTTGGAACGCCTGAAATCGGAACCCGAACCTGAAATTGCCGCTTATATGGCGCAGCACGGCTACGAAAAACGGTTCCATCTGCCGCGCAACGCTGTGGACGATTGCAACGATTTCTATTTTAGAATAGGGAGCTAAACCGGAAAAAAGTAAAATGCACTTCCCTTTGAAAGCCCTGATTTTTGGTGCCAACGGACAAGATGGAATCTATCTGCAAGAGACCTGTCAACGCGACGGCGTCGAAGTGATCGGCGTCTCGCGCGCGGGCGATTGGGTGCGCGCGGACGTGGCTTCGCGCGGGGCCGTCGAGGATTTGATTAAGCAACATCAACCGGATTTCGTGTTTCATCTGGCGGCCAATTCGACGACGCGTCATGACGCGTTGTGGGAGAATCACGCGACGATTTGTGAGGGTGCCTTGAACATTTTGGATGCGGTTGTAACTCACCGTCCGGCGTGCAAAGTGTTTCTGAGCGGTAGCGGGCTTCAGTTCCAAAACAAGGGCGAACCGATTTCGGAAAACGCGACTTTCGAGGCCAATAGCGCCTATTCTCTGGCGCGCATTCATTCGGTTTACGCGGCGCGTTATTATCGTTCGCTGGGCCTGAAGGTTTACCTCGGTTATCTGTTTCATCACGATAGTCCGCGCCGTCCCGAACATCACGTCAGTCAAAAAATCGCCAGTGCCGCGCGGCGCATCGCGGCGGGCAGCGACGAGACGCTGGAAATCGGCGACATTTCGGTGCGCAAAGAGTGGACGTTTGCCGGCGATGTCACGCGCGGCATCTGGACTCTGGTGCAACAGGAAGCGGTGTTCGAGGCCGCCATTGGTAGCGGAATGGCTTACTCCATCGAAGACTGGTTGGAGCAATGTTTCGCTCTAATCGGCAAAAATTGGCGCGAATATGTGCGCTTGCGCGCGGGCTTCACGCCGGAATATAACTGTCTGGTCAGCGACCCGGCGACGATGCGCGCGTTGGGATGGTCGCCCCTCGTTTCATTCGCGGAGTTGGCACATATGATGGTGTTGGGAGAAAACGCATGAAATCGCGAAAGCGAATTTTGTTGGGACAACTCGCTTCTAACGGCGACTGTCTGTATGCGACGACGGTGGCTCGCCAGATTAAAACCGATTATCCCGATTGTCATCTGACCTGGGCCATCGGTTCGCGTTGGCGTTCGATTATAGACGGCAATCCCGATGTGGACGAGGTTTGGGAAATTCCCTACTACGATGTCCCCGGCCATTTAGAGCAGTGGAAGCGCTTTGAAGTCGAAGCCAGAAGTCGCCAGAAAAACGGCGACTTTGACGAAGTTTTCCTGACTCAATTTTCGCTGGACAACCTGCACTTTTGGACGGGAGGCGTGCGCGAAGCGATTTTGCGCGCCTACCGTCACCCTATCACGGTAAACAAAACGCCCGTCGTGCGTTTGTCAAATTCCGAAGTAGAAAATGTGCGCCAATTCGCCACGCACCACCAGCTCACCGAGAAGTCGCAGGTTATTCTCTTCGAGTGCGGCCCGCGTAGCGAACAATCTTTAGTCAACCCGCAGTTCGCCTTAGATTTTGCGCGCCACATAACTAAGAAATTGCCCGATGTCGCGGTCGTGCTGTCGTCTTACCATAGTTTTGAATCGGATCATCCTGGCATCATTGATGGCAGCGAGTTGACAGTGCGCGAGAACGCCGAACTGACGAGTTTTTGCTCTTTGCTCATCGGCGCGTCGAGCGGAATTACCTGGATTGCGACTTCCGACTGGGCCAAATCTCTACCGATGGTTCAACTGGTCATTCCCGATGCCGTGCGCAGCAATTCGGTGGCTTACGACTTCGCGCAACGGGGCGCCGATGCCTCTCAACTCATCGAAATGCACCGTTATGACCTGCAAACGGTCGTTGATTGTGCGGCGCAGATTATAAGTATTGATTTCGCTTCCACCAAATCAAAATATCATCAGACGACGCCGTTTAACTTCAGGCGCTACCAAGATTACCAATATCTTTTGATGCTTAACTTTCGGTTGAGGCAATGCTTCCAACTTTTTTCTATGGCCGTCAAAGAATATGGGTTGCGCGCTCCGTTCGTCTGGATTCCGTTTCTTCTCATTTTTAAAGCCGCGCTGTCTTTTCCACGCCGGGTTACGGCGCGCGTTAAACGAGTTATTTTTCGCCGATGAACATTTCCGTAGTTATTCCGACTTTCAACGCGCGCACCAAATTAGAAGCGACGCTCAATTCGATTCGCGCGCAAAACTTCGAGGCTCTGGAAATTTTGGTTCAGGACGGCGCCTCAACCGATGACACTACCCAATGGCTGGCAAGCCAGGCCGATGTTTCGTGGCACAGCGAGCCCGATGCGGGTGTTTACGACGCGATGAACAAGGGCATCGCGCGCGCGCGCGGACGCTATCTTTATTTTTTGGGCGCGGGCGATACGCTGTTACCCAATGCGTTAGAGCAGATGCACTTGCATCTGCCAGCCCACGATTTGGGGTTCGTTTATGGCAACGTGCGCTTTCCCGATGGGCAGATTTTTATGGGACCGACTTCGGCGTTGCGTCTGCGCAAACTGAACTTGTGTCATCAGGCGATTTTCTACGGGCGGGAAATCTTCGAGCGTTTGGGCAATTACAATTTACGTTACCCTATTCTGAGCGACTACGCTTTTAATTTGCGTTGCTTTGCCGCCGCCGACATTCCTAAGATTTATACCGGTGTAACCGTTGCCAATTACGAAGGCGGCGGGCTTTCGACGGCGGTAGATGCGGCATTCTTGCAAGATCGTCTGCAACTTATTCAGGCGATGGGACAACCCGCCGCCGCTTTGAGTTCGCTCGAAGCGCGCATTCCCGCCGGTCTCAAAGAGTGGCGTTATCAAACTTGGGCGCGTTTAAGGGCACATCTCAAAGGCTCCACCAAAGGCACATGAAAACTCCCATCGTTACCGTTTCCATCGTCTCCTACAACACGCGCGAACTCTTGCGAAAGTGTCTGCAAACGCTCGCCGACCAAAACGAACCGTTGCAAATTATCGTGGTAGATAACGGCTCGACCGACGGCTCAATTGAAATGGTGCGCGCCGATTTTCCTGATGTCGAGCTGATCGAGAGTGGCGGCAACATCGGGTTTGGGCGCGCCAACAATCTGGCGTTCGAGCGCGCGCGTGGGCGCTATTTTCTGCTGCTCAACTCCGATGCGTTTCCCCAGGCGGGCGCTTTGACGACGCTGCGCCAATGGATGGACGCGCGTCCCCATGTGGGCGCGGTCGGGCCGCAACTGCTGTTTCCCGATGGTGCGCTGCAGATTTCGTGGGGCGACGATCCCCAGCGTGGCGGCATCGTTTGGGAGCAGACGTTTCTGGGCGCCGTGCGCGCGCGCCTGTTGCCCTCTCGCGTCGCGTCGGATGAAGTCGGGGCGCGCGCAGTGGATCAGTTGCCGGGCGCGTGCGAACTGGTGCGCAGCGAGGCTTATCGGCAAATCGGCGGGTTCGATCCGCATTATTGGATGTATGTCGAGGACGTGGATTTCAATATAACGTTGCGCGCGGCGGGCTGGCGAATTTGGTTTGTGCCCACTGCGCGCGTCACCCATCATCTGGGCGGATCGAGCGGGAAATGGCAGAGTCGCGCGCGCATGGTGGCGGCTTATAACGCGTCGCGGTTCTACTTTTACGGCAAGCGCGAAGGCGCGGGCGCGGCCATGTCGGTCAAGCGCTGGATGATCGTCGGCGCGCTCATTCGCTCGGCGATTTGGACGAGTCTGTTTTGGGTGAGACCGCGCGCGCTGGAGAAAATCAAGCTGTTTCGTTATGTCTTGCGGCGCACAATGCGGCTTTAATTGGGGGCAAGGAGCAAGGAACAGGGAACACGGGCGGCGCAAACGGATTGTCGCCCTTGAACCGCGCGCGTAAGTTCTGGTCGGGCCGCCGCCAGATTGATTCGATGTGTTCGCCAAAAATCACCGAAGTGTGAGGCGGCCCGACCAGAACTTACGCGCGCGGTTCAAGGGCGACAATCCGTTTACGCGCCGCCCTTATTTCCTGTTCCTTGCTCCTTGTTGCTGTCCAAAGCCAATTCATACGCCTTCACCGTCGTGCGCGCCTGGTTTTCGACGGTGAACTGCGCCGCCCAGGTTTTGCCGCGCTGTTGCAGCTCTTCGCGCAGGTCGGCATCGCGCAACATCAACTGCAAGCCCTCCTCAATCGAGGCGATTTCGTAGGGATCAACCTTGACGGCGGCATCTCCGGCGACTTCGGGGAGCGAGCTGCGATTGCTCGTCAAAACCGGCGCGCCCGCCGCCATCGCTTCGATGATCGGCAGGCCGAAACCCTCATACAAACTCGGATAGGCGAACAGGTCGGCTCCGGCGTAAAGCGCGGGCAGTTCGTCGTCGTCCACATAGCCAGTGAAGCGAATGTGGGCGCTGGCCGAATGCAGTTGGTCGCCCCAACCGTGTTTGCCGGTGATCACGAGTTGGTGCGGCAAGTCGCGGTCGGCACGTTTGAGCCGCTCGAAGGCGCTCATCAGGCGCGCGATGTTTTTGCGCGGCTGCAACAGGCCAACGCTCAAAACGTAGGGCGCGCTTCCCAACTCGTATTTGGCGCGCAGTTGCTCGATTTGCGCGCGCGTTATGGGCGCGAAGAAGCGGCGGTCTACGGCGTTGGGCGTGACCGAGATTTTAGCGGGCGAAACGCGCAGACGCCGCGCGATTTCGCCGCGCGAGGCCGCGCTCACCGTCAGAATGCGCCGCGCCAGGCGCGCCGAAATTGGCATTCCCAAATTCATTATTACTCGGTCGCGGGCGGGAAACGTTTTGGGCAGGGCGCGCCAAACCACATCGTGAATCGTGGTCACGAACGGGCAGGGTAGCGGCCCCGGCGCCAGATATTGAACGTGAACCAGAGCGGGCCGATTCTTCCACGCCCAGCGTGGCAACGCGAAGGCGCTCCAGGTGCGACCGTTGCGCGCTTCGATGACGTGAACCGCGAAGCGCGGCGAATTCTCGGTGGCCGTCGCGATGAGATTTCCGTCGTCGGGCGCGTCGAGCAAAACGTCGAATTGATAGGGCGAGGCGACGCGAGCCAGGCCGCGCAGAAGGTTGAGCGTATAAGTGCGATCGCCGGTCTTGGATTGGAGAATCGTGCGCGCGTCAATGGCGATACGTGGGGGCATTGTTGGGCAAACTGTGTGAACCTCTTTTATAAATCAATGTTTCAGAATCATCCAGCCGACGAGTGCGACAAACGCACAGACGGCGAACGTGATAACCAGAGCATTGGGATTACCACCCGTTTTGTGGGCGCGCGTTGTGGCGTTGGCGGGACGCGTTTTGGTGGCGACGCCGCCTTCGCCCGGCGACGGAGTGGAGGTTGAAGCGAAGATTTCGGGCGGTTGCCGCGCCTGTTTTTCGGCGTGAATCTGGGCACAGGGCGCGCAACGAAAATAGCCTGGGTTTTCGTCGGCTCCAAACCACTGGTCGCAGTCGGGGCACTGGCGCAGATAATGATCGTCGCACAGAGGGAGCGGCGGCGTGTCGAAAGTCAGGTAACGTTCGTCCTCGAAAACGCTGAAAGGAGGGCGCAATTTGCGGTCGCAGCGCGCGCACGCGAACGGGAACAGTTCGCCGCAGTGAGGGCACTGCACGCGTCGCGCGTTGGAGGGGATGTTGTCCCCGCATGATTTGCATTTCAACGTGGCCATCTTTTTAAGGTCTCAGTTTTCAGGTGTCAGTTGTCAGGGAATGCGCTTGTGAGCGAGGTCGTAGCGTTCATGCTTGGCTGACCTTCAATCACTGGTGACTGATCCCTGAAAACTGAGACCTTACCTCAAACTGCCGCTTTAACAATCGCGGCGAAACTGTCGGCTTTGAGGCTCGCGCCGCCCACCAGGGCGCCGTCTATGTGCTCCATGCCCAACAGTTCCCCAGCCGATTCGGGCTTAACGCTGCCGCCATACGCAATGCGCACCGCCTCGCCGACCGCCGTGCCGAATTTACTGGCCACGGTCGCGCGAATCACGCCGCAGATGCGATTGGCTTCCGGCGCATCGCAGGTCTCGCCCGTCCCAATGGCCCACACCGGCTCGTAAGCCAGAACTAATCCGCTCACCTGATTGGCGCTCAAACCGTCGAGCGCCAGAGCGACCTGATTTTCGACGACGGCATCGGTATGGCCATTTTGCCGTTCGGTCAATAATTCGCCGCAGCAAACAATGGGAATGAGACCGCCCTTGAGCGCCGCCGCCGTCTTGAGCGTTACAGACGCATCAGAATCGCCAAATACGTTGCCGGCCTGACCTTCGAGGTCGGGTTCGGCTACGCCAAAGCGTCCGCGCCGTTCGGAGTGGCCGACCAAAACGTAGGTCGCGCCCGCATCGGCAAGCAGGGGCGCCGAGAGTTCGCCGGTATAGGCGCCCGATTCTTTCCAGTAAATATCCTGCGCGCCGATGGCGACATTGGAGCCTTCGACGCCCGCTTTGGCGGCGGCCAATGATGTGAAGGGCGGGAAGATGACGATATCAACGCCCGATGCGCCTGCGACGGCGGCGGTGAAGTCGGAGAAAAAGGTGGTGGTTTCGGCAATGGTTTTGTTGAGCTTCCAGTTGCCGGCAATGATGGGTGTTCGCATTTCGAGAGTAGGGTTTATCAGATGACGGATTTCGGGTTCGGATGGATTTTCGGGTAGCGTTGTTTTGCGGCACTGGTAGCCCCCACCCCAACCCTCCCCCGATTACGGGAGAGGGAGCGCATTTCGGGCGCCGTTAGTTCTCGAACTTGCTTATAAAGTTGCTGAACGGCGCCGTCTTTCCACGTTTGAAGAAAGTTCTGAACAATAACAGCGCTCGAAATGCGCTCCCTCTCCCGTAATCGGGGGAGGGTTGGGGTGGGGGCTACCAGTGCCGCAAAACAACGCTACCCGAAAATCCATCCGAACCCGAAATCCGCCATCCGAAACTAAACCGTGTCGTCCAGAATCGCGACGCCGGGCAGTTCGACGCCTTCGAGAAATTCCAGACTGGCGCCGCCTCCGGTCGAGACGTGCGACATCTGATCGGAAAGCCCCATTTGTTTGGCCGCCGCCGCGCTGTCGCCGCCGCCGATAATCGTCAAAGCGCCATTTTCGGTCGCGCGGGCCAGCGCGGTCGCGATGGCTTTGGTGCCCTGGGAAAACGGCGTGACTTCAAAGCGTCCCATCGGGCCGTTCCACAGCACGGTCTGGGCGTTTTCGATGACCGCCGAATAATCAGCGACGGTCGCCGGGCCGATGTCCATGCCCATCATGTCGGCGGGAATGCTCCCGGCGGGCACGATTTTGGTAGTGGCGTCTTCGGCGTCGCGGTCGGCGACGACGAAATCTTTGGGCAAGCGGAAATCGTAGCCTTTCTCCGTTGCGAGCTGCATCAGTTCGGCGGCAATGGGCGCGTCTTCGCTCTTGAAATACGAAGTGCCGACCGGATTACCTTTGGCGGCCTCGAACGCATAAGCCATGGCGCCGCCGACCAGAATCGTGTCCACCTTGCCCAGCAAATTGCGGATGACGCCTATTTTGTCGCTGACCTTGACGCCGCCCAGAATCGCCACGAACGGACGTTTGGGGTCTTCGAGCAATTGGCCGAGAAACTCCAATTCGCGCGCCATCAGAAGTCCGGCGACGCACGGTTTGCCCTGAGCTTTCATCACGCGGGCGACGCCTTCTGTCGAGGCGTGCGCGCGATGGGCCGCGCCAAAGGCGTCGTTGACGTAGACATCGCCGAACTGCGCCAACTCCTGGGCGAGAGCGGGATCGTTGGCCTCTTCGCCCGCGTGAAAGCGCATATTTTCCAGCAACAACACGCCGCCGGGCGCGACGTTTTTCACCATCGCCGTCGCTTCCAAACCGGTGCTGTCGGAAGCAGATTGCACGTCGCGCTGAAGCAGATTTTGGAGATGCTGCGAAATCGCGCCCAACCGCAGTTCGGGCACGACTTGGCCTTTGGGACGACCATAGTGCGCCATCAACACGACGCCCGCGCCCGAATCGAAAAGGTATTGCAGCGTCGGCAGGGTTTCGCGGATACGCGCGTCGTCGGTGATGGCGCCGTTTTCGTCAACGGGCACGTTGTAGTCAACGCGCATCAATACGGTTTTGCCCGCGAGTTCAATATCGCGAATAGTTTTTTTGTTCATAATCGAGTAAAGCAGGAGACAGGATACAGGAGACGAGGGAGACCGGGAAATTGGCCGTGCGAGTCCAAAGAAATCGCCGACTTCAAAGTTGCCGTTGTCCAACCGAAGTTAGAGTGTTCCATTTTCCTGTCTCTCGTCTCCTGTATCCTGTCTCCTTGAAAAATGTTTTTAATCGTTGGTCTGGGCAACCCTGGTTTGCAGTATGCGCGCACGCGTCACAACGCGGGCTGGTTCGTCATCGACGAACTGGCGCGGCGCGGGGGCATCTCGCTGGTCAAAAAGAATGCCGACTATAAACTCGGGCTGGGCATGATCGGCGAACACAAAGTTGGTCTGGTCAAGCCGCAGACTTACATGAACGATTCGGGGCGCGCCGTTGCGTCGCTAAAGCATTTCTATCGTCTGGAAATCGCGCAGATTCTGGTGCTGACCGACGATTTAAATTTGCCGTTGGGCAAACTGCGGTTGCGCGGGAGCGGCTCGGACGGTGGGCATAACGGCCTGAAATCTATCGCGCAAAGTCTGGGCAGTCGCGAGTATGCGCGCCTGCGCATCGGTGTGGGCGAGCCGCCGCGCGAGGAGCGTGAACGCGCGGGCACCGCTAATTTCGTGTTGCGCCCGTTCGGCGCCGACGAATGGCCGGTTGTCGAAGAAGTCACCGCGCGCGCCGCCGACGCGACACAATCGTGGATCGAAAGCGGCGTGGCTGAAACGATGACACGATTTAACGGCTGAAATTGAACGCCACGCGATCTCAAACGTATGAAAGGCTCATGAACAAACTCGCTTCTCTCGCCCTGCTGGGCGCGCTGCTGGTGCCCGCGACGGTTATTTCGAGCGCACCCGCGCATGCCAAGCCCACCCCCAAAAAGGCGCCCAAAGTCAACTGGCAGCCTTCGTATTGGGCGGCGCAAAAAGCGGCCAAGCGTTCGGGCAAACCGTTGTTTATTGATTTCTATACCGACTGGTGCGGCCCCTGCAAATACCTCGATCAGACGACCTATCGGGACGCCAAGTTCGCGGCTTATTCGCGAGGCTGGATCATGGTGAAGGTTAACCCCGAAAAGAGCGAGTTTGGCCGCAAGCTGTTCGATAAATATGGCCTGAACGGTTATCCCTCAATGGTCTTCACCGATGGCGCTGGCAAAAAACACGGCGAGGCCGTCGGCGCGTATCCGGCGGATATGCTGATGGCCGAAATGAAAAAAGCCGAGAAGAAGGCGGGCGGCATCAGGGCGTAGGGGAAAGGATAAAGGCTGAAATTTCGTAACTACACCCGTGCTTCCGCACTGTCATTCTGAGCACAGTGAGGCACGAACGAAGTCGAAGAATCCATTGCGTCAAAGCTAACGCGCACGGTCGCGATGACCGTTACGTCATGGATTCTTCGACTTCGTTCGTGCCTCACTGCGCTCAGAATGACAGTGCGGAAGCACGGGTGTAGTTACAAAATTTCTTCAGTCACTTTCATCCTTTATCCTTCAGCCTTTACCGCTTCCCCATGTTTCTCAAAATCTGCGGCACCACATCCCTGTCGGATGCCGAAGTTTGCGCGCGCGTCCTGCCCGATGCGTTGGGCATTATCGTGCGGCACGCCGCGTCGCCGCGTGACGTCGAAGCCGCAGTCGCGCGCGCGATTGCGGGCGGCGTTCAGGTGCCCATTGTGGCGGTTAGCGTCAATCAATCGTTGGAAGCGTTGGAGCAAATCGCGGCGGAGTTAAATCCGCTCGCGCTGCAACTGCACGGCGACGAATCGCCCGCATTGGTGGGCGAACTTACGGCGCGCGGACATACAGTCTGGAAAGCGATTTCGGGCGACGCCGCGACGCTGTTGCGTCAGGCGCGGATTTACACCGACGCGGGCGCGTCGGCCCTTGTTGTTGATGCGCGCGAAGTCAACGCGAACGGCGTGATTTATGGCGGCACCGGACAATTGGCCGATTGGGCGACGGCGCGCGTTCTGGTGGACGAGGGGTTTCGGGTGATTTTGGCGGGCGGTTTGACGTCGGAGAACGTGGCGCGCGCTATCGAGATCGTGAGACCCTGGGGCGTGGATGTGGTGTCGGGCGTCGAGGCGCGTAAAGGCGCCAAAGATGCCGCCAAGGTGGAGGCTTTCACCGGCGCGGTGCGGGGTGCGGCCAATCTTTTGCAGCTATAATTGACTAACGCTCGCCATTCTTTGCTGGATACTTTGAACATCGCCGGTTTTTGGCGCGTAATTTTTTCGATGCCAGAAACCTCAAACTTTGATAGTTGCAAGCAGATAGCGTCGGTTTTTCTGGAGCAAAAGCAAGCGATTCTGTCGCGTTGGCGCGCCCGCGTCGAGGCCGATCCGATGATCGAGAATTCGCCGCGCCTGTCGCGCTCGCAGTTTTACGATCACATCCCCGATATTTTGGAGGCGTTCGCGGAGCGACTGTTGCATCATCCGATTGACGACGAGCAACGCCGCCGCGAAAGCGAGATGGCGCACCAACATTCGCGCCATCGCTGGCAGCAGGGCTACTCGCTCAAATCGCTGTTGCACGAATGGGGCGACTTGAATCTGGTCGTGTTAGAGGCGCTCGATGAGATCGCGCAGGGCAGCGAAGGCGGCGATGTCGCGACTTTTTCGCGGGCGCGCCTGGAGTGGGCCGAGATGGTGAGCACCAACTTGTCCGAGGGCGCCACTGCCTACAACGAGCTGTTGCAGGCCGAGGCTCTGGCGCGCGTGCGCGATTTGGAATACGCCTTCACGCGCGCCCAGGAGTTCGAGCGCAATCGCGGCGAAATGCTGCGCCAGACTTCGCACGATTTGCGCGGCAATCTGAGCAAAGTCGTCCACGCTTCGGAACTGTTGCAGGCCTCGAAGATTTCGCCCGATGAGCGCTCGCAGGTCACCGAGATTTTGCGCGGCGGCGTGCGCAGCCTCAGCCAGATGTTGGGCGATCTTCTGGCGATTTCGCGTCTGGAAGCGGGGCGGGAGACTCTGCAAATCGCGCCTTTCGACGCCGCCGAGTTGTTGCGCGATCTGGCCGAATCGAGTCAGGCGTTGGCGATGCAAAAAGGTCTGTGGTTACGCGGCGAAGGCCCCGACGAACTTCTGGTCTGGGGCGACGCCTCCAAGGTGAGTCGCGTCGCCCAAAACCTGTTGCTTAACGCTCTGGCCTACACTACCGAAGGCGGCGTCACGCTGAGTTGGGAGCGTCACGACGAGCGCCAGTGGAGCTTTGCAATCAGCGATACCGGCTCTGGTCTGGGGGCGGGCCCTCTGGCCGCGCGCATGAAACAGGCCACGCAAGAAGCGCGCGCGGTCGAAGAAAAAGAGACCCCCAACGCCGCCGCGCCTCTCGATGAAGCCAGCGACGAGAGCATCGGCGGAGGCGAAGGCATCGGCCTCTCCATCGTGCGCCGCCTGTGTGAACTGCTCGATGCCACGCTCCAACTCGACTCGGATCAAGAGAATGGCACGCGCTTTCGCATCGTGTTGCCAGTCAGTTACACGGGCGAGTGAGTCATAGGGATTTGCAGGCCACCTGTCGTTCTCTACGCCGTAAAGATCAAACCAACTTCGCGCCGACCTGCACTTCAAAGGTGCGACTCCACGGCAGATTGACCCGCAAATCGCGCACGTTCGCACCGAACTGTTCGCGCGCCAACTCGCTGGCGAAGGTTTCCATGCTGGCCCGCGCCAACGCCTCGATCTGCGTGCCCTGGCCGTTCATGTTGAGCGGCGAAAACCCGCGCGCGCGCGCCGTCTCTTCCAATTCGGCGCGCAGATTGGCCTGATAATACCAATCGTCCAGTAATCTCTCGAAAACGAACTGACGATTGAGTTCGCCCGCGCCACCGCGCTTAACCGCTGCGCACTGCGCCAGCACGGTTCCCGTCGTGTTGCCCGCCGTGTTCCAGCCGCCGAAGGCGACCAGACGGTTGAGAATATCGCCCTGAACACGCAGTTCGTCCATCAGCAAATTGTCGGCGCCGTTGGGAAACGCGACATCGCATAACGCGACCTGCGCGCCGCTATCTATCGCGTTTTTCAAGCTGGCAACCCAGGTCTTTAACTCGTCCACGCGCGCGAGTTTCTCGGCGTGGCTTTCGTCTTTCTGCGAGCCAGAAATCGGCGCATTGACCCACAATTGCACGTCCGCCTCGCTATCGTCGCTGATGCGCCCGCCCATCGCGCCAATGTGCGAGTGCAGCGCGTCTTCGTAGGGCACGTCCTCGAAAACCGCGATGTTGCGTTTTCCCGTTTCGCTCGACCAGTGAATCGAAAACGCGACATCCTCGTCCCAGTGGCGCGCCAACAGCGTCAACGCCGCTTCGTCGGCGCCGGGATGAAGCGCGAATTTGTTCTCAACGGCGCGCTGTTTAACGCGCTCGGTGATTTCGTCTTGCTCGGCTCGATGCAGGCCGAACTCGGTGCAGTCTTCCTGGGTAATCAGCAGATAATCGAAGGTGCCGTCGGCCAGCCAATCCACCATCTGCAAGTTGACGGCGTGATTGCGCGCGCGCGCGCCGCAGTATTGCTCGATAATCTCATCGGGAATCTGTGCGCGCACTTCGTCGCGTTCGGCCTCTTTTTCGGGAGAAGGAAAACGTTTGGCCTCGCCCATCAAGCGCGCCCAGCGCATCACGTTGTAATAGTGCGGCACGGCGGCGTCGCTGTCCATCGTAATCGCCAGACGCATCAGAATATTGAAGGCGTAAACCGGCGTTTGGGGGCGCGACTGACGCCATTCGCGCAGCGTTTGCAAGCGCGAAAGGGCGGTTGGCAAATCGGTGTTGGTTTTGCGCGAGGCGACCAGACCGCCGTAAGCGAGCATATCAACCGAAACGATGAGCGCCGAAACGTCGGGCAGATTATCGAGCCAGGCGCGCAGAGTTTCGCTGGCGCCCGGCTGATTAAACTGGCCGAGCAGGGCGACGGGCGGCGCCATGATAGCGTCGTCGCCGATGGCGGCGATTTGCGCGGGGAATTGCAGGTTACAGGGACGGTTATCGAGCGGCAGAAGGGCGAGCATTGGGGGAAGTTGTCAGTTGTCAGGGATCAATTGTCAGGTGGCAGGAGCGCGAGCGTTAATTCTCTTCTGCGTTCTCCTGACTCCTGACTCCTGATTCCTGACTCCTTGAAGAAGATGGCAATCGAAGATGGAGTTCGTTGAGTAGAGTGCGAGCGGCGTCGTGTTTCGGGTTGATGGTGAGTTCGCGACGCAGGGCGGCGGTGGCTTCGTCGGCGCGGTCTTGTTTCATGTAGGCGACCGCTAAATTATAATTGGCATCGGCCCAGTTGGGGCGGCCCACGACCAATTTTTCCAATGTCTGTATCGAGTTTTCGGTGTCGCCCAGCGCGTCATAAGTCGCCGCCAGGTTGAGTAGCGCAATGGTATTGCCTGGCTCGATGGCCAGCACATATTTGAGATGACCGAGCGCGTCCTCGGGCCTTTTGGCCAGAAACAGCGCGGCGCCCATGTTGAGGCGACCTTCGAGACGCGACGGCTCGATTTCGTAGGCTTGCTCGAAAGATTCGACGGCTTTTTCGGGGCGCCGCTTTTCCAGATGACGCGTGCCCTGACTCCACAAGCGCTGCGCGCGCTTAATTTTGGCATCGCCCGCGTCTGCATCGCCTCCATCGGGGTTAGAACTAAACGGCCACATAAACGGGCAGTTTATCGGATATCGGATAGCAGATGGCGGATAGCGGATAAGTTGAAGAGATTGAAATGTAACCGCTTTCCTCAACCTATCCGACATCCGTCATCCGTTATCCGACATACGCAGCCAGACCTGCATCTGTCCGGCTTCGCGGTTGGCCCAGGCGTAATACGGAGTCATCGTCAATTCGATGCTCTTCGCCGCGCCCCACGATGGCGCCTCGGCTTCGGCATAAAGCGCATCATTGGCGGGCGACTCAGCTTTGGCCGCGCCACGCAAAACCGTGACGCCGCCCAACAGTTCGTCCTGCCAAAGCGCTTCGAGCGGCGCATCCAAAATTAAATCGCGCAGGTCAACATCGGGATTATCAATCGCTTCGGCGCAATACAACAGCGGCCCGCGCAAGACGGCGACGCGCCCGCCGTTTTCCAAAGCGTAAGGATGAGCGCGCACCAATCGCGGCTGCATCGGCAGAGTCAGCGTCACGCAGTCGCCCGCTTGCCAGGCGCGGCGAATTTCGAGATATTCGCCAGCCTGCACTTCGCGCCCTGACCCGTCGCCTTCGAGACGCGCGCCGCGCGCCCAGGCGGGCACGCGAATGCGCAAACTCCACTCGCGCGCGGGCGTTTCCACAACGCGAAAGCGAACTTCGCCCGATTTCGGATAAGCGGTTTGTTGTTCGAGTGTCACGGTTTCGCCGTTCAGTTGAACGCTCATTTCGCTGGCGGCGAAGAGATGCGCCCAGATTTCGTCGTCCGAAGTCGAGTAAAAATAGCCCGGCAACTGCGCCAATAATCGCGCGACGTTGGGCGGACAACAGGCGCAGCCAAACCATTTTTGGCGCCGGTGTTTGCCGCCGTCGGCCAAAGGGTTTTGGTAGAAATACTCGTCACCGCTCAGCGAAAGTCCGCTGATAACGCCGTTGTAAAGCGCGCGTTCGAGCCCATCGAAATAACGCGCTTCTCCCCGGTGCTGATTCATGCGAAACGCCCACATCACGGTGGCGATGGCCGCGCAGGTCTCGGTGTAAGCGCGCGCATTGGGCAGTTCGTAGTCATCGCCGAACGCTTCGCCTTCGTAGCGCGAACCGGCGCCGCCCGAAACATACATCTGGCGCGCCGTGAAGTTACGCCACTGCGCATCGAGCGCCTTCCACAACGCGTCCTCGCCGGTTTCGAGCGCTAAATCCGCCGCGCCCGCCGCGTAATAAAGCGCGCGCACGGCATGGCCGGTCACGCGATTTAGTTCGCGAAATGGGACGTGATCTTGATGATATTCGTCGCCGCCCGCGCTGCCGCGCCCACGCACGTCAACCAAAAATTGCGCCAGTTTCAAGTAACGCTCTTCGCGCGTTGCGCGATACAGTTCGACCAGAGCCAGCTCAATCTCTTCATGGCCATCGGTGCCTTCAATTTTGCCCTGCGAGGCCAGACCAAAATCGCGGTCTATGCAATCGGCCAGACGGCGCGCGACATCCAACAGCGTCGCTTCGCCCGTCGCGCGATGATGGGCGATGGCCGCCTGAATGAAGTGGCCCATGCAGTAAAGCTGATGATTATCGCGCAGCTTTTCCCAGCGATATTTATCGGGGTGAAGCGTGTAATAGGTGTGCAAATAGCCGTCTTCGCGTTGCGCCGCGACGATCAGTTCGACGGCCTGATTCACCAACGCGCGCACTGCGGCGTTGGGCTCGCACAGGCTCGATGCGGCGGCTTCGAGCCATTTGTAAAGGTCGGAATCGCTGAAGATCATGCCTTGGAAATCGCCCTCCGCGCCAGCGATGGCGCGGCGAAAATTGGCCAGACATCCACTGCTTTCCAGGTGCTCAAACTGTGAGGGAATCGTCTGGCTCGCGTTGACGGCGCGGCGCGGTTGCCAGAACGCATCGCGCAGCGTCACCGCGCAAATCGAGACCGGACGCAAACGCGCATCGGGCGTCGCCTGTAAATCGAGGATGGGAAAAGAAGGTTTCATTCGTAGTTATTGCCAAGTTCGACTATTAGCTATATAGTTCGACTGGGTGTCAGATTCAATAGAGTATTGTTTATTTGCGCTTCAATAATCAACGGTTTAAAGTGGGAGAACTTAAATGGTAATCCTGGCCTGTTATACTTTTCGCGAAAAATTCTTTTTTCACCGGCTCATCGCCGGTTTTCAGGAACATATAACTATGGCAACTAAAGTAGGCATCAACGGCTTCGGTCGCATTGGCCGCATCACCTTCCGCGCTCTGACCGAGCGCTATGGCAACGACATCGACGTTGTCGCAATTAACGATCTTTCGGATCCTAAGACCAACGCGCATCTGCTCAAGCACGACTCGAATTACGGTCGCTTTGCGCACAACGTCGAACTCGAAGAGAACGGCTTCATCGTGGACGGCGAACACGTCCGCGTTTTCGCGCAGCGCAATCCCGCCGATATTCCCTGGGGCGATATGGGCGTGGATGTCGTGGTCGAATCCACCGGCTTCTTCACCGACGCCACCAAAGCCGCCGCGCACATCGAGGCGGGCGCCAAGAAAGTCGTGATTTCGGCTCCGGCTAAAAACGAGGACGCGACTTTTGTGATGGGCGTCAACAATCAGCTTTACGATCCCAAAATTCACAACGTGGTCTCCAACGCGAGCTGCACCACCAACTGTCTGGCGCCGATGGCCAAAGTCATTCTCGACACCTTCGGCATCGAGAACGGCCTGATGAACACGATTCACTCGTATACCAACGATCAGCGCATCGCCGATCAGGTTCACGAAGACCTGCGCCGTTCGCGCGCGGCTGCGGTTTCGATCATCCCGACGACGACCGGCGCCGCCAAAGCGATTTCGCTGGTGATTCCCGAACTCAAAGGCAAGCTCAACGGCGGCTCGATGCGCGTGCCGACCCCGACCGTTTCGGTCGTGGATTTGGTCGTGACGACCTCAAAACCGGTCACCGCCCAAGCGATGAACGAAGCGTTTCAGGCCGCCGCCGAGGGCGCGATGAAAGGCATTCTGGGCATCGAAGAGGAAGAGCTGGTCTCGATTGACTACAAGGGCGATCCTCGTTCGAGCGTGATTGACGCGCCTTCGACGATGGTGATGGGCGACAATCTGCTCAAGGTTTTGAGCTGGTATGACAACGAGTGGGGCTACTCCAATCGCGTCGCCGACTTGATTAATTACATGGCCAGCAAAGGTCTGTAAATTGGGTCGAACGAGAACGCCGCGCATCGAAAGGTGCGCGGCGTTTGTTCGTGTTGAATTGGAAGTCAGATTTTTTCTATGAGAAACAGAAATTCTCTATTTTTGGTTTCGACATCGCGGACCCATTCGTTTGTCCAACGCATAGTCGCCATGACGTTGCGTTTGTAATCTATTTCCGCGACTTCTATCACGCGGCCCGATTGTTCGATGGCCTCGCGCAAATGCTCGGCTGTCGCTCTTCCACCAGAACTGTAAGAGAGCAAAATATGTGGCGCGCGCGTGGCTTCCAACATTCTGGCAATCGCTTCCACCGCGACGAAATTCCCTTCCGAATCAACGCGAAAATCTTCGAAGGGCGAGTAGGCCACTTTGTCGGATGAATCGGCGCGGCGCGCGGCTTTGCCAAAAATTTCGGGCCTGTCGAAGAGACAAATCGAAGTCCATAAATGATAGTAGGCACTGTAACGAACGCGCGATGGCGGCATTTTTTCGTTATTCGATCCATAAGGCGGATCTAAATAAGCTAAATCTGCTTCGACCTTTGGCAAAACTTCAAATATATCTCCACGATAAACCTCATGCTCTTCCGTTTGAGGACGGAGTTGAGGAACTTTGAGCTTCATTTTCTTATAAGAACGCGGAGACCATTGGTTAAGATATGAAGCGAAGTGTCCCAATGTGCTATCGACTTCATCTAAACTCAACATCAAACTGGAGAGCGCTATAGATTTTTCTACTTTGCTTAGATCAATTTTTTCTATCTCTTCGCGAATTGCATCTAATTTTCGCGTATTATGAATTTGCCAGGGTTTTTTAAGGCCGTCTTGATGATCGTTATCGGGCAGGCCGCCATAGTGAAGCGTAAACCAGCCATCTTTTTCCGGCAGTGAATTTAAATGATCGATAAGCTCTTGATAGTTTTCAGGAGATAAATCATTTAATAGATAACAGTTGCCAAACTCTTGTGACCACGCGGATAAATCGTTGGCGATGACTTGACAGCCATTGTAGGCGAAGGCTTGAGAGACTCTGGTTGAGCCCGAAAAACCATCAAAAACAGTGTGAGGCCGAACTTTTTGAGCCATCTGCAAAATGTAAGGGAGCAGCTTTAGCTTTGACCCCGCGTATTTGATGCCTTCTGTCGGCGGCACTTCAAAGACATCGTCATCGAACAGAGAAAGGGAATGTGCGTAGCTTTTCATGGGTGCTCAAGCGATTTTTGCCGATGATTTTTGCGCTTCAATATCGTTCACCAGCAACTCTAAGGCAGCGACATGCCCTTCGGATGTAGAGAGCAAAGCGTGAGAAAACAGGCGCACCAAAATTGGGTTTGGCGTATAGTTTAACCAGCCTTCAGTCAGGCTATCGAAGTGCTTGACGGCATTTCGTGTGTGCGTCCACAGGCCGCGTTGCAGAGCGTTCGCCCTTTTGCCCCCATAGCGAACTTCGCAGATGAACCCGTCGTTGACATCGAAAAATCGGTAAACGGGATGCTCGCGCCCTTTGCCTTCGGAGAGCAGCGCAATTTTGGCGACTTCGTTTTTCGCTCGTTCGTAGTCGAAGACCATGATGTTGCACTTCTGTTTCTTCTCGTCGTAAATCAGTGGCAACACATTGACGTTGGCAAAATTCTCGAAAACAGGATCGCTCAAAATCTTCAATATCAATTGTTCGTCCTCAATTAAAGAACCATAAGATTCCAGTAGAGGAAACATCGCCGCATTTTTATCGGTCGAAAGTTGGAGTGGCCCATCGCCATAGGCTTTCAGGCTCACCGAAAATTCGGCCTTCGATATTTCGTTAATAATTTTGATGTCCTCTTCGCTCTGTTTGGCGCGAAATAAATCTTTGCCCACATGAATCGAACGGAAGTCATACATATATTGGTTGATGAACTCGGCTATAGCGATTTCGGCCAGGTCGCCATGCGTTTTGTTGCCGATAAGACGTGCCGTGAAAACGTTGCTGAGAGTGACCAGAATAAGCTGGGGATTTTTCGCGATGAGAAGTTTGAAACGTTGAGTAAAGTCGAAGTAAGCGGATTTGTCGTTCATCGGCATCGAGTTTACCGGAGCCGAAGAAGCAAGAGGAAGAGCTGGTCTCGATTGACTATAAGGGCGATCCTCGTTCGAGCGTGATTGACGCGCCTTCGACGATGGTGATGGGCGACAATTTGCTCAAAGTTCTGAGCTGGTATGACAACGAGTGGGGTTACTCCAATCGCGTCGCCGATTTGATTAATTACATGGCCAGCAAAGGTCTGTAAATTGGGTCGAACGAGAACGCCGCGCATCGTAAGGTGCGCGGCGTTTTTGGTTCGATCCGTGATATAGGCACCATTATCGCTGTCTTTGGTGTTACCATGAACACCTCAGATGCCCATGCCGCCGCGCACGACGCCAAACAGCAAGCCAAACCCTGGGTGGTGATGCTGGCCCGCTTTGGTTACGCGGCCAAAGGCATCGTCTATTTGCTTATTTGCTTATTGGCGTGCTGGCGTTTATCGCGGCGATAGGGCCAGGCGGCAAGACCACCGATTCGACGGGCGCTTTGCACACGCTGGCCGGACAACCCTTCGGCAAACTGTTGCTCGGACTCGTTGGCATTGGTTTGTGCGGTTACGCCCTCTGGCGTTTCGTGCAGGCCGGAGTTGACCCCGAAAACAAGGGCGACGACGCCAAAGGCATTGCCACGCGCATCGGTTATGCGTTTAGCGGATTGGCTTATGGCGCCCTCGCGCTGACAGCTTTTAATATCATTAGCGGTTCGACAAGCGGCGGTGGCTCGTCGCGGCAAGATTGGACGGCTCAACTGATGTCGGCGCCCTTTGGTCGCTGGTTGGTAGGGTTGGTGGGCGTTGGTTTTTTCGGCGCGGCACTTTACGCATTTTACGTCGCTTACAGCGCCAAATTCCGCGACAAACTCAAGCTGGGCGAGATGAATTCGACCACAGAAACCTGGATTACGCGTCTGGGGCGCTTCGGTTACGCGGCGCGTGGCGTGGTGTTCGCCATTACCGGCTGGTTTTTTATTCAGGCCGCGCTTAATGCCAATCCTGGCGAAACGGGTGGCCTCGATAAGGCTCTGCAAACGCTGGCTCAACAGCCCTACGGTTTGTGGTTATTGGGCATCGTCGCGCTGGGCGTCACCGCCTACGGGCTGTATGTTTTGGCTCAGGCGCGCTACCGGCGCATCTACGTTTAAGTGGAAACACCCGCCAAATTCTCGCTATGCTCGAACGCCACGAACTCGAACAATACTTCTGGGATGCGCCAACTTTGCAAACCCTTGCCAATGTCGCCGCGCGATTTGACAATCCGTGTTGCCTGCGCGCGCCGATGCTTGGTCGCGTCTTAAACGAGCACCAGATCGAACATCGTGTTCTCGATTTCGATGAGCGTTTTGCCGAAGACGAAAATTACGCGCCCTTCGATTTATATCGCCCTCAATGGCGTGACGAAACCTTCGGCGTTATCATTTGCGATCCGCCGTTTTGGAAAGTTTCTTTGTCGCAACTGTTCGCGGCGATTCGACTGCTTTCGCACTATAACTTCGAGCAACCGTTGGCGATTTGTTACCCGACGCGGCGCGCGCAACATCTGCGGCACCTTCGCGCGTTTCGGTCTGGAGCCGACGAATTATTTTCCTGGCTATCTCACGGTGCAGGAATTGGAGCGCAATCGCGTCGAGTTTTTCGCGAATTTTGAGTGGGACTCAGAAAAATAAGATAGTCTTCCTTTGTGCTCTTTGTGGACAATCTTTCCAGGTTATGTTGTAGCTGTCACCGCAATCACTTGAAGCCATACAATCGCACGACTTCGTAGCGGTCGGGCTTGACGCCGCCATCCTCGAACTCTTTGGAAAACGAGGTGCTTTCGCCCGGCCCCAATTTTTTGCCTTGAAGCAAATCGGCAGAGGTTTCGAGTGTCAGCTCTTTGCGGTCGTTTTCGTATGCGTCAACGACGATGAAAACCGATTCGTAAATCTGCTCGCCAGTGTTTTTAACCGAGCCAGAAAAGCGAGCTTTGCCGCGTTCGTCAACCGAAAAGCTCGCGTTTTCGAGTTGTAAATCGCCCTGGATTTTGTTGCCGCAACCGCCGATTGTCAGCAGCAAAAGCGCGAAAAGTAGAAATCGTCTCATAGTCAGGTTTTGGGAGACGACGCGTCCGCAAGCGCGATGCCACAGGATTTGTCCGTCTGTTGTCTGCCACGCAATCAAAAAGCCCCCGCGAAAAATCGCGGGGGCTCTTTACCCATCCGATACCAACCTAATCGGCGCTGTCGTTGTCGTCGCTGGCGTCGCCTTGACCGGACTCTTCCTCGGTCGCTTCGACGTCTCCGGCTTCGTCGCCCTCTGCGAGTTCCTCGACCTCTTCTTCCTCGACTTCGGCGGCGGGCAGGTTGACCGCAGCCAGAGTCTCGTCAATATCGGTGACCAAAGTCACGCCTTCGGGCAGGTTTTTGATGTCGCCGACGTTCATGGCGGCGCCGCCCAGTTCGAGATGCGAGATGTCCACTTCAATCGAGTCGGGCACGTTGGCCGGAGTCGTGGTCAATTCGAGTTCGTGCGTCGCCTGCATCAAGACGCCTTCGCCACTCGTCATCGCTTCGGTTTCGCCGGTGAGGACGATCGGCACTTTGACGGTGATCTGCTCGTTGCGCGAAACGCGGATGAAGTCCACGGTCTGGATTTCGTTGCGGACGTAATGCTTCTGCATCGCCTTGATGAAAGCGGTTTCGCCATCGCCCGCGCCGGTCAAAACCAGCAGCGAGTTGCTGCCGTGCTTGTGAACCAGGTCGGTGAATTCTTTGCGATCCACCGAAAATTTGATCGGGTCTTCTTTGTGTCCGTAAAGGACGGCGGGCAGTTGATTCTTCATTCGCAATTGGCGCGCGGCGCCCTTGCCAGTTTCCGTGCGGCTCTGCACGTTCAATTCGTATTGTGCCATGATATTTGGGGGTTTCTCAGCCTCTACTGTTTATCATATATCGGATGTCGGATGCGGGGCAGGAGTTAAAACTCCTGATTGCGGGCTAAAGCCAACCTGCCACTCCGCACGGAAGCACCGGCAAAATTTACCTTTTCGGCCATAGCGGACGTTACCCCGTGTGGAGTGGCAAGTTGGCTTTAGCCCGCAATCAGGAGCTTCAGCTCCTGACGCTACCACATCGCGCTGAACATGCCCGAAACCGAATCGTTCTGGTGAATGCGAACAATCGCTTCGGCGCACACTTTGGCGACCGAGAGTTGCGTGATTTTCTTAATCATGCGTTCGGGCGGAATCGGAATCGTGTCGGTGACGACCAACTCTTTAATCGCCGAATTCTGAATGCGGTGCGTCGCTTCGCCGCTCAAAACCGGATGGGTGGCGGCTCCGTAAATCTCTTTGGCGCCGCGAATCGCCAGTTCGTGCGCCGCCGCCACGAAGGTGCCGCCCGAATCGATCATATCGTCTATCAAAACGCAGACGCGGCCCTCGATTTCGCCGATGACTTCGACGACCTTCACTTTGCCCGGTTCGGGTCGCCGCTTGGCGACAATCGCCAAATCCGCGCCCAATCGTTCGGCCAAAATCGTGGCGCGCTCGACGCCACCAACGTCGGGCGAAACGACGGTCACGCCACGACCTTCGATGCCTTTGCTCTTAAAATACTCGGCGAAGAGCGGCTGACCGTAAAGATGATCAACCGGAATATCGAAGAAGCCCTGAATCTGTCCGGCGTGTAGGTCAATCGCGAAAATGCGGTCGGCTCCGGCGTGCTGAATCATGTCGGCGACCAGCTTGGCGGTAATCGGCTCGCGCGGGCGCACCTTTTTGTCCTGGCGCGCATAGCCGAAATACGGCATAATCGGCACGATGCGCCGCGCACTCGCGCGTTTGAAGGCGTCGCACAGAATCAGCAGTTCCATCACGGTTTCGTTGACCGGCGCGCAGGTCGGCTGAATGATGAACACGTCGGCGCCCCGGATGCTCTCGTTGATGGCGCAGCGCAGTTCGCCGTCGGAGAAGCGCGTAATCATCATTTCGCCCAACGGTTGGCCCAACAAATCGGCGACTTTGTGGGCCAAATTTGGGTTGGCGTTGCCCGCGAAAATCTTGATGTTGTTCGGGTCGAGACACAGCTCGTGCTGGTGAATCTGGTTGACCTTGAGGTCGGCGGCGGTTTCTTTGGTTTCGCTCATGGGAATTTACGACGGTTGGGCTTCGCTCTGCGCCATCAGGCGCGCTTCGTTTTGCAACTGTTCCTCTAACTGCGCGAGTTCGGCTTTGGTATTGATGCCGGTCATCTCGCGCTCGGAGATCAGTTCGCCGACCACGCTTTGGCCCGCCTCGCGCAACAAGCCGACGACATCGGTCAGATAGTATTCGCCCGCCTTGTTGTCGTTGCCAACGCGCGCCAATGTCGGCCACAAATCGCGCGAGCGGAAACAGTAGGTGCCCGCGTTGACGGTTGGCAGCGCCAGAATTTCGGGCGAAGCATCTTTGGCTTCGACGATTTCGCTGACCTCGCCATTTTCGTCCATTACCACGCGCCCGTAGGAGCCAGGATTATCGAGGCGACCGACCAGCATTGCCGCCGCCGCGTCGTGCTGCGCGCGCTTGCGGCGCAAATCATCGAGCGTGGCAGCGGTCAAAAGCGGCGCGTCGCCGCAGGTCACGATGATGTCGCCGTCGAACTTTTGCAGCGCATCTTTTGCCTGACTGACGGCGTGGCCGGTGCCGAGCATTTCGCCCTGATTGACGAATTCGGCGTTGGGATAATCGGGTTTAATCTGTGCTTCGACCAAATCGGCGCGATGGCCGACGATGCAAATCAGGCGGTCGGGCGAAAGTTGATTGGCGGCGTCGAGAACGTGCGCGAGCAACGGTTTGCCCAACAGTGGATGGAGCACTTTGGGCAGGTCGCTTTCCATGCGCGTGCCTTTTCCGGCGGCTAAAACGAGAATTGCAAGGGGCATATAATGAGAGCGTGGGCAAATCGCGGGCGCAAACCGGCGCTTTGGCCCGATAGATTATACCGCAGAAAGAGGGGGAAATCCGGAACTAAACGCGGGAAATCGCTCGAATTCGCAAAGCGCGCCCGAAATTTGAAATACGCGAAAATTTAATTGATAGTAGAAGCCGCGATTAACTCTAATTTATCGGTAGAAAACGAAGTGATAGAGGCGGCAGAGTTTACAGTTGGAAAATTAAAACTTGATTTTTCGGCGGATATTTTGCATACTACGCGCGCAGAAAATATCTTTATGAACTCTTTGGCTAATTTGTCGCCTACAAGAGTTCAAAGGAGATTCCCAATGAATCAAGAATACACCGAGTTTTACTCCCAGAACGATGAAGACATTTATCGAGTCGAGACCCCTGAAGTGGAGTCCGTCGATTTAGAGCAGGTCAACCAGTTCCAGCCCGAAGTCGAGCCGCGCAGCACGACGACGGCGACGACCGATCTCTATACGTCCTCTCAGATCGAGTCCAGCCGCTACTACCGCGACCAGGGCGATCCCAACGAATACAGCACGCGCTTTGAAGATCAGTAGAAGCGCTGATAAAACAAAAAAGCTCTCGTAATCGCGAGAGCTTTTTTGCGTTTGCTGGCAGAGAAATTGACCTTTTTCTGGTTCAGTTCGTTGTAACTTTCGATCATGAAACCCCTCTTCGCCTGCGCCACCCTCACTTGCGGCCTCATTGCTTTGGGCGCCAGCGCCGCGCCCGGAGCGGCCAACACTTCGGCCCGCCATGCGGAGGCGCTGCACTTCGCGCGCGGCGCTTACAAATTGAGTGTTGGCGAGAGCATCAGGGGTTCGCAGCATCGCTTTTACACGCTCCAGATGAACGCCGGGCAACACCTGAAAATCAGCGCCGAATCGGATGATAAAACTAAATCGGGATTGGTGCCGCTAATTTTCGTGACGCCGCCCTGCGGCAAATACAACGGCGACAAAACCGCGACTTATGCGGAAGATTCGAGCCGCAAGGGCAATTATCGCATCGAAGTCGCGGCCAATCAAATGGCTTCGCGGGCCAATCACGGCGCGTTCGTGTTGCGCGTCGAGGCGTATTGACGATTATTTTAATTCACCGCCGAGGATGGGAAAACGTCAGCGCTTTCCGCACCAGTCTTAAGTCACTCGGTTCAACAAAGAACCAACAAAAAACCGCCCCTCAATCCGAGGAGCGGCTTTTCACTTTCCGGCAATTACCGTTCGCCCTGCGCGGGCTGATCTTGCGATTGCTGATCGGGCATCACCGTTGCCGTAATCGGATGACCGGTCGGCTCGGCCTGCCCAGGCAACGCCGCCGCGCCCGGTTCGGTCGCGCGCGCCATTTCGGGCGTGATTTCGGGCTCTTCGTCGAAAACCGAATCCAGTATCACGTCCATCACGCCGTTGTCGCGGCCCATGCGGATCGCTTTATGGGTGATAATATCGCCCGTATTGAGAATAACCGTGTCATCCTGTGCCAGCACGATGCGCGTGATGGGACGGCCCAGAGCGTGATTGATTTTTCGCTTTTGCGCGGCCTCGTCCAACTCGCTCTTCTTTTCTTTGGCGCTGTCGGTGAGTTCCGAAGTCTTGTCCTTCACCGTGTCCCAGGTGTCGCCCGCTTTGTCGGCGGCGGCGCCGTAGGTCTGCTGCGCCGTCCCCAAACCTGCCGAGGCGATAAGAGCGTTCTCCTTGCCAGTTTCTTTGGCGCGCTCGACATCTTCTTGGGTGATGGTCATGCCCGCCACGATGAGCGTCGAGCCGTCGTCCAAATCCACGTCTTTGCCCGCCGGTTTGCCAACCGATTTTTGCAGCAGACTCTCCTGCGTGTCGCTGCCCTTCTCGGAAGCGCGGCCCTGCGCGGCGCCGAACTTCTCGCTCGCCGTGCTTTGCGCGTCGCCCAGTTTGTTCTGCGCGCTGCCCAGCAAGCCGCCCGCGACGCCGCCACCAACGGCGGTGACGAGCGTGCCCAAAATGCCCGCATCGGTCGCGGTCTGCGCTTGATCGGCGCTAATGGTATCGCCTTGAGCGACCAACAGCGGGCCGTGTTCGACGCTACCATCGTCGGCTTTAACCATCGCCTGATCTTCGTTGATGGTGTCCATCGCCGCGCTCGATGGCGCGGGCAGATAAACGTCTTTGCCCGCCTCTTTGCCGACGACGAACTCCTGCTGTTTCTCGACCGAAGCGTCGGTGATATTGGAGTAGGTATCGCTGACTTTCTCCGACGCGCTGGAAAACGCACCTTTGAGGCCGCCCGGCTCTTGCTCGGCCTGACGCTCGAACATATCGGCGGTTTGCGGTGCGACCAGCAAAACATCGTCGCCAACGTGGAGATCGCCGGTCTTCTCGGCGGGAATATAGCGTTTGCCGCTCATGGTATCCGAGACCAGACCGCCCGAAGTTTCGTAGCCGATGACGCGACCGGTGTTTTCGTCGAGGTAAACGTCGGCGAACGAGCCCAATTCGTCGCCGGTTTCGGTCATCAGTTTGGTGCCCGAAAGATGGGTGTCGCGCTCCATAACGGCGCGCAGACGCGCGTCATCGCCGGGCGTCATCGCCGAATACTCGCTTTCGACCATGACGGCGTCTTTACCGATAACGCGAATATCGCTCCACGGCACCACCTGAGCCGCGTGAAACATACCCTGTTCGCGCAGCAAAATGCCCAAGCATTCGTCGGCGTCGTGATCGAAAATAAGGTCGAGCACATGCCCCAGATCGGCGGCGTTATCGAGTGCCAGAACTTGCAGTCCAGTAATTGAGTGTCCTTTACGCATGATTTTTGTTTTCTATTGAATTATTTACGGCTGTTCGGGAGTGAAAATTTGGAGGCAGCGAAGAACCAGAACGTTCTCTATTCCACCGTCCAAAATTTTCGCGACTCCCAACGATAGTGCGCCTAAATCAAATGTAAATTGGCTGCGATTCTATATCGCATTCAATTTACATTTGATTTAGGTTCGCTATATTTACGGCTTGTCTTACTCTAAGTTTGCGGATTCGGTGCCGAAACTTTTAACGAAAAAAGCGCGCGGAAGGGGCCGCGCGCTTTCGCTTGATGCTCGATGCTACTGCATCTTCTTCGCTTTCTGCACTGGTTCGGGCACAATCTTTTTGTCACGCACCAGGGCGCCGTCTTCCTTGACCGATTTTTTATAAATAACGGTTCTGTCGTCGGTTTTGACGGTTTTAGAACGCGTCGCCATTGTGTCGTTCGAGGTGTCGTTTGCGGTCGTCGAGGCCGGAGTCATGGCGGGAACGGGAGCGCCCATCGCCGAGTTGCTCATCGCCGAGTTGTCCATCCCAGCGCTGTTGCTGTCCATCATCGCGCTGTTGTCCATCATCGCCGAGTTGTCCATCACCGCGCTGTTGTTATCCATCATCGCCGAATTATCCATCATGGCGCTGTTGCCGTCCATTGGGGAACCATCGGGCAAAGTCATGGTGGCATTGGCATCGGCCATGTTGGTGTCGGCCATGTTGGCGTCGGCCATATTGGTATCGGTGGAATTGTCAACGCCTAAACCTCCTGGCGCGTTGTCGATCAGCTCGACACCGTTTTCGTTGGCGACGACGGCATCGGTGCCTTTGGCGACGGCAAAATAGTAGATGGCTGCCGCTAAAAGGGCCAGCACGATTAGCCCGATAATCCAGGGCAAGGGCGATTTCTTTTCGCCATCAAGTCTTGTCATTTTGTGTTTTTCTCAGTCCCGTTGGTTTGATGAATTCTAAATTGTGGGACTTATCCTGCCGCGTTTTGATGCAACCCCGGTGCCATGAATAGGTGGCAGTTGGCAGGGATCAGTCTTCAGGGAACTTGGGGAGATTGAGCTTTCGCACGAAGCGGTAAAGAGTGGGCGCGTTAGTTCTCAATAAAAAACGCGCGCAGAGACACCTGCCACCTGTCCCCTGAAAACTGACACCTTTAAAGAAAAAGCGCGCATTGCTTTCGGGCAACGCGCGCTTTTTCGAGGGCTTATTTAGCTGGGTCGGAAGGGATCGAACCTTCGAATGCCGGATCCAAAAACCGGTGCCTTACCACTTGGCTACGACCCAAAGGCAACAAAACATTCTACTCAACTCCGCCGCCTCTGACAAGTGCTTTTTCGATGCTTCGTCAAATATCTCTGTTGGTGTGGCGCAAAAAATCTTCGTAGCTCATCATCGAGAGTTCCATCGCCTGTTTGCGGCGCAATGTTTTAGAGGTCATATAGGCGCTGAGGTAGGCCAATCCGCCCAAAACCAGCAGCCATAAAATCCACGCTATGCCCGCGCTTTTGATCGGCAATTCCGAGACTTCGTGCGGCGGATAGTAGGTGCTCATAAAGACCGTCATGGCGATAATGCCCGGCAACGCCACGGCGCCCGCGCCCAAGACGAAACCTTTGACGCCGGTATTTTCCAGTTCCTCTTTCATAATCGTGCGCCGATGATTATCGCGTCGTTCCTGAATTTGTTCGGGCGTCAGGCGACCTTTGGCGGCTTCGACGAACTCTTCGGCGCCCGGCACGGGCGCGCCTTCGCCCCGGCGCGGCGTATTGTCTTCTGCTTCGCCGCCGCCGAAATCAAATTTAACTTTGGGCCGTTCGAGGCTGGGCTTGGGACGCTGTGCTGCCGCCGAATTGGGCACGGGCGGCGGCGGCGAAGCGGGCGTGACCGTCGCGGCGTTGGCGGCGTTGGCGGCGAGTTGCGGTTGAGTCGCTCCGGTTTCCGCGGCTTCGATGCGGTCGGCGAGCGGCGTCGTCGCGGGTTCGGCGGGGCGGGTTTTCTCTTTGGCGGCTTCGCGTTCTACGGCGCCTTGCAGCCCACTTTTCCATTTGTTCCACAACTCCTCGCGCTCGCGAGCGATCTTTTCAGGGTCGGGCGTCTCTTCGGGCAGAGCGTCAATGGTCGGCGATTCGCCAGCAATGTCGGTCGGCGCGAGCTTAAAGCTGTTGGACTCTTGCCCCAGTTCGGTCGTCTGCGCGGCTTCGACTTTTGCTGCGGGCGCCGCAACGGGCGCCGAACCTGCGGGCGCGCGCGAAGCCGCCACGAGACGGTCGTAATCGTCGCGCCGCCCGGCGTCGAGCAGAATGTAACGCGCCTGGGGCAACGTGATTTCAAACAGTTGCTGGTAACGGACTCGCGTGTTAAAGTTGCGATGGTCGAGGTTTTTCTGCGCCTCAATGTAAAGCTCGCTAATGCGCTTGCGCACCTCGGAACGTTCGGCTTCCAACGGCAACTCTAAAATCTCGTAAAAATCGACAAATTCATCGGCCACGCATGATCTCCTTGTTTAACGCTTAAAGTTGCGTTTTCCCATCCATTACTATTATGCTCGATTTTGACCATTGCTGTCGGGTAGCGGATATCAGATATCCGAAACTACGCCCGAAACAGCGCGCCCAACTGTTTGCCCAACAGGCGGTTTACCAGCAGAAACGTCGCGGTCAGGATAATCATGCCGACGACGCCCAGCGCGCACGCCGCATAGAGTTTGCCCGCCAGATTCAACTGGTAAATCGCCTGCGCGATGGGAATTTGCTGGCCCGACGCCAAGATCAACGAATCCGAAACTTCCAGCACCGCGAAGGCAAACGTCAACAATCCCGCCGCGATGAGGTTGGCCGTTACCAGAGGTCGCGTCACATCCCAAACCGTGCGCAGGGGCGAGGCGCCCATGTTCAGGCTTGCTTCTTCGAGCGTCACGCTCATCTGCTGCAAGCCCGCCGAGACGCTGCGCAAAGCGTAAGGCAAACGTCGAATCGCGTATGAGATGACCAAAAGCGGAATCGGGCTGCCCAGAATCGGGTCAATTGGCGTGTCGCGATAGGTAATCAGCAGGCCGAACGCCAGAATCAGACCGGGCAAAGCGAGCGGCAACATGGCGAGGGTATCCAACAAGCCGCGCGCCCACACGCGCCCGCGCACGAGGGCGTAGGCCAACGCCGCGCCGCCGATGACGTCCAAAATCATCGACAGGCTGGCGCAAAAGAGCGACAATTTTACCGACGAGGCCGCCGAACTCGTTGGGTTGGTATAAAGCTCAGTGTAGTTGTCGGTCGTCCAGGTCGGGAACAAAGTGCTCGTCCAATCCGAAGCGAACGACGCCAGAACCACGCCGATATGCGGCAGTAACGCGAGCGCGATGACCAGAAAAAAGTAGAAGTAATTGAGCCCGCCCAGCCACACGCCCGGCGAACTTTCGCGCGCGCGCCGCGTGCCGCGCGCCAGCGTCGCGATGCGTCCACCGTCGAGAAAGCGCCGCGAAATCCAGAAGATCGCGCCCGCCATAATCACCAGATAAAACGCCAAAACATAGGCCGCCGGATCGTTGCCCGACTTGGCATCGAATATCTTGACCGCCGCCACTTCCTTGAACCCGAAAATTAAAGGTGTGCCCAGATCGGTGAAGGCGAAAATGAAGACGATCAGCGCGCCCGACATAAACGCCGGAAACAAGAGCGGCAACGTGACGGTGAAAAACACCCGCCAGGCTGAGGCACCCTGATTTTCGGCGGCCTCTTCCAGACTCGAATCGACGTTGGCCCACGCCGCCGAAACGTTGAGATAAATTAACGGAAACAGATGCAGCGACGTCACCAGAACCACCAGAAACAACGGCCCCCAGCCGCCCATGAAGGTGCTGCCCAAAAAGTCAATCGGGTTCTGATTGCGGCCCAACAACGTGTTGATGAATCCTTCGCGCGCCAGCATCTGCTTGAGGCCAATCGCGCCCACCAGGGGCGGCAAAAGTAACGGCACCAATAACAATCCGGTCAGTAGACTTTTGCCCGCGAACTTGAGTCGCGCCGACGAGTAGGCGAGCGGAAGCGCGACAAGCGTCGAAAGCAGGGTGGACGTTATCGCCAGCAAAAACGAGTTGACGACGCTTTGTTTGAGCGTATCGTTTTGCAAGGGCAACAGCAGATAATCGAGATGCAGTTCGCGCGTGCCACTGGCGAAGTCGGCCTCGGAGATGGCGCCGATGAGAACGCGAAAGACTGGATAAATCAGAAACGGCCCAAAGACGGCCAAAGCCAACGCCCAGGTGATGACCGAAGTCGAAATCGAGCGCCACGAAAAACTGGGGCGACGTTTGGGAGAGGGCGCGTTGGCGAGCGGGTTTTCGGGGGAAGAAGCGACGGCCATTGGGGAAAAGGATAAAGGATGAAGGTTAAGGGATAAAGGGGGAAAGTTGAAGTTTTAGTTTTTAACGGCGCTATGAGTTAAAATTCCCGCTATGAAATGGCGCATCTCGTTCAATTGGAAGCCAAAAGGTGAGGATGCTTTTGGTGTGGCTTTTCTGGTGAGCTTAGTCTGGTTTTTGACGACTTTGGCCTTTCACTGTCTGGCCTTGCGAACTTTCGATTTGCCCAATGATGCCGGTTATCGCGACGGCGACGAAGATATGATGAGCGCCTATCTTCTGCCGTTAGTTTGTGGAATGCCGCTCTGGATTACGCTCACTGCGCTTTGCATCGAAAATAGTTGGAGGCGCGCTTTATTCCTACGCGCTCGCTTGATTTGCTGCGCTTTTAGCGCGCTGCTTTTGCTGTGGTGTTGGTGGAGCCTACAAACCAGTTTGAGTTACGGCTACCAGAATCGATTTCACGGTTATCGCATCACCGATACCGTGCAAGCCGCCGCTTACGCTGCTATTGCGTTCCCGTTTACTGTTGCTTGCGCCTGTTTGTTGCTGGCCTTTCTTCGGCGCGCTGATGCTTCCGATTCGTTGTTGAACTGTGGTTAATGCGAGCCATCTGATACCAAGTCCGGCTTCTGAGTTCATGAACCTCGCGCGTAAGCAAGCGGGCCATAACGCTCAGGGCAACGTTGAACTGTTCTCGCAATTACAACGGCCCGCTTGCTTACGCGCGCGGTTCATGAA
>JAABUN010001517.1_pt1 | contig 50238 bp, 47 predicted proteins | sample 5559311 | NCBI WGS metagenome assembly JAABUN01 (sample SAMN10711877, study PRJNA513370) | rock metagenome | isolation source: Antarctica rocks | place: Antarctica: Victoria Land, Siegfried Peak sud
AGGACCCGGAGACACCGACACCACGACGTCGGACGATCAGCGACGCCCCAGCCCGCGCCACCACTCAACCACGAGAAGATCATGAACTCGAACGACAATCAAGGTCTACTCGCGGATCTGGGTCAGAACGGGTCCACGAGACATCCGCCGATGATTAGCCCTCGATCTCGCTCAACTCGTGAGACACGCCCTAGCTGCATGCTGGCACCTCGTCGCGCCATGAGCGGACGCGGCGCGCAGCCGTTGGTCGAGCGCCATCTAGGCGTGTCGCGCAAGTCGTGAGGCGTGACTATGGCTCGCAGCCCAGGGTTTCGCTGAATGACGGCGTCCGAGTCTTCGTGTGAGACGCCGGCGCAGCCGACGCCTGCCAAGTGCCTGGGTGGACTAATCCCAGCGTTCTAGGACTTCGCCAACCGATGGTGCGTTCTTACTCAAAGTCGAGCGCCAGTCCAGCCGGCCCTTCTTCTGCAATCGGCCGACCAGAACGATCGGAGCCACCTGGAGCGCGGCCGCCGCTTGCTGTAGCCACGGACCGCTCACGCGCGCCGGCACCGGAGGTAGCCCATCTGGAAATACCCATTCGGCGGCCTCTTTGTCGGCTTCACGCTCACGAACGAGCTCGTCAGTCTCCGTCTCGTCCAGGTTCTCCACGATGCAGCGATCCGCGTCCACATGCTCCAGTAAGATGTGCGCGATTTCGTGAAGCAGGGTGAACAGCACCTTGTCTAGGCGCTTGCCACGGCCGGATAACCCGATCATCGGAACGCCGTCAACGAACATCGCGCAGCCGTCGATCTTGGCGCCCGGCAGGGCCTCCACGTACACCAGGCGTACGCCGACTTGCGCTAGCCGTGCTGGCAGTCCGGCGAAGTCACTAGGGGTCTTCAGCGTCCGAGACAGGGTGCCGGCGAGCGCCCGCAAGGCTGACGGCGAGTAGGGCACCTCGGGGAGCCGTCGGCGAGCCTGGCGACGCACGCAGGCGACCCACGCGAGTTGAAGTGCGCTGATGTCATGTCCGTGGTCCGCGCGCCTTGCCGCCGCAGCGAAGACTGGCTCGTCATCGAGCGACGCCAGCTCGAACAGGCCCATCACCTCGAGCTCGAGGGCGTCCAGCGTCGTGCCCTTGAGCACACCTCTCTTCCTGAGGAGCTGGATCGGTGCCTTGTCGTTCAGTCGGGCACGACGACGGACCTCATCGAGCTTGGCTTGGGTGGGCAAGCTTTGCGCCTGCTCCGCGAGGAGGTACTGGTCCTGAAGGTTGAGCCAGTACTCGGGCGTCGTGCCGAGAGCCGCAGCGATCTGCGCCGCCGACTCCCTGGTGATCTCCTTCTTGCCGTTGATGATCTCGCTGACGAACTGCGTCGGCCGATCGAGCACCGCCGCAAAGTCGGCCTGAGACCAGTTGCGCGCCTCGAGCTCTCGGCCGAGAACCTCACCGACGGGAATCTGCACGATCGGCATGGACTCTGATGCCGCGTTGCTCATGTCGTCTCAACCCTCTGCGCAGTCTTGAGGTCGAAAGAGACGGCCCCGTGCCCGTCGGTGCCGTGGAAAGTCAGGTCGAGGACGCGGTCCGGACTCAACGCTGCGCACGCTCGGTCCGGGTCGCCGCACGGGTGCGGCCCGATCCGCAGCGCGCGCGTGTTCCGCAAGTCGGTGTCGAGCCGCGCTGCGCGCGCGCATTGATCGAGCAGACGAAAAGCAGTGACCTCGGCCGCCGTCCACCCACGGGGGCAGAACGCTGAGTCCGTCGCCAGCCGGTGGAGGTCCTCATGGCTGTACTGCCTCTCCATCTGTCTGAGCTCCATCACCCATGCCCTGATGCCGCCTGACGGCGGACGATACCGGCTGCTGGCGCCCTCTCCATGCTTGACACTCCAACCGCTTCCGGTCGTAGACTCTACATCACCGCTGGGGTGAATGCCCACATGCTACCCTCTCAGTGCGGCTCTCGACCGGCGGGCGCCCAGCTATTGCTTGGAGGAACCGTGACCGCAGCGGCCACGCACGCGCAGGGACCGAAGAACAAGGACGCCGTCGAGGTCGTCATCAACGGCACCACAACGCCCCTCAACCACGACACCGTCACGTACGAGGAGCTGAGCCAGCTCGCGTACCCGAACCACGACCCCGCGGCGATGTTCACCGTCACGTACCAGCATGCCGACACCCCCCACGGCGGCAAGGGCACGCTCGTCGCCGGCGAGTCCGTGAAGGTCAAGAAGAAGGGGACGACGTTCAGTGTCCGCCTCACGACTCGTTCGTAACAGTCCCGACCTCGCTCGCCTCGTCGAGGACGGCCACTCGCTCCGCATCGTGAACTCGTTCCTCGTCGTCGACGACATCCCCTTCGTCGACGACGAGGGGCGGGTTCAGCTTGGAGCGTTCCTGTGCCCGCTGGACACGAGCGGCGACGTCACAATTAAGCCCTCGAGCCACGTCATGTGCTTCATCGGCGGTGTCCCGTGCGCCAAGGACGGCAAGCCGATTCCGGGCTTGGTGCATGACGGCGTCGAGAAGTGGACCGCGGGTGAGGGCCTGAGCGCCGCCTGCGGGTTCTCGCAGAAGCCCGGGCCCGACGGGTACGCGAACTTTTACGACAAGGTCACGTACTACACGCTGATGGCCGTCGGCCCCGCCCAAGCGGTCGACCCGGACGTGACGCCGTACACGTTCAAGCCGGTTGAGACCGATGAAGACGACGGCGTGTTCCTCTACATGGACACGTTCTCCAGCCGCGCCGGCATCACCGAGCTGAACCAGCGCCTCGCGCTGAACAAGATCGTGATCCTTGGGCTCGGCGGCACCGGCGCGCACATCCTCGACCTGCTCGCCAAGACGCCCGCCGTCGAGGTCCACTTGTACGACGGCGACTTCTTCCGTACCCACAACGCCTACCGAGCCCCCGGCGCCGCGAGCCTCCAGGACCTGAAGGCGGGCATGAAGAAGGTCGAGTACTACAAGCAGTTGTACTCACGGATGCGCCGCGGCATCCACGCGCACCCCATGAACGTCACCGAGGATAACGTGAACGAGATCCTCGACGCGGAGTTCGTGTTCCTGGCGATGGACACCGGCCCAGACAAGAAGGCGATCATCGAGGCGCTCGTGGAGCGCGACGTGCCGTTCATCGACACGGGCATCGGCGTCTCGAAGGACACGAACGGCCTCGTCAACGGGTCGATCCGCATCACGACCTCCGCGCCCGGACGCACCGGGCACATCGACAGTGACGGGCTCATCTCGTACTTCGTCGGCGACGACGTCGAGTACGACACCAACCTGCAGGTCATCGAGCTCAACTCCATCGCCGCGAACCTCGCCATCATGCGCTTCAAGAAGCACCTCGGCTTCTACGCCGACACCTCGCGCGACCTGCACACCGTGTACGAGATCGGCGCAAACGAGCTGTTCAACCGGTACGGCGGCAGCTCGGCCGACGAGGAGCTGCGCCAGGAAACCGAGCCCGCGTCGAGTGTGGCCAGCGAGGACGGCGACGCGACCGACGCGGAGAACGCGGCGTGAGATCCGGCGCGCTCGCCCCTCTCTTCACCGAGTACATCCCGGCCGAGCCGGACGAAGGCGTCCTCTACATCTCGATGCAGTTCGAGACCGCCGTACACCTGTGCGCCTGCGGCTGCAAAGCCAAGGTCGTCACACCCTTCGGACCCGACGACTGGATCCTGACGTTCGACGGCACTGTCACCCTTCGACCGTCCGTCGGTAACGGGCAGCAGCGATGCCGATCGCACTACCACATCCGCCGCAACAATATCGACTGGCTGCCGAAGATGTCGGCAGCCGCTACTGCTGCAGCTAGCGCGCGCGACCGAGCCGCACACACGGTCGCGGCCGCTGCTCCGCACGCCGTTGCGTCAGCGTCGTGGGCCCGTCGGCTCTGGAGGAGACTCCGGCGTTCAGCCGAGGGCTGACGCTTCGTCGAAGCATCCCTAGTGTCGGCCGGCCGCCTGCTGGGCGGCCGCGCGCTCATCGGCTAGATGCGGTCGCTACGGCCGCTAAGGAGGTGCCGTCCAGGAGTCTGCCTGTGCCCGGTTGATCGGGCCGGCGGGTTAGGAGCCCCGCGTCGCCGCTGTCCCCTGCGGCATGACAAGCCCCAGGCCCCAGAATCACTCGCGGTAGGGCCCGTGCCGATCCCGGTCACTCACCCCGGCCAGGTGCACGGCGGCTTCGCCTTGAGCCGCGCTCATGCCGATCGGCGGTGACCCCGGCCGCTCCCTCTGCAAGGCGTCGTACAGCGCTCGCTGGCCCTCGACCCACTGTCTGAAGTCGTTGCGTAGCTGCTCGATCGGAACGTCCAGCACGTCACCGATGCTCTGCCAGCCCGCCCCAGCATTGAGAGCGGAAAGCACGTCGACCTGGCGGCCGTTCCGCACGTACCGGCTGATGGCCTCGCTGATCGCGAGCCGGGACAGGGCGTGCTCGACGGGTGTCGGCAGGCCGCTGAGCCGCGCACGGACGTCGGTGTCGAGCAGGTTGAGGTAGTGCGACGTGAGGTCGCGAAGGCTGGCCTGCGCGTAGTCCCGCGCCGTCGGCACCGGCTCGGTCATGTCGCACCTGCGGCGCTACCCGCGATCGGCCGGACGGCGCCGATGTAGCCGGGCCGGTCGATGGACGCGTACCGGATGAAGGTCCCCGTGCGGGCCGCCTCGATCATGCGCCCATTGCCGACGTACAGCCCGAGGTGATGGATCGTCCTCGGGTCCGTGATGTCGCTGGCGTAGAAGACGAGGTCGCCGGGCTCCAGCTGACCAAGAGGCACCCGGGGGCCGTCCCAGAACTGCTCGCGGCTCGTCCGCTGCAGGCGGACGCCCGCCGCCGCGTACGAAGCCTGGGTCAGTCCCGAGCAGTCGTACAGCGGCCCTGTCCCGCCCCACTGGTACGGCAACCCCAGCTTGGTCTCCGCGAAGGCGATCGCCGCCTGCGCGGCGCCCGTGGCTCCTGTCGGCAGAGGCATCACGGTGTAGGCGGCGGCCTGTGCGAGCACGTCCGCGACGTACCAGTCAGCGTGGTTGTAGGCGAAGACGGCGTCCGACAGGCGGGCCGGGTCGCCGCCGCCGTTGGCGCAGAGGTAATCGGCGGCCGCCGGCACTGCATCGGCGGAGTCGTAGACGTCGACGGTCCCGTTGCCGTCACCGTCGACGCCGTACGCCGACCACGTGTCGCCGGCTCGGCCGCCGATCCCGAACTGCATCGGGCCAGCCGCTCCGGCGACGTTGCTCCCGGACCGCACACCGGGTGCGGTCAACCGGCCGTGGTTGCTCTCGATCTTGCCGATGGCAGCGAGAACCTGCCACGGCAAGCCAGCGCAGCGTTCCGCGCTGCGCTGGTAGAGCACGAGCAGGTCCGGCGGGATGTCAGTGAGCGCGTCCCCGCTGGCGTTCGCCTGTGCAGGGGAGCCGATCGCGGCAACGGTCATCAGCGGCGCGCCCATCGCGAGCCCGAGCGCAGCTGCCCATGCGGCGGCCCTCACCGGACGGCCTGAACGAGCACAGGTTGCACGAGGAGCCTCCGACAGCAGCCGAAATCGACCTGTTGACGGTCTCGACGCGTGTTGCCAGCGCAGTTGCCGCTCAGCAAGACCAAGGGCTGCACGGCCGCCGGCAACGCCGCCGGCAACGCCGGCCAGCAGCCTCTGATCACCGGCTCGACGCCGGCCCGCCTCTCCGCCTCGGGGACGCGAGTGAGTTGGGGAGGACCCGCATGGCTGCACCGGAACTGATTGCCACCTTCGTGCTGGCGGTCTCCGCCGTCCCCGATCCATCCGGACTGCCTGGCGGTGCTGCCCTGCAGAAGATGGTCAACGGCTTGGTCTTCCTCGGCCTGATCGGCTGCGTCGCTGCCGTTGTCGTTGGCGGTGCGACGTGGTTCCTCGGCTCCCAGGCCGGCAACTACAACGCCTCCCTCGGCGGACGCCGTGCCGCGGTGGGTGGCGTTATAGGCGCTCTCGTCATCGGAGCGGCCGCTGCGATCGTCAACTTCTTCTACGCCGCCGGCGCAACGGTCCGATGAAGGGCGTAATCGCGGCCGTGCTGCTGTCGGTGACTGCTTGCAGCACGGCACAGCCGGCGACTCCCGCAGCCGCCACGCTCCCCGGTCCGACCCGGATCGAGGCCGGTGTCCCTGTCGGCTACCCGCGGAGCACCGGGGGCGCGCGGGCAGCCGCGACGCAGTACGTCGCCGCCCTGGGCGGTGACCTCATGATCGACCCGACGAACCGGCAGCTCGCGCTCGCTGCCGTCAGCCGGGACGGCCGGCCAGCGCCCGACGTAGCGGCGCGCTGGGCGACACGACCCAACGCCGAGCGGGCGACGGGTGCGCAGCACGCGCAACAGGCGGGCCTGCGGATGATCGCCGCAGCCGCACCTGTGCTGTCCAAGGTGACGGCGTACGACGGGGACACCGCCACAGTGGCCATCTGGGTCACCGCTGTCCTCGGCACCGATCGCCTCGGCAGCCTCGACCAGGCCTGGGCGACCGAGACGGTCACTCTGGTGTGGGACGACGACTGGAAGCTGACGGCCTACGACAGCGTCCCGGGACCGGTACCGGCGCTGCACCAGCCGGTCACGCCGCTCACCGAAGCGCTCCTGAGCACCGCCGACATGCGTGGGCCGCTCGATGCCACGCCGTAGCTGGTGCTGGCCAGCCCGGCTGCTGCTGCTCCTCTTCCTCCTGACCCCAATGCTCCTCCAGGCCACTCCCGCCCAGGCCGCACCGCCCTTGCAGAGCCCCTGTCAGGCGCTGTCGCTCGTCCTCCAGCCCGCATGTTTCGCCAGGGAGCAGATCGGCAGCGCACTTGAGGGCAGCGGCGGCTTCATCGGCAACCCCGTCGGTGCGGTCGCCGGCGCCGTCGGCAACAGCGCGATGGAAGCCCTCGCCGGCTTCGTCGTGGACGGGGCTGTGTGGTTCCTCGGTCAGATCGCGGAGGCGGTGACCAGCTCGACGAGCGTCACAGTGACGTCGTCGTGGTTCACCGTCCACTACGCCGCGATGACGGCACTCGCCGCCGCCTTCGCGCTGCTCTTCCTGCTGCTGGCCGCCGCCGGCACCGTCTTCCACCAAGACCCGGCGCGCCTGGGTCGCGCAGTGTTCGCCGTCGGTGTCGCCGGACTCGGGACCGCTGCGGCCACGACGGTCACCCAGCTCCTGCTGATCGCTAGTGACGAGCTGTCCGCACTCGTCGCCGGCAGCCTCGCCGGCGACCTGAAGCAGGCCATGACCGGCGCCACGCGGGGCCTGTCGAGCCTGACGATCAGCCCGGCCGGTGGGGCGGAGGTGCCCGCGTTCGCCGGCCTCATCGCCGGCCTGGTCGCCGCGGTGGCCGCCGTCCTCATCTGGGTCGAGCTGCTGCTCCGTGGCGTCGCGATCTACGCCAGCCTGCTCTTCTTCCCGATCGCGCTGGCCGGGCTCGCCTGGGAGCCCAGCCGACGATGGGCCCGCCGGCTCGCCGAGCTGCTCACCGCCCTGATCTTCGCCAAGTTCGTCATCGTCGCGGTCCTGTCGCTCGCCGCGGGTGCGCTGGCCTCCGGCGGCGAGGGGTACGCCGGGGTCCTATCCGGAGCGGCCCTGCTGCTGGTCGCCGCGTTCGCGCCCTTCCTCCTGCTGCGCGTCATCGGGGTCTTCGAGGTCGCCGTCGCCGGAGCCGCTCTAGACGGCGCACGTCAGCGCGGCACCCGCCCGCTCATGCACGGCAGCCAGACCGCCCTGCACGCCGTCCAGCGCCACCGGTCGCTGACTGCACAACGCGGCGTGACCGTCGCAGCCGCAGCTCCGTGGGCAGCCGCCGGCGCACTCGCGGCCGGCGGCGCCACAACCCTCGGACGGGGCGTCTCCACAGCCGCAACCGGAACCCTGACAAGCGCCACGCCGCCCGCGCCGGACCAGATCAGGAAGGGAGCCTGAGGATGACGACCGCCAATGAGACCGCAGACAAGCCCGGCCTCTACCGCTTCGGACCACGCGAGACGCGGGGAGTGCTCCTCGGTCTGCGGGCTGGACAACTGGCACTCCTGCTCATCGGTGCGACCGCGGTCGTGGTCGGCCTGGCGTCCGGCCCCGCCGGCGCGCTCGTAGGGATCGCCATCCTGACGCTCACCGCATGCGCCGCACTGGTCCCCCTGGCGGGGCGAACAGCTGAGCAGTGGCTGCCGGCAGCCCTGGGCTACGTCACGACCCGGCTGTCAGGCCGCGCCAGCACGCGCCTGGAGCTCGGGTCAGCACGGGACCCGGGGTCGCTCAACCTCCCCGGCCCGCTCGCCGCCCTCGAGATGACCGAGGTGAAGGTCGAGGGTGAACGCGCGGTCGGCGTAATCCGCGACCCCGCGGCCGGCACGCTCACGGCCGTCGCAGCCGTACGCGGATCGACGTTCGCCCTCGCCGACGCCGACGACAAGGACCGTCGGGTGACCGCCTGGGGAGCGCTGCTCTCCGGGCTGGCCCGGGACGGCTCACCGGTCCGCCGGCTGGCCTGGCTCGAGCGCACCCTGCCTGACCCCGGCGACGCCCTCGAGAGGTTCTGGGCCGAGGCCGGGGGCAAGGGCAGCCGCGACGCTGCCCTGTCGTACCGCTCGTTGATCGCCGCCGCCACCCCGGTGACGCAGGCACACGAGACGCACCTCGTCGTCCAGCTCGACCTGCGACGAGTCCGCCGCTCATCGCGCAAGGCCGTGGAGGGTGCCGACGGCAGCACTGCGGTGCTGCTGCGCGAGCTGGGCGCCCTGCAGGAGCAGCTGCTGCGCGCCGGGCTGGAGCTCGCCGGCTGGCTGCCCCCGCGCGCCCTGTCCGCCGTGCTGCGCACCAGCTACGAGCCCGGTGCAAGCCGGGCCCTCGCCCGCCGCCACGAAAGCGAGGGCAGCGGCGCGGGAGTCGACGTTGCAGCCGCCGGGCCGACGGCCACCGAGAACACCTGGGCGCACTACCGGACCGACGACGCCTGGCATGCGACGTACTGGATCTCGGAGTGGCCGAGGCTTCCTGTCGGCGCGGACTTCCTCGCCCCGCTGCTGTTGCACACCTCCTGCCGCCGGACCGTCGCCGTCGTCGCCCAACCCGTCGACTCGCGGCGAGCCGCCCGCGAGACACGGGCGGCACGCACGGCCGAGCTGGCCAACGCCGCCATGCGGGCGCGGGTGGGGCAGTTGACCACCGAGCGGACCCGGACCGAAGCCGCCGACGTCGAGGAGCGCGAAGCCGAGCTCGTTGCCGGCCATGCGGCGTACCGGTTCAGCGGCTACGTCACCGTGAGCGGCCGCAGCCTGGACGAGCTCGAAGACGCCTGTGGGCAGGTCGAGCAGGCGGCGCATCGGGCGTTCCTCGAGCTCCGACGGCTGTACGGCCAGCAGGACGAGGCGTTCACGTTCACCCTTCCGCTCGCCCGGGGCCTGCGATGACTACGACTCCCGAAGCGGTGGTCCGCTCGCCAGCGCTGCAGCGGGTCCTGGAGGACCTGGAGGCGGAGCGCTACCGGCCTGTGCCACCTCCGCCCGCACCGACACCCGACGAGCTCGAGTCGCGTCGTCGGATGTGCGCGCTCCTGCACGACAGTGCCCGGGAGGCGACGTGACCTCCCGGCTGGCCCGGCAGCCGGTCCACCGCGCGACAACGGCCACCCTGCAGGCGGTCTACCCGTTCATGGCCGAGGCGGGACTCGGCAGCCGCGGCACCTACATCGGCCGTGACCTGTTCGGCGGATCCTTCTGCTTCGACCCGTTCGAGCTCTACGCCGCGGGGCTCCTCACGAACCCCAACCTGCTCGTCGTGGGCCAGGTCGGCTCCGGCAAGTCCAGCTTCGTCAAGACGTTCCTGTGGCGGCAGCAGACGTTCGGCCGCGCGGCGTGGGTCGCGGACCCGAAGGGCGAGTACGGCGACCTGGCCGCCGCGTGCGACACCACTCCGCTGCGTCTCGGCCCAGGGCAGGCCACCCGACTCAACCCGCTCGACACCGGACCCGCGGACGCGGACACGTCCCCGGCTGAGCTCGCCGGCCGCCGCCTGCGGTTGCTGCTGGCGTTGGCCAGTACCGCGCTCGACCGGCCGCTCGTTCCCGTCGAGCACGCCGCGCTGGATCTGGCGCTGCGGGCGATCACCGGCTCGGGCGGTCCGCCCCCTGTTCTTCCCGACCTTGTCGACGCCCTGCTCGCCCCGTCCGGTGGCGCAGCCTCCGCTCTACGAATGGACACGGTCGCGCTCACCGAGGCGTCACGCGACGTCGCGCTCGTCATGCGCCGCATGTGCACCGGTGACCTGGCAGGAATGTTCGATGCGCAGACGACGGTGGACCCGCGTGAGCTCGGCGGACCGCTGATGGTCCTTGACCTGGCCGAGGTCTACCAGCACAACCGGGACGCGCTTCCGCTCGTCATGACCTGCGCGACGGCGTGGCTGCAGGCAGCGGTGCACGCCGCCGATGCGGTGCGGCGCTACGTGGTCGTCGACGAGGCCTGGGCACTGCTGTCATCACTGGGTACGGCGCGCTGGCTGCAACAGTCGTACAAGCTGGCGCGGGCGCACGGGATCGCGAACCTCGCCGTACTGCACCGGCTGTCCGACTTGAACGCCGCCGGGCCGGCCGGATCGGAGCAGGCCCAGCTGGCTCGCGGTCTGCTGGCCGACGCCGGCACCCGCGTCGTCTACACCCAGCCGGTCAGCGAAGTCAGCCAGGCCCGTGAGCTGTTCGCGCTCACCAGCACCGAAGCCGAACTGCTACCGCACCTCCCGCAAGGAACCGCGCTGTGGAAGGTCGGCGTCCGATCGTTCGTGGTCGAGCACCGGCGTAGCCCAGCCGAGCTCGCGATGACCGACACCGACGCCCGGATGGTGGCGGACCGATGACGGCCGCCCAACCCGCTTGGGGCGCCGCGACGGCAGAGCCACCGGCGGACATTCCCGCGGAACAGGCCGTGCTCGGCGCCATCCTGCTCAGCGCGGACGTAGCGCGGGGCCTGCTACCCCAGCTGCGCGCGGAGCAGTTCTACCGGCCGGCGCACGGCGAGGTGCTCGGCGTCATGCAGCACCTGCACGGCCGCAGTGAGCCGGTCGACCCGCTCACCGTGCATGCCGAGCTGCGCCGGCGGGGGCGGGTCCAGTTCGGCCAACGCAACGTCGCCGTCGTCCTGCACGATTTGCTGGCCGCCACCCCCACGGTGGCGAACGCCGGCTACTACGCCGGCATCGTCGCGGAGACCGCCGCCCGCCGGCGGGCCATCGAGGCAGGGGTACGGATCGTCCAACTGGCCGGCGCCGGCCACGGTGACCTCGACGAGCTGATGTCGGACGCAGCCCGGGAACTGGCCTGCCTACGGGCCGCGGTGGAGCGGCATCACGCGCTCGTCCCGTCGATCCGCGATCAGCCCGCCCGGCCAGCAGCCGACCGGCCACTGCAGGCAGTCGGCGACCTGGACATCGGACGCTGAAGGAGGCCTGATGCGCGCGCACCCTCGACCCGGTCGACCCGGGACGACCGAGGACCTGCTCACGTCAGCTGTGCTGTGCCTGCTCGGCGCTGTGCTTCTCGCCGGGGTGTTCGTCTGGTCCGCCGGTCAGCTGGCAGGTCGGCTCTCTCACGGGCGTTGGCCTGACGTACCGCTTGCAGAGGCAGGCGCTGTCGCTCTGGCGCTGCCTGGTCACCTGACCGACCCGGCCGCGAGCTGGCCTGAGTCGGCACGGGGACAGCTGGCCGGACCTGTGATGTTCCACGCGGTCCTCGTGGTCCTGGCGTCCGCGCTGCTGGCCGCTGTCATCGCGGTCGTCCTGTTCGGGCGCCGGTTCCGGCGAGGCCCGACGGTGGACGGCGACCGCGAACGGTCCCCCGCGTGGGCCGTGCGCAGACAGGTTCCACACCTCGTGGTGCGCCGACCTGAGCAGGGCCGAATCGTGCTGGGTCGGCTCGGCCGGCGTGGTCCGCTCATCGCGGCGGAGGCCCGCCGCTCGGTGCTCGTCGTCGCCCCGACCCAGGCGGGGAAGACCAGTCGCTTCGTCGTACCCGGGGTGCTGCGTTGGGACGGACCGCTCGTCGTGACGTCTGTGAAGAGCGACGTGCTGCGACTGACGTATCCCGAGCGGCAGCGCCGCGGCAGGGTCCATGTCTTCGACCCGACAGGGCAGTCGGGGTACCCGACGTCGAAGTGGAGCCCGCTGCTGACCTGCACCGACTACCCGGCCGCGGAACAAGTCGCGTCCTGGCTGGTCGAGGCGGCTGGGGACGCGCGGGCGGGCGACAACGCCCGCTTCTGGGAGAGCCTCGGGTCGAAGCTGCTCGCCCCGCTGCTGTTCGCCGCAGCGCACGCCGGTGGCGGCGTGCGGCAGGTGGCGTCCTGGGTCGATCGACGCGAGACGAAGGAGGTGACCGAGCTCCTCGGCTACCTGGCGGACGTCGACGCCCTTGATGCCTGGGCTGCCACCTGCGCGCGCGAGGAGCGGCAACGCGACTCGGTCTACGCCACCGCGGAGTCGATCCTCAAGGCCTTCGCCAGCCCTTCGGCCCGGGCGTCCACGGACGTCGTCGGTGCGGACCACACCGCCGGCCGCGTGATCGACGTCCGGCGCCTGGTGACCGAAGGCGAGACGCTGTACCTGGTCGCGCCGGCTCATGCGCAAGCCCGTCTGCGTCCGCTGTTCGAGGCTCTCGTGCAGGCGGTGCTGCGTGCCGCCCAGGACGCGTACGCGTCAACGGGTCAGCCGCTCGACCCGGCGCTGCTGCTGATGCTCGACGAGGCCGCGAACATCGCCCCTCTGCGAGAGCTGGCGACGTACGCCTCGACAGGCGCTGGGCAGGGCATCCAGATCTGCTCCGTGTGGCAGGACCTCGCCCAGGTCCAGTCGATCTACGGCCGGAACGCCGCGACTGTTGTCAACAACCACACCGCCCGGGTCTTTCTGCCCGGCTCGGGCGACCTCGCCACCCTGGACCAGACGTCCCGCATGATCGGTGAGTTCGAGCGCGAGCGAAGCTCCGTGAGCGTCGGTGGAGACGGGCACCGCAGCGTCAGTACCTCGGCGACCACGACGCGGGCCGCGCCGGTCGAGTACCTGCGCCAGCTGCCTATCGGGTCTGCTGTCGTGCTCTACGGCCGCGATCCGGCCCTTCGGCTGCACACCATGGCCTGGTACGACGACCCGCTGCTGCGTCGACAGGTCGAGGCGGCGGCCGCGCCTGAAGCCGCCACCACTTGTCCACAGCCCGCCGGGCCAGACCTTGTCGACTGCCCCGCAACCGGTCCTACTGAGGTTGGCCTGCCCATCGCGTCACCCGGCGCACGAACAACCCCGGAGCCACCCATGTGCGACCAGGACCGCATGCCGCTTGCCCTCGTCCCCACCGGTCCGTCGATCCTGGACCGGCTGGCCGAAGTGCCGGGCACTGACCGCTACCTCGACGTTACGACTGGACGCGAGTACACGATCCACCACGCCGTCGACGGAACCCCCATCCCCGTCCCACTCGAGATCACCGAGACCGAGCGCGTCGAGATCGACCGGCGCAGCGACGCCTATCGGGCCGAGCTCCTGCTGCTCGCCGACAAGCCACCGGATGGCGCGCCATGAGCGTCGGTGAGGAGCCGGGAGCGCTCGATCCGGCGGGCATCATCACCGCGCTGGAGCGCCACCGGGTCCGCTACGTCATCATCGGCGGCGTCGCGGCACAGCTCCACGGATCGGCCGCACCGACGCGTGGCCTCGACGTCACACCGGAGCGCTCAGCCCCGAACCTCGCACGACTGGCTGCGGCGCTTGCGTCGGTCGAAGCACGGGAGTGGGTCCCTGGCTTCGGCTACCCGCTCCAGCTGCCGATGGACCGGCGTCGGCTGGCCGCTGATCGCGTCCTACTGACCCAGACACGGCTCGGACGCGTCGACGTGGTGCCGTCGCCTCACGGGGTGCCGACCGGCTACGACGAGCTCGAGCCGCGAGCGCGCAGAGTGTCCGCCTACGGCGCCGAGCTGTTCGTCGCCTGCCTCGACGATCTGGTGCGCTCGCACGGTGCTGCGAGCCGCGCCAAGGACAAGCTGGCCCTCACCCGCCTAATCGACCTCAGGGTGAGCAGCCAGGACCGAAGTCTGCGGCCACACCTGCTGCTCCCGGTTGCCTCGCTGACGCCGCCGCCGCCGCCTTCGACACTGCACGACGCACTGGCCGCCTCTGAGCGTCTCGCCGTCGTCTTTGACGACATCCGCCCCCAGCTGGCCTACGTGCGGCGGCAGCTCTACCGAGCTGTAGACAGCGTCATGTATGGCGACGCCGCCAGCACTCAGGACGCTGTCGACCGCGCGCATCACGCAGCGAGCAGCGCCCAAGCCGACGTAGTGCGTCTCCGTGGTGGTGACCAGTTCGGAGCAGACCCGAGCGTTCAGGGAGTCTCGTGGCGAGACGGCGATCCATCCGCTGCGATAGTCCAACAGGCGGACCATGAGCTGAGAGCTACGATGCGTCTGCTCACGTCCTCGGGGGCTCAGCGTGACGTGCCCGACCTAGACGAGCTGCGCGACCGCCTCATCGAGGCTCGTGTACACACCGCGACCGCCGACAACCATCTAGATCTCCTGCAGATCCACTTCGAGCACGTCGCTCGGGGCTGGGCCCGGGAGCGAGGAGGACGCGAGCAAGGTCGTGGAGTGGACTGACATCCCCGGGCCAGCGGCCGCTGCACGGGTTGGCGCGTCGCTCACTCCTCCCGTCCGGCGCCCCGGCATGGCGCGCGCGCCGGTGCCGGAGCCGGGGTGAGAGGCTGCTGACGTGCCGGGGTCCGAGACAGATGAACAGCCGATGGGGGAGTCCCAAGACGGGCTGTTGCATGTCTTCGCTGCCGACGACGTGGTGTACGGCACTCACCTCGGAGCGCAGCTGGTGGGCGACAGCCAGGCGATGCTTGCGCTGCTGCCTGAGGAGTCTGTCGACCTCATCGTCACCAGTCCGCCGTTCGCTCTGCTGCGGGAGAAGAGCTACGGCAATGAGAGCCAGGCGGCCTACGTGCAGTGGCTCGCTGGCTTTGGTAAGGCCGCCCTGCGGGTCCTGAAGCCAACCGGCAGCTTGGTACTGGACCTCGGTCACGCGTACCAGCGCGGACTACCCGTGCGCAGCCTGTACAACTACCGCGTACTGATCAATTTCGTGGACGAGCTCGGTTATCACTTGGCCCAGGAGTTCTTCTGGCACAACCCAGCCAAGCTGCCATCGCCGATTGAGTGGGTGAATAAGCGCAAGATCCGCGTGAAGGACTCGGTGAACACCGTGTGGTGGTTGTCGAAGACCGAGCACCCCAAGGCCGACGTCCGCAAAGTCCTTGGCCCGTACTCCCCGCGGATGGAACAGCTACTCAAGGGAGCGGAGAGTTTCTACGCGCCGGGTGTCCGCCCGTCAGGGCACGACATCGGGAAGGCGTTCCGCAAGAACAACGGCGGTGCCATTCCGCCGAACCTGCTCACCTTGTCCAACACTGAAAGCAACTCCTACTACTTGCGGACGTGCAAGCAGCTCGGTCTGCGCAGTCACCCAGCCCGCTTTCCGGCGGGGCTGCCGCGCTTCTTCGTGCAGATGCTGACCGACCCGGGAGACCTCGTGGTCGATATTTTCTCCGGATCGAACACGACCGGGCACGTCGCTGAGCTGGCGGACCGCCGCTGGCTGGCCATGGAGCTCGATAGGGACTTCGCTGCCCTGTCGGCACTGCGCTTCATGGACGGCGAGGACCTGCCGGCCGTCCGGGCGGTCCTTGAGACGATGAACCAGGGTGCAACCGCGCGGCTGCGGTCGCCGGGACGGGGAGGCGAGCCGGCCGCCGAGCCCAGCTCCTGGGTCAGCCCGCACGAGCAGACCCCGAAGCTACGGGGTCGCGAATAGGTCCTGCAGCGAGACGATGACGCCTGCGTTGACCTGCCGGTCCAGTTCCAGAGTGCCTACATTCATCAACGTCTCGATTACGCGGTAGGGGTCATCTGTGAGCCCTGGATGTAGCGCCAGGATCATTCCGCGCAGGTCCCGCCCCGGGTCGAGGGAGCCGACGTTGTAGTTGGCGTTGCTCGCCGGCCCGAAGTCCGAGGGCCGGTCGAGCGGCAGGTCCTGACGTACCGCGAACGCAACGGCGGTTCTCGCGACGTCCATCAGGGTGGGCATCCGCAGCCGGGTCTGCAGCCGACGCGCTACCGGCTCCACTGCCTGGGTAAAGGCCACATTGACCCGCTCGGTGCCGCCACCTGCTGCGGGCTGGGTCATGCGGGAGCCCCCCTCTCGATTTGGGTGTGCCGGCCGGACACCCGGCGCAGGTGGTGTTCCGCGACGAGCTGGCCGTCCCCGAGCAAGCCCAGCGCCATCTGCCGGTCTAGCTCCTCGTCGTGGACGAGAAGCATGACCTGGTCACTGATCTGGGGCAGCGTGGCGAGTACGTGCCGCTTGTGTCGGCCGTCCAGACGTCCGAATGGTGAGTCGGTGATGAACGGTCCGCTCATCGGCGAGCAGCGCTGCAACGCGGCAGTCAGCGAAAGCGCGACCACGTGCTCGTACCCGCTCGAGCGGTTTATTACGGGGCTGCCGTCCGCGAAGAGGATGGACAGGCCGTAGCTGTCGTTGATCCGCAGGCGGTCGTAGTCGGGCTCGGCTGACAGCAGCCGGAAGATCTTCGTGGCTTCGTCCTCCACGCTCTCCCGCAGGCGGTCCCGGAAGTCGGTGACGGCGGCGGTCAGCAGCGCCAGGAGCTGGGACAGCAGGGCCACGCGACGGTCCTCGACGCCCGTGCTGCCGGCTCCCGCACGGTGCAGGCGGTCCGACAGGGCGGTGACCGCGTTGTCCTTGGCCACCGCGTCGGTGCGGGCCTCGGCCAGCCGGCTTCGGGTGTTGGTCAGGCTGGCCTTGTACCCGGCGAGCTGTTCGATCACGGTGCTGACGGCCTCGAGCGTGCCGGGTGGCGCGTCGGCGAGGTCGGCCTCGACCTCGTCGAGCTGCCCCTGAGCATCGGACAGGTCGACGCGGGCCTGGTCGGCCTCGCGCTCCAGCCGAGCGATGAGCGCGGGGTCGCCACCAACGGCCCGCAATGCCGCTCGTCGGCTCCGCAACGCCACCATCTCGGCCTGCAGAGCCGCGGGGTCGTCGGTCGGCGCATGCGGGTGCAGCAGCGCGGCCGCCGCGGTGCTCACCTCCTGCTTGCAGGTCGGGCACTGGCCGGTGCTGACGGCGAGTGCACCCTGCTGCGCCTCAATGGCACGCCGGTACCGCTCGCTCAGGTCGTCGTCCAGACGTTCCAGCTCGGCCAAGCGCTGGGTGACCAGTGGCGAGGCCACAGCCCGCCAGATCTCAGATGCTCGGGCTGCGAGCTCGTCGTTGCGCTCGGTGCTGCGCTGCTGCAGGCGCTGGACCTCAAGCCGCCGTTCGTTGCGAGTAGCGAGCAGCTTCTGGTACCGGGCGCTGCCGGCCAGGGACTTCTCCACGTCGTTGACATCGGTCTGGAGCGCTTCGACCTGCTCGGTCAGCGCTTCGACGTTGACCCGTGCCTGATCTGCGTAGTCCTGAGCGATCTGGAGGTTGTTGCCAAGGTCGCGCGTGGCCTTGTCCTTCTGCGCGGCCTTGGCCTGGAGGGTCCGCGCTCTCTTGAGCGCTGCTGCGACATCGTCGCGGGCCTGTGTGAGCACTGGCACGCCGAGAATGCGCTCGATGGCGGCCTTGAGCTTGTCGCCTGCGTCGCTGCCCGGATTGAGCAACTGCTCGTACTCCTGCAGGAGCTCGGCATCGAACAGGAAGAAGCGCGCGATCTGCTCGGGCAGCAGCCGCGCCATCTGTTGATCGCGCTCCTCCGGTCCGAGGACGTCGCCGTCCCTCACCATGCTGACCCGCTCCCGCACGCCCCCGGCGCCGTCACTGACTCCGTACGCTCGCGTGAGCTTGAACGTCTGGCCGCCGTGTTCAAAGGTCAGCGTGGTCTTGAACGGTGAGGGCTCGCTGCTTCCTTGATCGCGGTTGCCTACCGTGGTCAGGTCGATTTGTGCGGAGGCGCGGCCGAGCACGACACCGAACAGGGCGTAGCGGATGGCGTTGAGCAGGCTGGTCTTTCCACGCCCGTTCTCGCCCCATAGCAGTTCGACCCCGGGCGCGCTCGCGAAGTCGTAGCGCTGTGTGCCTCGGTAGGGACCGAAGTCGTCGACTTCGAGCCGAAGCAGCCTCACTGGGTCTGCTCCTCTTCCCTGGCGTCGTACTCGCTCAGCAGGTACTTCTCGACGACTTGGTCTACCGCACGGGCGGCAGCCGTTCGATTGTCCAGGTTGTCACGTTCGGCCGCCAGTACGTCCGCTAGCAGGGCCGCTGGCACGTCCGAGAAGTCGGCTGCCCTGACCTCCTCGGCTGCGGCAAAGACGTCCTCTGCAGTCGCTGGAGGCAGGGGGTCGCCGGGCTCAGTGTGCTCATTCATCCAGTTCGTCCTCGTCGTCGTCGTCGATCTCCAGACCGGCTGCGGCGGCTGGCAGGTTCTCCTTCAGGGCGACCGGGATGCCGAAGCGGATGCACAGGGCCTCCACCTGGGTCAGCACTTGCGGGTTAGCAGCGCCATGGGCGAACTCCAGCACCCGCTGCAGCTCGCCCATGAGCAGCCGATCGCCGCCGGGGGGTGGCGGCTCGCTGCTGTCGGCGGGCACGACGACCGCGTCGTGTAGGTAGGCGAGGGTCTTGCCGTGGTGGCGGCGCAGGATGCGGCCGCGACGTTGGATGAACTCTCTGGGGTTGCGGCTGCTAGCCAGAATCAGGGCGTGGCCGACAGCAGGGAGGTCCACCCCTTCGTCCAGGCAACGCACGCTGACCAGGATGCCGCCGTTCAGCTCCAGTTCGGTGAGGGTCGCTGATCTGTCGCCCGCCATGGCGCTGTGGTACTCGAGCGTCTCTAGGCCGGCTTGGGCTAGGCCTGCGCGGACCTGGCGCAGCTGACGTAGGCCGTCGCAGTAGACCAGCCAGCGCTGCCCCGGCTGCCAGTGCTCACTCAGGACCCGCACGGCCAGCGGGACCTTCCCGCTGGCGCGCTTGAGGACGCGTGCCCGGGCGATGGCGAGCTTGCGAAGGCGGTCGTTGGTGCCTAGGTCTTCCAGCGTGGCGGACGCACGGCCGGCCTCCCGTCGGATCTTCCTTGTCAGGTCCTCGTAGGTGGCCTGCTCGGCGGCGTCCAGGGCGATGTCGTGTGGGAGGAAGTTGTAGGGCGTCAGGATCCGGTCGCGGATGGCGTCGCTGAGGGTGTAGGGCGGCGGCAGCACACCACCGAAGTAGTTGAGTAGCCGAGCGGTTCCGTCGGCGTCACCGGCTCGACGTGGGGTGGCGCTCAACCCGAGTCGGTAGGGCGCGTCGAGAGCCAGCAGGCTCTGTGCTGTCGGGCTGCCCAGTCGATGTGCCTCGTCGGCCACGATGAGCAGTTGGTCGCTTCGGGTGACGCGGCTGAGAAAGGCGTCGGTGGCGGCGCTCTGCATCATGGCCACGACGACGCGGGGGCGGCTTCCGCCCGGTGAGGTCCACGGGCCGAGCAGTTCGTCCCGTCGCCAGGCGTCGTGGCCGTCTCCGACGAGCAAAATCTGTGGATTGAGGTCCTTCAGGTGCGCGCTGAGCTCGGCGTTCCACTGTCGGAGGAGCAGAGCGCTTGGGACCAGCACGATCGCGGTGCCGCCCTCGATCAGGACGGTGCGCACGGCTCGGGTGGCGGTGTAGGTCTTCCCGCTGCCTGTGGCGTGCTCGAGCAGGCCACGACGGTGGTGCAGCTCCCAGGTGGCAAGCGCGGCGATCTGGTGATCGTGCATCGGCCGCGCCGCGGGCGGCGTTGCCGCTCGTACCGCTGCTTCGGCGACGACCTCGTCGACCAGGACCTCCCAGTCCTGCGGGCCGGCTTCGCGCAACACCTTTGCGGCGACCTCGGGAACCGGTCGCACCCGCACCGAAGCGACCTCGTCGCGCCAGAGCCGTTCGAACCGCTCCTGTGCCTCCAGCACCCGCAGCTCGTCGCGGCCGCCGTCCCATGACGGGAACACGTCGATGCTCTCGAGGTTGCCGTCGGCGGCGAGCCCCAGGTAGGTCTCGTTCATGGACCCGCGGAAGCCCACCGCGTCCCCGGTGCCGTCGGTGAAGACGCCCACCTTGTCGTGGAACAGTCGACGATCGCCAGGTCCCGTGCTGTCCGAGAGCACCGCCAGGCGGAGGTCGACGATGCCCGCGGCAATTAGACCCGCCAGGACCTGCGCTGGCTTCCTGGAGCGCTGCGATGCGAGCAGGACCTGCAGCTCCTTGATCAAGGCGTTGCCGACGTCGTCGTCGCTGAGCCCCGCATGGCCCTGCCTCAACGCTCCCAGGTCAGCTCCAGAGAAGATTGGCGAGCAGATCAGACGCATCTTGCCGCCGGCTGCCACGAACGCTTTGAGTGCGGGCCAGGCGATGGCGAAGACCGCGGACGAGAAGTAGCCAGACACCCGGTCGTATCGCTGAGCTTCGCGCATGCACGGGAGGTAGAACTCCTCCGCGACGTCCTGGAGTGCCTTGTCGTAGCTCGGGGCGAACGCGTTGTCACGAAGCACCCCTACCGCCCCCTTCCATCCGGATCACTGCGACCCACCGGAGTCTCGCAGCAAGGTCTGACGAGTCAGCTCGTCGCGCCGTTGTATGGCTGCGACTAGGTGGTCATGCCGAGCGGCCACGACCACCTCCTGGCGGCCAGCGCTACGGATCCTGCGCTCTTGCTCCATCAACCCTGTGATGGCCGCCTGGTGGACCGTAGACGCGCCTACCTGCACACCCTTGGAGAAGGGGAACTGCTCGTGGGCGCTGGCGTCCCAGAGCACGAAGACCTCGAACTCGCTCACGTAGCCGGCGAGGAGCAGTAGTCCGCGAGCCGGCACTTCGAGCCGTCCTCGCTCGCCGGCTCGCTGACCCGGAAGCCGCATCTGGATGCGGTAGTCACCCGGCTTGCGCTCCGATGGATGGTCAGTGGCGTTGAAAAGGTACACCCGGAGTTGGCGAGGCAGCGGCGGCCCGCACGTCAAGTCGAGCGGCTTGCTGGCGGTGTCGATAGAGTTGCCGTCGGCGCCGATGGCAGCCGACAGGGCGGCAGTGAACGTGCTGTGCAGTTGGGGCACCGTCAGTCGCACGCTCCGCGTCCGGTCCCCCACGCGGGCCAGGCTAGGTCCGCAACGCGGGTAAGGGCGGGAGGCTGCGGTGGCATCCGTCGATTGGCTCGCTGCGCGCTCGCCGACGGGCAGCTGCGCGGTCAAGCGTTGCAGCCGACTCCAGGCACCGGGTGCTACACCATTGACCGTGAGAACTAGGCAAAGCGTGACGGTGGCCGCGCTCCTCGCCAGCCCGCCGACAACGAGCGGCGCCCGGACGACAGCGAAGGTGCAGCAGGCCGCGACGTTGCTGGGCGGCGGCCGCCTGCTTGTCGTGAACCTCTTCGCTTTTCCGGTCGCCGATCTGCCGGCGCTGGCCGTGTGTGGGTCCGGCGCGGCTGGGTGGCTTGCCGCGCGGCCGAAGCTGGCCGCCGCCCTGCAGGAGGCCGATTGCCTGCTCGCCGCCTGGGGTCTGCACCGTTTGCACGGCAAGGCGCGGCTCCTCCAAGAGCAGCAGATGTCGTGGATGGAGGAGGAGGCCCGGGCCTACGGTCACTTGAGCGCTTGGTGTGTCGGGGGGCAGCCTCGCCACCCATCACGTTGGCACCAGTACGTGAGTGACCGCCATGGACGCACGACTGGAGGTTCGTCTTCGGACCGTCTTGGTCAGGTGCTGGGTGAGTCGCCGCTACGGGGTCTGGTTCGTCGGGCAAGGGTGACCGCGGGCCGGCCTGATGCGTCTGCCTCCTAGCCGAGTGGTCAGCTAGGCAGGAGGCGATTGCCGAATCGGTCGCCGAGGAGGGTGGTGACGACGGTCACCTGTTGGTCGGCGTTCGAGCCGTGTGTGGCGACCGAGTCGCGGGGCGACGCCGCTGGATGCAACTGTGTGCCGTCTTCCTGATCTTGCTCTTCTACGGTCTGGGTCCGCTGGCGGTTGGCGTCGGGCTCAGCCTCGTGGCAGCTCGGTGAGCAGTTGGACCTCTGGACAGTCGAGGAAGACGGCGTCGTGGGCGATGAGTGGGAGCTGCCATCGGATGGTGGTGGCGGCGATCCACAGGTCGCCGACATGCTGCTTCTGGTGCAACGGGTGACCCACCGCGCGGCACTGGTGGCGGAGCCGGGCGTAAGCTCAGGTGGTCTCGTCATCGACGGGCAGCACCCGGCTGCGGTGCAGCAGGCGCTCCACGGCTTCGAGCCGGCGCTCGCCCCAGCCGGCGGCGATGGCGCCGTAGCGGACCTCGGCGACGGTCTGTTGCGCGATGGCGATGCGTCGACCGAAGACGTGCTTCCCGTACATCGGGACGAGGCTGGACCGCGGTCTGAGCCACGCGGTGAAGACGTTCGTGTCGAGCAGGACAGTCGCGACGCTCATTCGTGCAGGGCGCGTACGAAGGCTTCCCACTCGTCGTCGGTGAGGTCCGAGATAGCGAACGACTCGTCGGCGGTCAGGGGCTCAGCGCCGCGGACCTGACTGGCGAGTTCAGCCGGCTGCCAGAAGGAGGCGCTCGCGCGGTCGATAGCGTCGGCACCTGCCGTCGGTTCAGTCGTCATGACCACCTCCTGACGCTGACGACGGTACTCGGTAGATCTCACCAGCGCGCCGGCTCAGCGACTGACATCGAGGGCGAGCGCGTGGGCTCTGCTGCGCGTCAGCGCCGCACGTACGGCGGCGAGCGCGTCCTCGACCTCCGGCGAGGGGCGGGGCGGCGCGTGGCAGGCCTCCCGGGCGGGGTCGTCGGCGGCGGTGCCGTCGACCAGATGCAGGTCGTTGCGCTGGCGGCCCCGGGACAGTCCGACGTAGCCCGCTTCCCGGTATAGCGCGTCCGAGCCGAGGAGCATCGCCTGATCGCAGGTCATGCCCTGGGACTGGTGGACGGTGAGCGCGTAGCCGTGGTCGAGGCCGCCGCTGGCGAGGTAGCCGGCCGGGACGGTCGTCGTGCTGCCGCCGAGCTGCACGGTCAGGGTCCCGGCATCGGGGTCGACAGCGGTGACGGTGCCGCGTTGGCCGTTGATCAGGCCGCGGGTGTAGTCGTTGCGCCGGGCGATGACCAGATCGCCGCCGGCGAAGGACCGGTCGGCGTACGGGCTGACCGCCACGGTGAGGACAGGTCCCCGCAGCCGACCGGCGGCGGTCATGTGTGCCCGTGCCCGCAGATTGAGCTCGTCGACGTCGGTACGACGGACCGCGAGCATCACCACCTGCTCCGACGGGGCGCGCGTGCCCTGGGCCGTAGCGGCGGTCCACCAGGCGGCGGTGAGCGCGCAGCGGGCGTCGGCGCCGGTGTCTGCCCGCTGGACCCGGCCCGCCGTGTCGTAGTCGTCGAGGGCCTGGCTCGCGTCGCCGTTGCGCAGCTGGTCGAGGGCGGCGCGTTCCCAGGGCTCGACCTGTCGCCGGTTCTGCTGCAGCTCGCTGGCGTGCAGGGTCGTCGCCAGGGCGCGGAACGCGCCGCCCGCGGTCAGCTCGGGGAGCTGGTGGTGGTCGCCGACCAGGACCAGCTTGGCGTCTGCGGCGCGTGCGTGGGAGAGCAGCCGGGCCAGTGGGCGCGTGCCGAGCATGCCTGCCTCGTCGACGATTAGGACCGTGCCACGGGCCAGCCCGGCGGGGCGTCCGTCGACCGGTTTGTCCAGCGCTGCGAGCAGCCGGGTGACGGTCATCGCCGGGATGCTGGCCTGCTCGCCGAACGCAAGCGCGGCGCGGGCGGCGACCGCGGTGCCGAGCACGGGCAGGCCGGCGGCCCGCCACGCTTCGGCGGCAGCGGCGAGCGCCAACGTCTTGCCGGCCCCGGCCTTGCCGACGACGACGTCGACGCCCTCGCCGGAGGTGGTGAGCCGGCGGACGAGGTCCTGCTGCTCGTCGGACAGCTCGCGGGCCGCGAGCGCCCGGTCGACGCCGTCGGATTCGGCCAGTCCGACTCCGGCGTCGCGGGCAGCGCTTGCCTCAGCCAGGACGGCGGCCTCGGTGGCGAGCATCTCGGTGGTCGAGTAGCGGCGGGCGTTGCGCGCCGCACCACCCACGGCCGTGCTGGCCGCGACGCGTGGTGCCGGCGCGCCTAGTGCGACGACATCAGGGGACAACAGCAGCCGGTCGGCCAGCTCTTCGACCGCCAGCACCGGCGCGCCTTCGGGCAGCCGAACGCACCAGCTGCGGATTGCGTCGGGTCGGCTGAACGTCGAGGACATCGCGGTGAGCCCGTCGGCGGACAGCATCTCCGCGGAGGCGCGGACCAGCTCCGCGGTCTCCGGCAACCGGGCCGGCAACTGGTGCAGCAACCGGTCGCGGGCTGGGGCGTTGAACCCGAGCGCATCGGCGCGGCGGTGCCACTCGGCGGCGAGCGCCTCCGGTCGGACGCCGTAGTCCTTGGCCTTGCGGGTCGCCAGGGTGGCGGCCTGCGCGCCGGCGCGGCTGCTGGTGCCGTGCTCGGCCATGGCCTGTTCGATCTCGACCCGGCGGCGAGAGAACGCACGAAGTACTCGGTGGGGCACGTCGGCGAGCTCGGCCAGGCCGTTGTCCCGGACCGCCCAGGCGAGCCCGAGACCCCGCAGTTCGTGCCGCAGCGCGGCTTGGTAGAGCGTGCCGGCGGTCTTGGCCTGGGCGTAGAGCTGCTGGCCGTCCAGCGCGGAGAAGCGGCCGTCGGCGCCGCGGGTCATGTTCGCGACCAGGACGTGCGTGTGCAGCTGCGGGTCGCCGGCGCGGGAGGTGCGGTGCCGGAACGCCGCCGCGACGAACCCGTCGCCCGGCAGCCGGGTGATGCCGTCCTTGCCGCGGCGGACCTCACCGGCCTCCCGTTCCAGGTAAGCGAGCGCTGCGGAGACGGCGGCGTCGTGCGCCCGACGCACCTCGAGCATCAGCTCCGGCCCGCCGAGGGCGAACAGCAGCGAGACGCCCTTCGGGGCGGAGAAGGTCAGGTCGTAGCCCGGCAACCGGTCCGGCCGCCGCAGCGAGAGCAGCGACCGCTGCGGCTCCGCCGGCGACCTCCCGTCCAACACTGCGGTCAGCGCGGCGGCGTCCACCCGTCCGGTGAGGCCCAGACCGCCGCAGCCACCGCCGATCCACCGCCCCGGGGCCTCACCCGAACCGAGGTAGTAGTCCTCCACCCCGCGGGCCACCGCCTGCAGGTAGTAGCCCTCCTGACCGCGACCGAGCTTGCCGATGCTCAGCACGGCGCAGGACCAAGATCATGGGGACGAGATGGGGCCGGAGCGTTCGGCAGCGGGCGACACGCGGTGACACTGGCGGGACGGTCGTACCCCTGCTGACCTGCGACAACGGGATTTGGCGACATCAGCTGTCACCGTCCGACACGTCCCCAGTCGGACTTGAAAACCGCTGAGCGGGGTGACTCGTTCCGTGGGTTCGAATCCCACGCCCTCCGCTCCTGACGCGAAGATTCACCCAGCCACAGCGGGCTGCGGTGGACTGAGCGTCACGTCGTAGCCCATCTGACGGAGTTGGTCGAGGGCGCGTTGCTTGGTCCGGTCGGGGTTGCGCCGTGCGTAGAAGTCACCGCCGAGGTCGTCGTAGAGCGCGCCGGTGGTGAGCATGTTCCAGATCGCGATGAGCATGGCGTGCTCGACCGCGACAACCGCCTTGATCGGCCCCCGCCGGGACGCGATGCGCCGGTACTTCGCCGCGAGGTAGGTGTCCTTGCTGTGCGCGGCGGACATCGCCGCGACACCCAGTGCGCCTTTGAGGTAGGGGTTGCCGGGTCTGGTCTTGGTCGACCTGACCCGGCCGGCGGACTCGTTGCTGCCCGGACAGGTCCCGGCCCAGGACGCCAGGTGACCGGCGGTCGGGAAGCGGCTCATGTCCGCGCCAGTCTCGGCGATGATCACGTCTGCGACGCCGACGCTGATCCCCGGGATGGAGCTCATCAGGTCCCGGGCGCCACGAAAGGGCTCGATCACCACCTCGATCCGCGTGGTGAGCTCCTCGACGGCTCGGCTGTGCTGGTCGATTACGTCCAGATGCACCCGGGCCAGGAACGCGTGGTGCTCGGTGAACCGGCCGGTCAGCGCCTCGGTCAGCGCCGGGATCTTCGAGCGCAGCCGGCGCTTCGCGAGCTCCGCCAGCTCGGCAGGGTCCCGCTGCCCGGCGATCAGCGCGTCGAGCATCAACCGGCCCGACACCCCGCTGATGTCGCTGGCCACCGAGGACATTACTCGGTCTTACGCCCCGGCAGGTTCTTCACACGCCGGGCATTGACCAGCAGCACCTGGAACGGGCCGTCCTCGAGCAGGTAGTAGAACGGCTTCCAGTAGTCCCCAGTCGCCTCCATCACCACCGGCGTGACCTGCTCGGCGACCAGGTGCTCCCGCAACGCCAGTACCTGCGTGGTGACCGCGCCCCACGTCGTCACCGTCGACGTCGCTGCGGCGCGGCCTTGGCCGGCGACCCGCACGCAGACCTTCACGTCCCGCTTGGACACATCCAGCCCCGCACACCGCGGATGAACAAGATCCATGACGCTGTCTCCTTCCCTGGCAGCCGACGGGTGTCCGTCCCGGGGAGAGCAAGGAAGATCAGAAGTCTGACGCTCGTGCTCGAAGCAACAATGCACGGTTCCCGTGGCAGCCCTCCACCACCATGCTGACCTACAGGCTCGCAGGCACTACAGAGGAGTCCGGTGTCGAACCGGAAGGACCCGCTCAGCGTCCCCGCCGACCCCGGTCCTGACCAGAGCCACACACAACCGCAGCCGGCCCGCCATCTTCGCGAGCCACGGCGAGCCCGAAGGGCTCTCAACTGCTGACCTGCAGGTTCGTCCGGTAGGCGTTCCGCGCCGCAAGATTGAGATGGGCGAATGCCGGCCGCGTGCCATTCGCGTGCCATAACGGGGTGGATCGTGGTGCACGCCGGCGCACGTTCGTGGACCTCGCACGGCGCGGGCGCCGCGGTTGTCGGCGGCTCGTGGGACAAGATGCAGGGACAGCCGGAGACAGGAGGTGGAGCACCGTGACCGCTCTCCTCGGCGACGTGCCGTCGGCGCTCGACCGGTTCTCCTCGCCGCTCTACACGGTGGCGGAGGCAGCGCGCTACCTCGACGTCCCGGCCTCCACCTTGACGTCGTGGGCCAAGGGCTACCGGCGCGCTGGCAAGGGACGACCGGCGGTGACCGGCTCCCCGGTGCTCACCACCGTGCCGTCTCCGGGACGAGGCCCGGTCATCCCCTTCGTGGGGCTGGCGGAGGGGCTCGTGCTCACCGCGATGCGGCGTGCAGGCGTGCCGCTTCAGCGCATCCGGCCGGCGTTGGCCCGGCTCGACGAGGAGCTGGGGCTGCAGCACGCGCTGGCCTCGAGCCGGCTTTACACCGACGGTGCCGAGGTGCTGTACGACTACGCCGAGACTGGCGAGGACGAAGACGCGGCCCGTGCGGCGCGCGAGCTCGTGGTGGTGCGGAGCGACCAGCGGGTGTTCAACGAGGTCGTCGACTCCTACCTGCGCAGGCTCGACTTCGCCGACGACGGGTACGTCCAGCTGATCCGGCTGCCGGCGTACGAGGTGGCCGACGTGGTCGTGGACCCATCGCGCGGTTTCGGACAGCCGATCTTCGCGCGCGGGGGCGCGCGCCTGGAGGACGCCTTGGCGCTGTTCCGGGCTGGGGAGCCGCTCGACGTCGTGGCTGAGGAGTACGGCGTGCCGCGTGCGCAGATCGAGGACGCCGTCCGGATCGCCACCCGTGTAGCCGCCTGAGACCGTGTCGGCCGGCCACCCGGAGGGCCTGCCGGACCTGTTCCTGGACCGCAGCCTCGGCCGCCGTCAGGTCCCAGCACTGCTCCGCGACGCGGGGCTGCGGCTGCGGCTGCGGCTGCGGCTGCACACGCTGGCCGAGGTGTACGGCGTCCCGGCAGACGAGGCTATGACGGACACGGAGTGGCTGGAGATGGCTGGGCAGCGGGGCTGGCCGGTGCTCATGAAGGACGAGCGCATCCGGTATCGCCCGTCCGAGCGCGGCGCGGTCGTCGCGCACCGAGTCCAGGCGTTCTGCCTCACCGGTGGCAACCTGCGCGCGGCGGCCATGGCTGAGCAATACCTCGCGGTGATCGATGACCTGGCGCAGGCCTGCACGAGACCTGGACCGTTCCTGTACGCGCTCTCCGCCCGAGGACTTCGCCGCCTCGAGATGTGAGCGCCCAGGCCTCCCCGCCGAGGGAACCGTCCTCTCCCGATCAGTCGCTGCCGGCGGACCGTTCGCTGCGCTCTTCGGCCAGGGCCGACAGCCGCGAGGCTGGGACAGCGGCGGCGCCCGGCCGGCCGGCCACCGCCATACCCTGCCGACTCAGGGCAGCTGGGACGGGGCTGCCCACAACGACGGAAGGATGATCAACGTCGCGGAGGGGAACACAGGGGCATGCCGGAGCCTCGGGACGGTGGCAGCGCGGCCCCAGCGGTGGGCGCGGGGCGCCGCACCGACGTCAAGCCCGCTACGCGCGCAACGGCGACGACCTCAGCTCCGGCGAACGACGCGACGGCGCCGCACCGGATCCCGGCCCGAGGGTGGGGGCTGGTCCTGCGGCGTGTCGGGCGGCACGTCATGGCCACGCAGATCCCGCTGCTCAGCGCGGGCGTCGCGTTCTTCGCCGTGCTGTCGATCGCCCCGGTGCTCGTGACGGCGCTGTCGGTGTACGGCGCGATCAACACCCCGGAGCAGGCGCTGGCGCAGCTGTCGGGCGTGGCCGGGATGCTCCCCGCCGACCTCGAAACGGTCGTCGCCGACCAGCTCACCACGATCACGGCCGCCTCGACGCAGGTGCTCACCCGGCGGGGCCTCACCGGCCTGGTGGCAGCCCTGTGGACGGCAACGACCGCCATGACCTACTTCGTCGACGCGCTGACCCTCGCCTACCACGAGACCGAGACTCGCGGGCTGTTGCGCCGCAGCAGCCTCGCCCTGGCGTTCGTCCTCGGCAGCGCCCTCGCGCTGGGCGCGGTGATCGCGCTGGCCGGTGTCGTCTCGAGGGCGCTGGTGGGGGCGTCCGGCCCGGTGCGCGGCCTGGCGCACGTGCTGGTCTGGTTGAGCCTGGCCGTGCTCATGGCCGCAGCGCTGGCCGTGCTGTACCGCTTCGCGCCCGATCGGAAGCCGGCCCGCTGGCACTGGGTCAGCTGGGGCGCGACGGTCGCCACCGTGCTGTGGCTCGCGACCTCGGTCGGCCTGTTCGCTTACGTGCAGCGCCTGGGCAACTACGAGTCGACGTACGGCTCGCTCGCCGGCGTGGCGATCAGTATGTTCTGGCTGTGGATCAGCGTGTTCCTCGTCATCGTCGGAGCGGTGGTGAACGCCGAGGCGGAACGCCAGACCGTCTGCGACACGACCGTGGGGCCCGAGCGGTCACCGGGCGAGCGGGGGGCGGTGGTCGCCGACAGCGTCCCGCCGTACCCGGGGGAGGAGTAGCCAGCGCCCCGGGGCGGGGGGCTATTTCTTCTTCTTCGGCAGGTAGAGGTCGGTGAGCGTGCCCTCGAACGCCTCCGCCGCCATCCCCACGGTCTCGGACAGCGTCGGGTGCGCGTGGATCGTCATGCCGATGTCGGCGGCGTCGGCGCCCATCTCGATCGCGAGGCCGGCCTCGGCGACGAGGTCGCCGGCCGACGGCCCGACGATGCCAGCACCGATCACCCGGTCGGTCGCCTCGTCGAACAGCAGCTTGGTCATCCCCTCGTCGCGCCCGAGGGACAGCGAGCGCCCGCTGGCCGCCCAGGGGAAGACACCCTTGCCGTAGGAGATGCCCGCTGCCTTGGCCTCGTTCTCGGTGACGCCCACCCAGGCGACCTCGGGATCGGTGTAGGCGACCGACGGGATGGTCCGCGCGTCGAAGTGGCTGTTCTGGCCGGCGGTCACCTCGGCCGCGACCTTGCCCTCGTGCACGGCCTTGTGGGCGAGCATGGGCTGCCCGACGACGTCACCGATCGCGAACAGGTGCGGCACGTTGGTGCGCATCTGCTTGTCGACGGGCACGAATCCGCGCTCGTCGACGACCACCCCTGCCTTGTCGGCGCCGAACGCCTTGCCGTTGGGGCGGCGTCCCACGGCCACCAGCAGCTTGTCGAACGTGTCGGTGGCCGGCGCCCTGCCGCCCTCGAAGCTGACCACCAGACCCTCCGGGCGGGCCTCCACGTTCGTCACCTTGGTCTTGAGGTAGATGTTCTCGTACGACCGGGTGATCCGCTTGGTCAGGGGAGCCACCAGGTCCTTGTCCGCGCCGGGGATCAACTGGTCCATGAGCTCCACGACGGTCACCTTCGAGCCGAGCTCGTGGTAGACGGTGGCCATCTCCAGCCCGATGATCCCGCCGCCGAGGACGAGCAGCCGCTCCGGGAGGCCGGTGAGCTCCAGGATGCCGGTCGAGTCGACGACCCGGGGGTCGTCGTGCGGGATGAACGGCAGCGTGACGGGCTCGGAGCCCGCAGCGATGATCGCCTGCTCGAAGTCCACCGTCTCGGTCCCGCCGTCGGCCAGCTCGACCTGCACCTGGTGCGGGGAGGTGAACCGGCCGTACCCCCGGATGGTCGTCACCTTGCGCTGCCGGGCGAGCCCGGCCAGGCCGCCGGTCAGGCGCCTGACGACGCCGTCCTTCCAGGACCGCAGCGCGTCGAAGTCGACCTGCGGCGCGCCGAACGACACGCCGTGCTCGCCCATCTCCCTGGCCTCGGCGATCACCTTGGCGGCGTGCAGCAGCGCCTTGGACGGGATGCAGCCGACGTTGAGGCACACCCCGCCGAGCGCCGGCCAGCGGTCGACCAGGACGACCTTCTTGCCGAGGTCGGCGGCGCGGAACGCCGCGGAGTAGCCGCCCGGTCCGGCGCCGAGCACCAGCACGTCACAGCGGACGCCGCCCGCTGCCGGGGCGGTGGCAGGCACCGGCGCGACCGGTGCGGGAGCGGACGCGGGCGCCGGCTGCGTGGCCGGCGCGGCCGGGTCACCGGTCCGCAGCGCCAGGATCACCGAGCCGGTGCTGACCCGGTCGCCCACCTGAACGGTCAGCTCCGCGACGGTCCCGCCGTGCGGCGCCGGGATGTCCATGGTCGCCTTGTCCGACTCCACCGTGATGAGCGGATCCTCGGCGGCGACCACGTCGCCGGCGGCGACGTGCACCTCGATGACCGGGACGTCGGCGAAGTCGCCGAGGTCCGGGACCGTCACCTCGACCAGCTCGTAGACGCCGGCCGGGGAGCCGTAGCCCGGCGGGTCGACCGGAAGCTCGGTGGCGGTCTGCTCGGTGGTCTCCTGCGGCGCCCCTGTGGCGGCGGGAGCCGGCCGGCCGCCCGCGTCGGCGTCGGCGAAGCGCAGCACGACGTCGCCGGCCGACACCCGGTCCCCGATCCCGACGAGCACCTCCTCGACGATCCCGGCGGCGGGCGCCGGCACGTCGAGCGTCGCCTTGTCCGACTCGAGGGTGACGACCGGGTCCTCGGCGGCGACGACGTCGCCCGGCGCGACGTGCACCTCGATCACGGGTACGTCCGCGAAGTCACCGATGTCGGGGATGCGCATGTCCACGGCAGGCTCCAGAGCTCGGGGGTAGGCGGGCGGGGACAACGGTGCTACAGCACCAGCCGGCGGACGTCCTCCAGCAGGTGGCACAGGTGCCGGGTGAACCGGGCGGCGAGCGCGCCGTCGATGACGCGGTGGTCGTAGGACAGCGACAGCGGCAGCATCAGCCGGGGCACGAAGGCCGTCCCGTCCCAGACCGGTGCGGTCCGGGACCGCACCACACCGAGGATGGCCACCTCGGGCGCGTTGACGATCGGCGTGAACGAGGTGCCCCCGATCCCGCCGAGGCTGGAGATGGTGAAGCAGCCGCCCTGCAGGTCGGTCGCGGACAGCTTGCCGTCCCGGGCCCGCGCCGAGACGTCACCGAGCTCCCTGCTGAGCTCGCGGATGCCCTTGCGGTCGACATCGCGCAGCACCGGGACGACCAGGCCGTCCGGGGTGTCGACGGCCACCCCGATGTTGAAGTAGCTCTTGTAGACCAGCGCGTCCTTCTCCGGCGTCAGGCTGGTGTTGAACCGCGGGAACTCCCGCAGCCCCGAGACGCAGGCCTTGAGCAGGAACGCCAGCAGCGTCACCCGGTAGCCCTCGGCCTTGGCGGCGGTGTCGAGCTCCTTGCGGTAGTCGTCGATCTCGGTGATGTCGGCGTCGTCGTTGTGCGTGACATGCGGGACGTTGAGCCAGGAGCGGTGCAGGTGCGGCCCGGACAGCCGCGCGATCCGCGACAGCGGGCGGGTCTCCACCGGGCCGAACTTGGAGAAGTCCTGCGCGGGGATTTCCGGGATGCCGCTGCCCGGGGCGGCAGCGGTCGGGGCCGGCGTCGGCGCGGCCGCCGGGCCGCGGAGCCCGGCGAGCAGGTCGTCCTTGGTGATGCGGCCCTTCGGGCCGGTGCCGGTGACGGCGGTGAGGTCGACGCCGAGCTCGCGGGCCAGCCGGCGCACGCCCGGGCCGGCGTGCGCCCCCTGGAAGTCGGCGGGGGCCGCCGTCGCGCTCACCGGCGCCCCGCCCGGGGCCGTGGGGGGCGAGGCGGCCTCGGCGGAGCGCAGCGCCGGTGCCGCGGCCGCGGCCTCGGGGTCCGGGGCCGCCTCGGTCGCCGGCTCGACCTGGTCGGCCACCACTGCCGACGCCGGCGCGGGCGCAGGCGCGTCACCTGCGGGCGCCGCCGTATCGCCACCCGCCGGCCCGGCCCCGTCGCCCGTGGCTGCGTCGGCGCCGTCCAGGAGCAGGATGAGCTGACCGACCTCGACCCGGTCCCCCACCGCGACGCGCAGCTCGCGGACCGTACCGGCCTGCGGCGAGGGGATGTCCATCGTCGCCTTGTCGGACTCCAGGGTGATCAGCGGGTCCTCGACGCCGACGGTGTCACCGGGTGACACGTGGACCTCGATGACCGGGACGTCGGAGAAGTCACCGAGGTCGGGGACCGTCACTTCGGCAGCAGCGGGCATGTCTTGCCTTCCGCGAGAGGGGCGCCGGCCGCGGCGCAGGGGTGGGGTGGTGCGCGGGGTCAGAGCGTCCAGGGCGCAGGCTTGTCCGGGTCGATGCCGTACCGGCTCATCGCGTCGGCGACCGTGCTCGCCGGGACGGTGCCGTCGGCGGCCAGCGAGGCGAGCGCGGCGACGGCGACGTAGTGCCGGTCGACCTCGAAGAAGCGCCGGAGCTTGCTGCGGGTGTCCGACCGGCCGTACCCGTCGGTGCCCAGCACCCGGTAGCTGCCCGGCACGAACGACCGGATCTGGTCGGCGAAGGCCCGCACGTAGTCGGTGGCCGCCACCACCGGGCCGCCGCGGTCGGCCAGGCACTGCTCGACCCAGGTGCGCCGGGGGGTCTCGGTGGGGTGCAGCATGTTCCACCGCTCCGCGGCGAGCCCGTCGCGCCGCAGCTCGGTGAAGCTCGGCGCGCTCCACACGTCGCAGGCGATGCCGAAGTCGACGGCGAGCAGGTCCGCGCCGGCAAGGACCTCGCGCAGGATGGTTCCGCTGCCGAGCAGCTGCACCCTCGGTCCGGCGCCCTTCGCCTCGCCCGCAGCCTCGCGGAGCAGGTACAGCCCCCGCAGGATCCCCTCCTCGGCGCCCTCCGGCATCCCCGGGTGCTCGTAGTTCTCGTTCATCAGGGTGACGTAGTAGAAGACGTCCTCCTGCTCGGCGTACATCCGGCGCAGCCCGTCCTGGACGATGACGGCGACCTCGTGCGCGTACGTCGGGTCGTACGAGACGCAGTTGGGGATCATCGAGGACAGGATGTGGCTGTGGCCGTCCTCGTGCTGCAGCCCCTCGCCGTTGAGCGTGGTGCGGCCGGCGGTCGCGCCGAGCAGGAAGCCGCGGGCCCGGGAGTCACCGGCGGCCCAGGCCAGGTCCATGACCCGCTGGAAGCCGAACATCGAGTAGAAGACGTAGAACGGGATCATCGGCGTGTCGCTGAGGCTGTACGAGGTCGCCGCCGCGATCCAGGACGACATCGCGCCGGCCTCGTTGATGCCCTCCTGGAGCATCTGGCCGTCCGGTGCCTCCCGGTAGAACATCAGCTGGTTGGCGTCCTCGGGCTGGTAGAGCTGCCCGACCTGGCTGAAGATGCCGAACTGGCGGAACATCCCCTCCATGCCGAAGGTGCGGGACTCGTCCGGCACGATCGGGACCACCCGCGAGCCCAGGGACTTGTCGCGCAGCAGAGTGTTGAGGATCCGGACGAAGGCCATGGTCGTGGAGATCTCGCGGCCCGTGGTCGGCAGCAGCTGGTTGCCGAAAGCGCTGAGCGCGGGCACCTGCAGCGTCTGGGTGGACTGCCGGCGGCGGACCGGCATGGGGCCGCCCAGCGCGGCGCGCCGCTCCCGCAGGTAGCGCATCTCGGGGCTGTCGTCCTCGAAGCGCAGGAACGGCACCTCGCTCAGCTGCTCGTCGGTGAGCGGCAGACCGAACCGGTCGCGGAAGCGGGCGAGCGCCGCGCCGGCGATCTTCTTCTGCTGGTGCGTGATGTTCTGGCCCTCGCCCGCCTCGCCCATGCCGTAGCCCTTGACCGTCTTGGCCAGGATCACGGTGGGCCGGCCGACGGTCTTCATGGCGGCGGAGTAGGCGGCGTAGACCTTGCTCGGGTCGTGGCCGCCGCGGGTGAGCGCCCAGATCTCGTCGTCGCTCATGCCGGCGACCATCTCCAGCAGCTCCGGGTAGGCGCCGAAGAACTTCTCCCGGACGTACGCGCCGTTCTTGCTCTTGAAGTCCTGGTACTCGCCGTCGACGCACTCCTCCATCCGCTTGAGCAGCAGCCCGGAGCTGTCGCGGGCGATCAGCGGGTCCCAGCTGCTTCCCCAGATCGTCTTGATGACGTTCCAGCCGGCGCCGCGGAAGACCCCCTCGAGCTCCTGGATGATCTTGCTGTTGCCGCGCACCGGCCCGTCGAGGCGCTGCAGGTTGCAGTTGATGACGAAGACGAGGTTGTCGAGCTTCTCCCGGCTGGCGAGAGAGATGGCGCCCAGCGACTCCGGCTCGTCGGTCTCGCCGTCACCGAGGAACGCCCAGACCTTGCGCGGCGCGGTGTCGGCCAGGCCGCGCAGGTGCAGGTACTTGAGGAACCGGGCCTGGTAGATGGCCATGATCGGGCCGAGGCCCATCGACACCGTCGGCAGCTGCCAGTAGTCGGGCATCAGCCAGGGGTGCGGGTAGGACGACAGGCCGCCGCCGTCCACCTCCTGACGGAACTTCAGCAGCTGCTCCTCGGTCACCCGCCCCTCCAGGAAGGAGCGGGCGTAGATGCCGGGTGAGGAGTGGCCCTGGATGAACAGCAGGTCGCCGCCGTGGGTGTCGGTCGGGCCGTGGAAGAAGTGCTCGAAGCCGACGTCGTAGAGCGTCGCCGCCGACTGGAAGCTCGCGATGTGGCCGCCGAGCTCGGAGGAGTCCTTGTTGTTGCGCAGCACGATGGCCAGGGCGTTCCAGCGGATGAGCGAGCGGATCCGGTGCTCGAGGGCGCGGTCGCCCGGGTGCGGGTCCTCCTTGTCCACCGCGATGGTGTTCAGGTACGGGGTGGTGGCGCTGTAGGGCACCGCAGCGCCCTTGCGGCGGGCCTCGGCCACCACCGTGTCCAGCAGGTCGAACGCCCGGTCGGCGCCTTCGTACGCGAGCACCGAGTCGAGCGCCTCGATCCACTCCCGGGTCTCGGCCGGGTCCAGGTCCTCCAACACGTACGGCCTCCAGTCGTCGGCATCGCCGGGTCGAGCGGTCCTGCGGTGGTCAGTCAGAAGAATGCTCCGCGGCGGCCCGCCGGTCTGCGGCGGGGTGCTCAGCCCCGGGGGTTCGGGGAGCGCATGCCTACTAGGTGTCGCTGGGCTGGGCAAGGTGCTGCCATGGCAGAGGGCATCGCGGCGGATTCCCCCGGGGTGGGGAGCGGGGCCGTGCTGGAGCAGGTGTCGACCTGGCCGTTGCCGGGGGCGGCCGTCGCGGTCACCTCCTGCGAGGGGCCGCGGGCGGCCTTCGGCCCCGCTGACCGGCCCTTCGCCTGGGCGTCGGTGACCAAGCTGCTGACCACGCTGGTGGTGCTGGACACCGTCTCACGCGGCCTGCTCGACCTCGATGAGCCGGCCGGCCCGCCCGGGTCGACGGTGCGCCACCTGCTGGCGCACGCCTCGGGGCTGAGCCTGGCCGGCGACCCGGTCCTCAGCCGCCCGGGGCGTCGGCGGGTCTACTCCAACCGCGGCATCGAGCTGGTCGCCGAGGTCGCGGCCGCCCGGACCGGCAAGCCGTTCGAGGCGCTGCTCGACGACGAGGTCCTGCGGCCGCTCGGCCTGGCGCACACCAGCCTGCGGGGCTCGCCGGCCGCCGGGGCCGTCGGGCCGCTCACCGACCTCGTCGGGCTGGCCGCCGAGCTGCTGGCGCCGTCCGTGGTGGACCCCGACCTGCTGGCCGAGGCGACCCGGACGGCCTTTCCCGGGCTGTCCGGCGTCGTGCCCGGGTTCGGTCGGCAGGCGCTGTGCGACTGGGGGCTCGGCTTCGAGGTGCGCGGCGCGAAGAACCCGCACTGGACCGGCTCGCGCAACTCGCCACGCACCTTCGGCCACTTCGGCCGGGCCGGCAGCTTCCTGTGGGTGGACCCGGACGCCGGGCTGGCCTGCGTCGGGCTCGCCGACCGCGAGTTCGGCCCGTGGGCCGTGCAGGCCTGGCCGCGGCTGTCCGACGACGTGCTGGTCGCCTTCGCGACCCCGTCGCGGCCGGCTGCCGGGCACTCCGTGGCCGAACCCGCCCCGGTCCCTACACCGCCTCGATGACGGGATAGTCGGGCTGCCACATCGCCGCCTGCACCTGCTGGATCGGGTCGTCGACCGCCGCCTGCGCCAGACCCTCCGCCGCAGCGGCCACGGCAACCCCGACCCCCACCGCGGCGGAGACCCGACGCAGGTCCGACACCGGCGGCAGCAGCGCCGCCCCGGGCAGGTCGACGTCGACGAGCTGGGCCACCGCGTCGGCGCACGCCTGGATCATCCCGTCGCTGATCCGCCGGGCCTTCGCGACGGTGACGCCGAGCCCCAGGCCGGGGAAGACCAGGGCGTTGTTCGCCTGGGCGATGGAGTAGGTGACCCCGTCCTGCTCGACCGGGGCGAACGGGCTGCCGGTGGCCACCAGCGCCCGGCCGTCGGTCCAGGCGAGCAGGTCGGCCGGCAGCGCTTCGATCTTCGCCGTCGGGTTGGACAGCGGGAAAATGATCGGCCGCTCGACCTGGCCGGCCATGTCGCGCACGATCGCCTCGGTGAAGGCGCCGGCCAGGGTCGACGTGCCGATGAGCATCGTCGGGCCCACCTGCGCGACCGTCTCGGCGAGGCCGGGCTGGGCCGACGCCCCCCAACCGGCCACCTCGGCGGCCGGCCGGGCGTACTGCACCTGGAAGTCACGCAGGAGCTCGCCCATGTCGTCGGTGAGCACCCCGCGGCGCCCCACCAGCCAGATCCGGCGGGTCGCCTCGTCGGCAGCGAGCCCGTCCCGGACCATCGCCTCGCGCAGGAAATCGGCGATGCCGACACCGGCGGTCCCCGGGCCCAGGATGACCACCCGCTGGTCGCGCATCCGGGACCCCGCCGCCCGGACCCCGGCGACCGCTGCGGCGAGGGCGACGGCGGCGGTGCCCTGCATGTCGTCGTTGAAGGTGCACAGGTCCGCGGAGTAGCGGTCGAGGATCGCCCGCGCGTTGTCGACGCCGAAGTCCTCCCAGTGCAGCAGGGCGTGGGGGAACATCCGGTGCGCCGTCTGCACGTACGCGTCGATGAACGCGTCGTAGCGCGGGCCGCGGACGCGGCCGTGCCGGTTCCCGAGGTAGAGCGGGTCGGTGAGCAGGGCCTGGTTGTCCGTACCGATGTCCAGGACCACCGGGATCACCCGCCGCGGGTGGATCCCGGCAGCGGCGATGTAGACGGTGAGCTTGCCGATCGCGATCTCGACCCCGCCGACGCCCTGGTCCCCGATGCCCAGGATCCCCTCGGAGTCGGTGGCCACGATGAGGTCCACCTCGTCAGCGGTACGGCCGAAGTTGCCCAGCGCTTCCTCGATCTGGTCCTGGTGGTTGATCGACAGGAACACCCCTCGCGGCCGGCGGTACTCGTGGCTGTAGCGCTCGATCGCCTGGCCGATCGTCGGGGTGTAGATGACCGGCAGCATCTCCTCGACGTGCTCGCTGAGCAGCCGGTAGAACAGCACCTCGTTGCGGTCCCGCAGCGCGGTCAGGTAGACGTTCTTGGCCAGGTCGTCGGGCTGCCGCAGGTACTGCGCGTAGACCCGCTGGGTCTGCCCGTCCAGCGTCGACACCCCATCCGGGAGCAGGCCGGTCAGACCCAGCTCCGCGCGCTGCTGGGGGGTGAACGCGGTCCCCCGGAAGATCAGCGGCTCACGCATCAGCTGGCTGCCCCGGGCTCGGACCCGGTACACCGGCCCGCTGTCGGTCTGCACGATCTCGTACGGGCGCTCCACGGCAGTCCTCCGTCGCTCCGGCGGGCCGGGCGGCCCCCGTCCGCGCGGCACCCTAGCGCCGGGCCGGTGCCGGCCCGCGGGGGGACGCGAGAGCCGTCAGACGGTCGCGTCCGCGCGGGTCGCGACCGTCCGGGTGTCGGCCGCGTCACCGGGGGGAGCGGCGGTGCGCGGGTCGGCGGCCTGCGCGCGTTCGGACCCGTGCCCGTGGTCGTCGTCGAGCATGGTCGCCTCGTCGAACGGGTTCTCACCCGACAGCACCCGCCGCACCTGGTCCCGGTCGATCTCCTCGACCCAGTGCGCGAGCAGCACGGTCTCCGACGACGACGTGGAGACGATGAGCAGGTACTCCCGCGCCAGGTACTTCAGGAGCGAGAAGATCGAGAAGCCGGTGACCACCTTGAGCAGCAGGCCCAGGACCACGAAGACGAACAGCGCACAGGTGAGGTAGAAGACGACCATGAGCAGCGCCAGGCTGCGGAGCGCTCCCCAGGGAGAGCCATGCCCGGTCACCGCCCAGGACTGGCGGGTCACCGCCCAGCGCGAGGCGTCCCGGTCCCTGGAGCACGTCGAGCGGGCCACGTCCGCCACCGACGCGGAGCCGGCCGACATCCTGAGGGAGTGCTGGGCGGCGTACCGGGCGGCGGGCGCCGCGGTCGGCTCCTGGGCGCAGGGGATGTCCGCCGACGGCCGGCCCTGGTCCGAGATCGGTGCGGCTCTCGACCTGCCCGAGCACGAGGTGACCGACGTGCTCCGGCCGCTCGTCGCGCAGGGCTGGGCGCGGCTCGCCGAGCGGCTGTCCGCGGCGACCGCCGACGCCGCCCCGCCGATTGCCTCAACGCGCGTGACGCCGCCCTGGGTCGCCCTGGCACCGGTCACCCCGCTGCGGGAGCTCGAGGGGGAGCTCGCCGAGCGGGTCGCCGGACTCGGTGCCCGGCAGGTCAACCTCTACCGGTCGCTGGCGCACACCCCGGAGCTGCTCGAGGCCTGGACCGCCCTCGACGCCGGCGTCACCCGGCAGCAGGTGGACGCGCTGGCGGCGTGGCAGGTCTCGGACCTGTTCGACGAGCGCGAGAAGGCCGCGCTGACCCTCACCGACGCCATGCTCACCGGCGGCGTCCCGGACGCCGTGCGCGACGCCTTCAGTCGTTGGTTCGACGACCAGGAGCGGGTGAAACTGGTGCTCACCGCCAGCTTCTACGCGATGGTCCCGCGGGTGCTCGACGCCCTGCGCGTACCGGTTGAGACGCCCTCGGGATGCTAGCCGGACCGTCGGCTCGCAATGACCGTTCCGCCCGCCGCACCGACAAGGAAGTGAGCCTGTGCCGTCGACCACCGTGCTGGTCCTGAACGGACCCAACCTCAACCTGCTGGGCACCCGGGAGCCGAGCATCTACGGCTCCGGCACCCTCGCCGACGTCGAGCGGCTCTGCCACGACACGGCCGGGCCGCTCGGCCTGACCGTGGACTTCCGGCAGAGCAACTCCGAGGGCGCCCTCATCGACGCGGTGCACGAGGCGCGGGCAGACATGGGCGCGATCGTCATCAACCCCGCGGGCTACTCGCACACCTCCATCGCCCTGATGGACGCGCTCGCGGCCTGCGACCTGCCGGTGGTCGAGGTGCACCTGAGCAACATCCACCAGCGTGAGGAGTTCCGGCATCTCAGCTACGTCAGCAAGGTGGCCGGCGCGGTGATCGCCGGCTGCGGGCCGCAGGGGTACGCCCTGGCCCTGCAGCGGGTGGCGGCGCTGCTGGGCACGCCGACAGCATGATGATCGCGCGGCTGCTGGCCGATGTTGAGGGGCGACGGCATCCTGTACGACGCCGACGGCACCGGCGCGTTCTTCCACCTCTACACCGCGCTGGTGGGCTCCCGGCTGTTCTTCGAGGTCGTGCAGCGCACCGGAACGTACGACGGCTACGGAGGGGTCAACGCCCCGGTCCGGATGGCGGCGCAGGCTGCCGGCCCGGGCTGGGAATCCTGAGCTGCGTCCCCCGCGCTCCGGCCTGCCCGCGGCAGCACTTTGACCGTGCAGCAAGGCCGAGCTGGTGAAGGTCAGCTGCGCAGAAGGGGGTCGCAGCGGCCACGGAGGTCGCTACGCCCGGTGCGGGACGCCGCCCGGCACGGCTGGCTCCTTCGTAGCGACCGGGTCGCCGTCGAGCCCGAGCTCGGCGAGGACGCGGGAGGCGACGCCCAGCGCGCTGTTGCTGGCCGGCACGCCGGCATAGACCGCGGTGTGCAGCAGCACCTCGCCGATCTCGTCGGGGGTCAGCCCGTTGGTGACCGCCGCCCGGATGTGCAGGGCGAGCTCCTGCTCGTGGCCCAGCGCGGTCAGCAGCGCGAGGGTCAGCATGCTGCGGCTACGCCGGTCCAGCCCGGGGCGCGTCCACACCTCACCCCACGCATACCGGGTGATGAAGTCCTGGAACGGGGCGGTCAGCGAGGTGGTCCGGGCGGTCGCGCGGTCGACGTGGGCGTCGCCGAGTACGGCGCGCCGCACCCGCATCCCGCGTTCGTGTTCGGTGGTTCCCGCCGGGTCGAGGTGGGCGAGCAGCGCCGCATTGACGGCGACCGGCTGCTCGACGTTGGCGAGGTGCGCCGCTTGCGGCAGCACCAGCAGCCGGGCCCCGGGCACGGCGCCCGCGATCGCCGCGAGGTGCTCGGGTGGCGTCGCCGGGTCGTCTGACCCGGCCAGCACCAGGGTCGCCGCCCGGATGTGCCGCAGGTCCTCGCGCAGGTCCATTCGCTCGATGGCCGTGCAGCACGACGCGTAGCCCTCGGCGGGGGTGTCGGCGACCATCTGCCGCATCCGCTGCACCAGCGCGGGGTCGGCGTCGCGCAGCGCCGGGGTGAACCACCGCTCGACCACCGCCTCCGCGACCGCGCCTGAGCCCTGCGCGCGGACCAGCGCGGCCCGCTCGGCCCATGCGCTCACCGGTCCCAGCGAGGCCGACGTGCACAGCAGCGCCAGCCGGTCGACGCGCTCGGGCTCCCGGGCGGCGAGGCGCATCGCCGTCATGCCGCCCAGGGACAGCCCGGCGACGTGCGCCCGCGCGATCCCGAGCCGGTCGAGCAGTGCGACGGCGTCGTCGACGAGGTCGTCGAGCGCGTACGGGCCGGCGGGCACCGGTGAGCGGCCGTGTCCGCGGGTGTCGTAGCGCACCACCCGGAAGCGCTGCGTGAGCGCCGGCACCTGCGGGTCCCACATCTGCAGCGTGCTGCCGAGCGACCCGGCCAGGAGCACGACCGGACCCTCGGCCGGACCCTCGGCCACGAAGTGCACCTGGACCGCGGTCATCGTCCGTCCTCTCGCCCGGCCAGCGCCCGGTCGACCAGGGCCCCCGCCTGCCCCAGGTGCCGGGTGGTGTCGAGCAGCGCGTCGAGGTCGTGGTCCGACAGCACGTCCTGCTGCTCGAGCAGGACTGTACGCAGGTCGCGGGGGTCCCGGGTCGCCGCCGCCACCAGGTCGTGGGCGGCCGAACGGCCGAGGGTCCCGGTCAGCGCGGCGGCGACCGCCTCGGCGGCCAGCGCGGCACCCGACCGGTCGAGGTTGGCGCGCATCCGCTCGGTGTCGACCTCGAGCGCACTCAGGCAGTCCGCGAGCCATGCGGCCGCGCTCCCGGCGGTGCTGGCGAGGTCGGACAGCGGCTGCCACTCGGCGTGCCAGGCGCCGGCGGCCCGCTCGTGCTCCTGGTCCATCGCGGACAGCAGGGTCGCGACCAGACCGGGGGCGCGGCGCGCGGCGGCCCGGGCCGACACGGCGGCGACGGGGTTGCGCTTGTGCGGCATCGTCGAGGAGCCGCCGCGGCCGGGGGTGCCCTCGGCGACCTCCCCGACCTCGGTCTGGGCGAGCAGCGTGACGTCGAGCGCCACCTTCCCGACCACCCCGGTCGCGGTGCCGAGCGCGCCGGCGAGGTCGGCGACCGGCAGCCGCAGGGTGTGCCACGGCACCACCGGGACGGCGAGGTCCAGCCGGCCGGCGTAGGCGTCGAGCAGCGCGAGCGCGTCCGGGCCGGCCGCGGACAGGGTGCCGACGGCTCCCCCCAGCTGTGCGGGCAGCCGGTCGCGCACGGCGGCGAGCCGGGCGGTGGCGCCGTCCAGCGCGACGAGCCACCCGGCGGCCTTGAGTCCGAACGTCGTCGGCAGCGCCTGCTGGAGCAGGGTCCGACCGGCCAGGACGGTGTCACGATGCTCGGCGGCGAGCACCGCGGCCGCGTCGGCGCAGCTCCTGAGGTCGGCCAGCAGCAGGTCCAGGGCGCGCCGGGCGACCAGCACCATCGCGGTGTCCATCACGTCCTGGCTGGTCGCGCCGCGGTGCACGTACGGCCCGGCCTCGGCGCCGGCGGCCCGCTCCAGCACCCCGACCAGCGGCACGACCGGGTTGCCCGCGGCCGCAGCGTCGCGGCTCAGCGTCGGCACGTCCAGCTGGATGGTGCGGCAGGCGTCGACGATCCGCGCCGCGGCCTTGGCCGGGACCAGGCCGACCTCGGCGCCGGCTTCGGCCAGCGCCGCCTCGGCCTCGAGCATCGCCCGCAGCCAGGCGGCGCCGTCGACGGCGCCCGCGACCGGCCCGCGGGCGAGCACCCCGTTGAACAGGTCAGACACGGAAGAACACGGTCTCGGACTCGCCCTGCAGCACGAAGTCCAGCCGGTAGCCGTCGTCCGCCGGCTGCGCCAACAGCGTCCCCCGCGCGTCGTCCGGCAGCGCCCGCAGCACCGCGTCCTGCGCGTTGGCGGTCGGCTCGTCCGCGAAGTACAGGCGCGTCACGACCCGGTCGAGCAGGCCGCGGGCGAAGACCGACACGTCGACGTGCGGCGCCTGCAGCCCGCCGTCGCCGTCCGGCACCCGGCCGGGCTTGACCGTGCGGACGGCGTACTCACCGGTCACCGTCTCCGAGCGGCCGAAGCCCCGAAAGCCCGGGACCCGCAGCGGGGCGCTGCCCCGGGGGTCGGCCGGGTGCGCGAACCGGCCGTCCGGGTCGGCCTGCCAGGTCTCGACGAGCGCGTCGGTGACCGGCGTGCCGGTCCCGTCCAGCACCCGCCCGCGCAGCCACACCGCGCCGGGCGTGCCCGCCGGCACCGCGTCCGGCCCGTCCGGCCAGCGCAGCGCGATGGCGAGGTACGGGCCGACCGTCTGCGACGGTGTCAGGCCGGTCACGTTTCGTCCTGCGCGCCGTGCTCCTCGAACGGCGTCGCGTCCCGGCCGCGCAGCACGATGTCGAAGGTGTACGCCAGTGCCCACTGCGGCACCGTGTCGACGAGCGAGAACCGGCTGACCAGCCGCTCCCGGGCTCCCTCCGGGACCACGCCGAAGATCGGGTCCTGGCCGAACAGCGGGTCGTCCGGGAAGTACATCTGGGTGACCAGGCGCTGGGTGAACGCCGCACCGAACAGCGAGAAGTGGATGTGCGCCGGTCGCCAGGCGTTGTGGTGGTTGCCCCACGGGTAAGCGCCGGGGCGGACGGTCGTGAACCGGTAGCGCCCGTCGGCGTCGGTGAGCGTGCGGCCGACCCCGGTGAAGCCGGGGTCGAGCGGGGCGGGCCACTGGTCGCCCTGGTGGCGGTAGCGGCCGGCGGCGTTGGCCTGCCAAACCTCCACCAGGGTGTGCGGCACCCGCCGGCCGTCGCTCTCGCGCACCTGCCCCTGCACGACGATGCGCTGCCCGACCGGCTCGACGTCGTGCTGCGCCGTCAGGTCGGCGTCCCGCGCGGTGACGCGCTCCTCGCCGAGCAGTGGCCCGGTCACCTCGGTGAGGCGCTGCGCCAGGTCCACCGGCGGGCGTCGCGGTGCCCGGTCGGTCGTCGAGCGGTACTCCGGCGACAGCATCGGCGGATGGACACCGTCGGGGACCGCGGCGTAGCGCGGCAGCAGTGGCCCGGCGCCGGGCACGGACGTCTCGGTCATGGGACTCCCCACGGAAGGAAGGCCCGCGGGTGCGTGCGGGCCGGTGCCAGGACCGTAGGTGCGGTCGGCCGGCGCGGCCAAACCGCACTTCCGTCAGGCGGAAGGCGCAGGCACAGTGCGGCGTGACGTCAGTGCAGCCGGTGGGCAGCCGGAGCGTGGCCGCCCGCCTGCTGTCGAACCTGGCTGCCTACGACACCGGCCATCCCCGGTTGACGCTGACCGAGCTGGCCGGCCGGCGGACCTGCCCTTGAGCACGGCGCACCGGCTGGTCGCCGAGCTCGCCGCCTGGGGCGCCCTGGCCCGGCGGCCGGACGGCCGGTACGAGGTCGGCCGCCGGGTCTGGGACCTCGGCCTGCTGGCCCCGGTGTCGCTGGGGCTGCGCGACGTGGCCCTCCCCTTCCTGCAGGACAAGGTGCTGCTGGCGCACGCTCCGCGGCACGTGGTGGAGGAGAGCCTCACGCGGCTGCTGCGCGCGACGGCCGTACACGGTGGTCTCGCCCGCCGTCCTGGAGCGCCAGCTGGCCGACATCCGTGGGCGCGGCTACGCGTAGACCGCGGAGGAGATGACCTTGGGAACGCGCTCGGTGGCCGTCCCCGTCCTCGACGGCGATGGCCAGGTCTTCGCCGCGCTGGGGATCGTCGTGGGTGCCACCCGGCGAGACGTGCCGCGGCTGGTGCCGGTCCTCGCCGTCGCGGCGGGCGGGCTGGCACGGGCGCAGGTGGCCGCCACGAGGGGCACCGGGTCCTGGTCTTCAGCCAGTTCACCGGCTTCCTGTCGCTCGTCCGGGCACGGCTCGAGGAGGACGGCATCGGCCACTGCTACCTCGACGGCCGCACCCGCAACCGGCCGCGCCGGATCGCGGAGTTCACCGACGGGACCGCGCCGGTCTTCCTCATCAGCCTCAAGGCCGGCGGGGTGGGCCTGACCTTGACCGAGGCCGACTACGTCTTCGTGCTCGACCCGTGGTGGAACCCGGCGACGGAGGCGCAGGCCATCGACCGGGCCCACCGGATCGGTCAGACCCGGACGGTGAACGTCTACCGGCTGGTCACGGCCGGCACGATCGAGGAGAAGGTGGTGGCGCTGCAGCAGTGCAAGCGCGACCTGTTCGCCCGCGTGGTCGACGACGACGCGATGACCGGTGGCGCGCTCACGGCCGACGACATCCGGGGGCTGTTCGCGTAACGCGGACGGGGACAGGGACGCGCTTTCGTGCTGCGTCTTCGACTGGTTGACCGCGCTGGACAGCGTACGGAAAGCACGCGGCAGGCCCAGCTACGCGGAGACCGGCGGGGACGACGCCTCCTCCTCGAACGTGCCCACGTGCCGCACCCGCTCGGGGCCCCGCGCCCGCACGGTCAGGTACCACGCGATACCCGCGACGAGCAGCGCAAGGTAGAGGTAGGGCAGCACGTTGTAGGGCGAGGGCGGCCTCGGAATCAGGTTCTTGTACACGACGTAGACCACGGCCAGCACCGTCGCCAGCGCCAGCACGACGTGCTGCGGTCGCTGTAGGCCCCGCCGCCGCAGGAAGAAGGGCATGCCGACGGCCATGAGCAGGTAGGCGGTCAGGTAGCCGAAGGTGCCGACCGTACCGGTGTAGGCATAGATGTTGAACGGTGTCGTGCCCCGCAGCAGCAGGACGACCGGCACGAGCAGCACCACCGGCAGCAGCGCGAGGATCGCCACGTGCGGAGTGCGGTGCGTGGGGTGCGTGCGGCTCAGGGCTGTATGCAACACCTGCTCGTGGGCCATCGTGTACAACACGCGGGCCGCCGCGTTGATGCTGGCGATGACCACCGCGAAGAAGGACATCGCCACGCCGAGGTCGATGACGTAGCGGAAGCTGCTCAGACCGGCAACTTTCGCCAGGTCGTCCATCGGCGCCGCGCTCGACCCCAGGGCCTCGGCGCCGAGCCCCTTGATTGTCACGTACGCCGCGAACACGTACATGAGTCCCACGAGAAACGCCGAGCTGAGCACGGCACGCGGGATCGCGCGGTGGGGGTCGCGCGCCTCGGCGCCCAGGGAGGCCGAGCTCTCGAAGCCCACGAAACCGAGCGTGGCCAGGACGACCCCGAAGGCGACGCCGTTGCCGGAGACGCCGGTCAGGGACGTCTGCGCGCTGTCGCTCACGCCGGTACGCCCGAGCACGACGGCCATGAGCAGGAGGATGGCGGTCACCGACAGGACCTCGAGGACCAGCCCGACGCGGGTGGAGAGCTTGATGCCGGCCACTGCGAACGCTCCGGCGGCAGCGGCAGCCAACGCAAACAGCAGGACCTGGGCGGGCCGGCCCGTGGCGTCGACGCCGACCCCGTCGAGCAGGCTGGCGCCGTAGATGCCGACGCCGGTGACCCCGACGATGGCGATGAACGTGTAGCCGATGACCAGTCCCCAGCCGGCCGCGAACGCGCTGCCCGGGCCGAGGCTCTTGGCGACGTAGCTGTACAGCGAGCCGGTCGAGGCGATCCGGGTGCCGTAGGCGACCAGGCACAGCCCGATGAGCAGGACCGTGACCATCGCCGCGGCGTAGGAGAGCCACGTGCCGTTCCCGGCGGACAGCACGACGAGCACCGGACCGGTCGCCATTACGGCGCTGGGCGCGATCGCGGCGAGGGACTGGGCCAGCACCTCCACCGGCCCCATGGTCCGGCGCGCCAGCCCCGACCCGGCCAGCCCGACGGCCGGCGTCCCGGCCGGGCGGGGGACGTCCCTGGCAGAGCTCACGCGTGCCCCGCACCGTTCGGGGAGGCGTGGTGTCCGTTGTGGTCGTGGCCGGTGTGGCAGGCCGGGGCGCTGCGCGGCAGGTCCAGCGCGGGGTTGCCGTCGAAGAAGCCGACCGGCTTGAGGTGGAAGCCCACCCGGGAGGTCGGCATCACCGGCCAGTCTTCCGGCCGGACGACGTGGTGGGCGCAGAAGGTGTACCAGACCACGATGTCGGTCGCCTCCGTCGGACGCCCCGCCCGCACGTACTGCGGCAGCCCCACGTCACCGCCCGCGCCCTGGTTGGGGTAGTCGCCGCCGGCGAACCGTTCGGTCGGGTCGTAGGCAGTGACCCACAGGTGCTTGTAGGCGAAGCCGGCGCGGTCCCAGGTCTGGGTGCCCTCCCCCGCCATGGGCACCGTGTTCTCGCCCGGCATGAGCTTGTACGCCACGGGCTCGCCGGTCCCGTTGCGGACGTCGGGGTTCGTGATCGTCCAGTAACGGGCCTTGAGCGGGTCGATCAGCCGCCCGGAGTCGCTCTCCTTCGCCAGCAGGGTCTTGCGGGTCCGCCAGGCGTTGCCGGTCTCGTTCCCCTGGCCGCGGGGCACCGCCTCGGAGTCCACCTCGTAGACCGAGTTCGTCGGCCCGTCGACGGCCATGTCGAGCCGGACGTTGAAGAAGTGCTGGTGGTGCGGCCCGTAGAGCCCCGGCGCGACGAGCGTGCCGTGCGCGGGCACCTCCCCGGGCGGCAGCGCCCCGGTGGAGATCACCCCGGTCAACTTGACCTCGAACTCGAGGGTGCCGTCGTTGTAGAGGTACCAGAAAAAGCCGTACTCGTAGTTGCCGACCGTCGCGTAGCAGGAGATGACCAGGCGGCGGGACCGCCGGACCTCGACCTTCTCGGTCCGGTAGTCGGTGTGCTTCCAGGCGGTGCCGACGTCCTCCTCGTGCATGCAGATCGCGTTGGGGATGGTGAGCGGGTTGCCGTCGTTGTCGTTGACGACGGCGTCGAAGTAAGAGATCTCGCCGAGGCAGTCGCAGCCGAGCTCGAGTGGGTTGAGCAGGAAGCCGATGCCGTACTCGCCTTCGTCGAAGACGTTCTTGAAGCGGTGCGTCGGCGCCGGGTCGCCGTACGGGATGTACATCTCCGACATCGACGCACGGTGCACCACCGACCGGAGCCGGCCCTGGTCCTCGTAGCCGATGGTGTGCAGGACCAGGCCCTCCCGGGGGCTGAACCCGACCCGAAGGCGCCACTTCTGCCAGCTCACGTGGTGGCCCTCGACCGAGAAGCTCGGGCCGTCGGGCTGGGTGATCTCGAGCGGCCGGACGTCGGCCCTCAGGGTGGGGAAGGCCGGCCAGTTGCCGGGTCGGGTCATGAGCTCGGGCGCGTAGTTGCCCGGCTGCTCGGGCAGCGGCACCACCCCGTGGTCCTGGACGTCGACGACCTCGCCCTTGTCGAGGTCGACGACGACCAGGAGTCCCTCCACCGGCCGGGCGTAGCCGTTGTCGTCCACCTCGGACCGGATGAACGTGAGCGGCCGGATCAACCGCCGGCCGGCTGCGGTCTCGGTGCTGTAACCGGTGGCCCACGGGTCGAGCATCGCCAGGCTGAAGTCGGTGACGCCGCGCTTGCGGACCGCCTCCTGCCAGCGCGGGTCGGCGCGCGCCAGATCCTCGGCGAGGAAGAACTCCTCCAGCATGATGCTGGGCTGCACGCCCTCCAGTTCGTGCCATGACTCGACCGACCCGCTGGTCAGGTCGACGGCGGCCTCGATCGTGCGGCTGGTGGCCCGGTCATACAGCACTGCCGCGACCCGGCGCGAGAACTCGCCCGGCGAGCCCCCTGACAGCGCTTCCTTCTCCGGCTCGAGCAGCGACAGGGACACGAAACGGACCGTGCCCGCAAGGTTGCGCTCCTCGCGGAGCACGGCGCTGGCTGCGGCGATCTCCTGCGCAGTCAACGGGTCCAGGGGGTGAAAGGACGTCGTGGTGGCGGGACGGGTGTCGAAGGGAGCGACCAACGGAGGTCTCCAGCGCGAAGCGGCGAGCGGGTCGCTCGACGAAGGGGAGAGGCGTCCGCGGGTCGGGGCGGACCCCAGGTGCAGCTCCTCAGCGAGGAGTGGTGCGCACCGTATCCGGCGGATGCGGCCGTGGCGAGGGCAGGACGTCGCCGCCGGCTACACCTCGACCGTGGCCAGGCCCATCACCTCGGCCCGCCAGTCCTCGTAGCTCATCTCCGCCTCGCGCGCCTGGATGTCCCAGATGGCGCGGGGGGCCAGCCGCTCGCCGCGCAGGGCGACGGCAGCGATGTCGGAGGCCTCGGTGTCGGCCGCGAGCAGCCGCACACGGACCACACCGGGGGCCTTCTCGGCGCGGATGGCGTGCGCGAGGACGTCCAGCAGCGCGAAGCGCGCGGACGCGTCGTCGGGCATGCCGCCGCCCTCGACGGCCGTGTTGCCGGACACCAGCACGACGGTGGCGTCGTTGCGCAGCGCCGGGAGGACGGCGTCGGCGGCGTCGAACCGGGCCAGGAGTCCCTTCTGCAGGAAGGTGCGCACCCGGCCGACCAGCGTGGACCCTGAGACGTCGACGCTGACCGGCAGCTGGACGTAGTGCGCCAACGACCCCGGCTCCAGGCCTGCCGCGATCTCGGCCAGCCGCCCCGGGGCGTCGACCTCGACGACCTCGGCGCCGCCTTCGCGCAGTGCGGCGGCCACCTGTCCCACCCGTTCGTCGCACCCGGACACCAGCGCCATGCCGGACATCGCCACCTCCGCAGGGACCCTCGCCGCCGCCACCGTACTTGCCCGGGGCGTCAGGGAGGACCGCGGCGCAGCACCTGCTTGGCCGGGTGGCCAGCCGGCCCGTGGGACGGGCAGCCAGAGATCGGCTGTGGTCAGCGGTAGCGGTCGGCCAGCTCCCGGCCGATCGCCGCGAGGCGGGCGCGGACCTCGGCGTCCCGAGCACGTGCACGTCGGCCTGGCGACCAGGCCAACCCGAGCGGGGGGGCAGGCGGCAGCGGGCAGTGCGGCGGGTTGTCCCGCCGCACTGCCCGTTGTGGGTGCGATGTCGGTTAGTGCGCGGAGGCCTCGGCGACGCCGACCCGGATGGTGGTGCCGGCGACCAGGCC
>JAABUN010001518.1_pt1 | contig 50164 bp, 46 predicted proteins | sample 5559311 | NCBI WGS metagenome assembly JAABUN01 (sample SAMN10711877, study PRJNA513370) | rock metagenome | isolation source: Antarctica rocks | place: Antarctica: Victoria Land, Siegfried Peak sud
GCTTCGGAGGCAAGCCCCAGAACATAAGTTGCAACAATTCCGCTTTCTATGTAATCTTTTATATTCATGTTCTTAAATCAATGCAGCTCTTAATTCTAATACAGCCATCCTTAGTTTTTTATTTACAGTTTCTACCGGAATGTTTAATGCTTCTGCTATCTCATCATAAGTATAGCCTTTGTAATAGCAAAGATCAAGCAGTATCCTTTGCTCATCCTTCAGTTTCGCTATCAACTTTTTTAAACCATAATTATCTATTTTTAAATGGGCAATCTTCTCAGATATTTTATCGGCCTGCTGAATTAAAACGTGCGGGTCATTCCTGGATCGTATTACATCAATTGCCGCATTGCGGGCAATTTTAAACATCCAGATACATAACCTTTCCCGGTGAGAATCATAAGTGTCTATTTTAGCGATGATATCTATAAAGACATTCTCTAACACACTATTTGCTATTTCTTCGTCTCTTATAATTTGAAGAACAACAGTATATAAAGCAGGTGCATATTTATTATACAGCGTATTAACCGCCGCTGAACTTTTTTGCTTTAAATGCATGATCAGCTCACCATTTTCATTTGGTATGTTCAGGTTCAAATATTACAGTATTAAATAAAGCAAAAGGTAATAAATGCAAACAAATTTTTAAAATTTTTTAGTGGGTTTGGTATTCAATTGATATGTGCTGGCAGGAAGAGTCTTGCTACACATCAGGCCCTTTCCGATAAACAAACCCTCGTCATGCTATATGTACCAATTTGCCTTTTTTGTAGACATAAGCCTGGTTATGTACCCATTTTGTAAGTTTCGGGTACACATGTCGAGTACTATGTACCCGTTTTTACCTTTTTCGCCCGTTTATTTTATCCTTCTGTCAGTAACTTTATAAAGCTCATCATGAGTAGTAAGGTATTAGGGGCACACCCGTAGTTATGCAACCTTTCTCAATAATTTTCTGTGAAAATCTGTTTCAGCATCTAAGGAGGCAATCATTTCACCCCCTGCATTCGATAGCCGGGCAAGATCAGAACGGGGAATTGAACTTTGATCAGAAAATATAAGTAAGCTATCAAAGTTTGCATTACTTCTTAAAAGTCTTTCAAGTATTATGGTTGTTAATCTTGCTTTATCCTTGTTTGGTATTCCAAACAGAAATAATGGCGAGTGTTTTCCCTCTATCCTATAGTCAATTGGGTAATCTTTTGCATTTTCCATTTCTTCATAGAAATAATCTTTTGTAATCTTTTCTTCAGGAACAATTCTAGTGAGTTGTTCTTTTAAATCTTCATAGAAAGTTGATTCCGCCCTTGCCCTATTTAAAAAAGTTAGATCAGTTACTCTGGTAATAGCCTGGCTTAACCTAAAAATATTGAATGCTAAATTTTCAACAGGAGTATCAATATGTAATTCACCATCATTTTCTTCTACAAACGTTTCTGCTTTTATCTGATTGAATAAATTTCCTCTCGTTCCTTCTCTAAATTTATCCACGTCGTTTTCATAACTTAAATGCATAAGGGTATGTCCCATATCCGAAAGCCTTAGTACTCCACCGGGCATTTCTTTTATAAAAAGTTGATAAGGGTCTCCATCAGGAAAATAAAAAGGTGTTTGAATAGCAAGAAGACTTGCATTTTTCTGTGAAATAGATATATCAGCACATAACATATTGCAAAGTGCCTGCTGAAGTTTATGTAAATCAAGATTTATCATTCAAATAGTTTTATTTGATTGCTATTGTCAGGGGAAGTTTGTATTCCGTTTATGTTGCAATCGGTGATAAGACAAAGACAGGAAGAATTATTATGCTAAAGTTGATCGTAACTATTCAATAATAACTCCCAATCTATTTTTTCCTAAATACTTAGCGAAGTAATGATCATTGTTATCATGAAGAAATCTTCCCTTTTTTTGTCGAAGAGCTTTTATCCTCTCTTCATCTGTTAATCCTCCAATATTTGTACAGCCTCTTGGAAATCCTAATTCTTCTTCAAAGTCCTCAATCGTTTTTCCAGTTTTTTTTAAATTATTAATAGTTAAAAATTGCTCCGGGTCTACTTGTGTACTAAAAAATTGATAAGAATCATAAACAACTTCTAAAAGCATAATAAAATATTTTTTGCAAGCTGTCATTATATCTTCTTCAGGAACAAACTCTGTAAGTTCTTCTTCTGTTCTGTCAAAATGATATTCCATTCTTTGTTTACCATTATTGTCTTGATAGTATCGAAAACTTGTTAAGGGATAATATCCAACTTTTTGGGAGTAATTTCTCGCTTCCAAAAAGTACTTTGCAAGTTTATTTTTTCGGAGGTTTTGCTGATGAATTTCATACCATGTTTTAAAATCTGAAAGATGAGAAAGGGATGCTTGAAGTGCAAAAGTGATACTTCTTGAAGAAGCCAAAAAAGCACTTAAATAATTTCTAGCCTCATTAGGTACGCGATTGTATGTAGTCTCATTAAGTTTTGTAAGAAAAAAATCAGTTTCAGCGATTTTATGTTCAACTATTCGAAAAGGGCGACTCATTATAGTAATAGTACTTTTGTTAAAAAATATAAATGTCAAATTCTTTTATTGTCTTTTGTGACCACAATTTAATAAATCTTGGAACGGCTACTTCTAAATTCCAGTATAAGTGAGATAAAGAACGATATCGCTAAGTTACACATGCAATTGGCAGATATTCGAAGATCAAGGACATATGCGTTTTCCATTTCACACTTAATCCAAATAACATTATGCATAACTTCCTTTTTATTAATTAATTCTCCGCTACCATACTTAACTCTCCCGCCTCCATCCCATACACAACTTCTTACCAGGCTGCCAAAGCTTATTTATCTCATCTTTTATCCTCTCCTCAGCCTCTTTAATCTTCAGATTATATTCGGTTATTTGATGTTGCTCCTTTTCTATTTTATCAACTATTTGTTGTTGAATGGAAAGTGGAGGAAGAGGAATTGGTATAGTATTTAAGTTTTCTTGATTGAGTTTAGGTTGTGCAGAGCCGGTTATATAATTTTCAAGATTTATAGAATTAAGATATAATTCTACAAACCTTTGTGTTGCTTTTTCTTTAAACTTCAATATGTGTGCATGGTTGTTAACCCAAATTTTTCCGGAGACAGAAAAGGCTATTGGAGTAACTCTTGCCCTTAAATTAGCTCCATCTTCAGACACTAATAAGTATTCCCCATCAAAAAGATAGTCCTCTACATAATCAATTACTCCTGATGCACCGTAGTATGGATATTTTCCTTGTTTCCTATCAGAAATAGTTACCGGCTTTCTTTTGCTATCCAGGTTTTCGCAGATTTCAGAAAGATTAATCATCTTCCATTTTGTCTGCTTTCCATTTTCATTAATCCTATATCTATCAACAGACAAATTATAATCACCCGTCCCTTTGATAACTGTCTTATCAACAGCAAAAACATTCTTATTCTCACTAATAAACTTTGTCTTATTCAACAACGAGTCTTTATACTCCTGCAAATGAACCAATGCAGCAGTTAAATCATTTTTATCAATTGCTCTTCTTTGTGCACCCAGATCAAAACCGTCGTTGTCAATCTTTACAAACAAAATATTATCACTCTTCTTTGCAAGTGTCCTGTCCATTAACAGGATAGAAGTCTTCACGCCACTGTATGGCTGAAAAATACCGGCAGGCAAACTCACCACTGCATACAGGTACTTCTTATCTACAAGCATCTGCCGCAACTGTTTGTATGCATTAGCACTTTGGAAAATGATACCTTCAGGTACAATAATACCAGCACGCCCTGTTGTAGGATTGATATGTTCAGCTATATAATCAACAAACAATACTTCACTACGATTAGCTTGTAAGCTAAATTTCTTATGCGGCTTTATACCTCCCTTAGGAGACATAAAAGGAGGGTTGGCCAATATAATATCAAAGTAATCGCCCCAACGATCCTCACTGGTAAGCGTATCATATTCATATACCCGGGGAGACGTGAAATTATGCAGGTACATATTCACCAGGCTAAGCCTTACCATATCGGGAGATATATCGTACCCTACAAAATTCTTCATCATCTTCTTTCGGTCATCGGGAGTTAACCCCTCCCTACCTTCCGTAAAGGGAGAGGAGTTTACACCATTTGCACTACTACCACTGTTTTGTTTTAAGATGTATTTGTAAGCAGAGATTAAAAAGCCGGCAGTACCACATGCAGGGTCACAAATCGTCTCATTCTTTTTTGGCTGCATTACAGCTACTATAAAATCTATTATATGCCTTGGTGTTCTGAATTGGCCTGCATCTCCCTGCGAACCTAATACTGATAATAAATATTCAAAAGCATCGCCCAACTTTTCACTATGGTCGTATTGAAACTCATTAATTGTTTTAAGAAACAACTTTAATGTTTCAGGATCACGATAAGGTAAGTAAGCATTCTTAAATATATCCCTGAACAGTTGCGGTATGTTTGGATTTTGATTAAGCTTAATCATAGCTTCACCATAAAGGTTTAGCATTTCATAACCACCAATCTTTGGGTTAAAAATATTCGTCCAGCTATATTTTTCATATTCACCTGTAAAGAAGGTTGGTTCACCACCAAAGTCAACGCTTTCTTTATCCATATCATCCATGAACTTATAAATAAGTGCAATCGTTATCTGTTCTACCTGGCTTTTAGGGTCAGGTAATTTACCAACCAAAATATCTCGTGCGGTGTCTATTCGTCTTCTTGTTTCGTTGTCGAGCATTTATAAAATAATTTAAGCCATAAATTTATTCAGTGAAACATTATCCTTAATATATTCCGGTATTTCATTTCTTAATTCTGCCGGTAGTTTTCTAAACACTTCTCCATTGGGATTGGTGTTTAACAAGGCGTATTTCCTGTTCTCAATTATATCCCTAAATTCAGGATCGGTTATATAACTTTTAAAATAGTTTTTAGCGTAGTTGAAATATTCCTCTTTTGGCAAATACCTGCTATCAAACTTTTCAAATTCTTCTTCCAGTAATTCGTCTTTGTTTTTAAAATAAGGAATTATTCCAAATATCTTTTCTACTATTTCACGTAATGTCAGCCTTCTGTCAACCTGCATTGCTTTGCGAAGCTTTTCAACGTTGTAAAACTCCTGTGGCTGATTGAAAATGTTATTTGCTATATATTGTTCTACAGCATCCATATCCTCTTGCTGCATCATTTCTTTAACCGTTTCATTATTTCTCACCTCCTCCTCAAACTTACTAAAGTACATCCTGTCTATCTTCATGCCTTCTGCGCCAACCTCTGCCACCTTCAATGAAGCTAAAGGATCAAGCTTATTGCTTTCATATTCTTCGATCACATAAGGTTTTCCACCATCTTTAGGTTTGGATGCTACAACCGGTAATTTCAACACTTCATCATAGTTGAATTTTTCTTCAAAATATTCGCAATTGGCAAAAAAGTCGAACAACTTATATCTTTTCTTTTCCAGGTTCTCTGCCGGGATGAATTCAATAAGACTTTTATCTTTTAATACCTCTTTGTTTGCAAAGTTCCATTTACGTGTTCCTCTCCCTTTTATCTGTACAAAATCAGAAGGAGAGAAAATTGGTCTCATCAAACAAATATTCAGGATATCCTGGCAATCATAACCCGTAGTCATCATACCAACCGTAACACATACCCTTGCCTTGCTTGTCTTATATAAATCAAGAAAATTACCTGAACCGCGTAACCTGTTATTAGTAAAATTGGTAGTGTGCTGTTGTGCATCTGAAACGTTTGATGTTACCTGTACCGCAAAATCAGATTGGTACTTGCCGGGAAACATAGTATCTGCCATGATGTTTAGAATATTGGTAACCTTGGCTGCATGATTTTGACTAACGCAAAAAATTAGAGCTTTTCCAATTTCTTTACTAACAGGATCAAGTAAGGCATTTTGTAAAAATGTCTTACAAAAGATTTCGTTCGTCTTTTCACTAAAGAACTTCTTCTCGAAGTCTCTTATTGAATAGGAGTTTTCTTCTTCGTTTCCCTCATCATCCGTTGTAGTAATTACATATCCCTGGTCTGATAACATTTGAGTACTAATTTCTGTACGGGCATCTGCAACAGTTGGATTTACAAGATAGCCATCCCTTACTCCATGTAATAAACTATACTGAAAAGTTGGTTTACCATCATAACAACCAAAGGTTGTGTATGTATCCATTAACATCCTTCTTTCAAGTTCCCTTGGGTCTTTTTCTCCTAATGCACTTTTATCAACTTTCTTAAGGTAATCTTTGGGTGTTGCCGTTAACCCCAGCTTAAACCCAATAAAATATTCAAACACCGCCCTGCTATTTCCACCAATAGAACGGTGAGCCTCATCGGAAATAACCAGGTCAAAATCTGTAGGGGTAAAAATTCTTTTGTATTTATTCTTAAAAAGAAATGATTGAACAGTTGAGACAACTATTTCTGCTTTCCGCCAATCATCCCTGTTTTCTTTAAATATCACTGAAGTGCAATCATTCTTTAAGTATGCTTTAAAAGCTTTGTTTGCCTGGTCTTCAAGTTCTAACCTGTCAACCAGGAACAATACGCGTCTTGCATTTCCTGTTCTTAAAAATAATTTTATAACGGCAGCAGAAGTAAGGGTTTTTCCTGTACCGGTAGCCATTTCAAATAAGAACCTGTCTTTTCCATTTTTTACTTCCTCCTGTATTCTTTGAATTGCCCGTATCTGGTACTTGCGTAAAAAACGAAGGTTATTCTCTTCTATATAATCCTGCCTTTCGCTTTCATTAATATATTTTGGGTCTTTATCATAATCGGGCTTTTGGGTTCTTACAATATAATCATGTTGTACATCTTCATGCATCAAATAATCCGGGTTAGGCTTATAATCTTTATATGCACCTGCAGTTTGTGGCGACGGGAATGTAGTAATAGGATTGGGATTGCCTCTCTTTAAATCCCAGAAGTAATGAAGATTGCCATTTGATAGAATAATGAAGCGGCAATTTTGGGAGTTAGCATACTTTCTTGTTTGTTCTTTGGCTGATAAGGGATGTACGTCTTCCTTTTTTGCTTCCAAGACAATGAATGGAAAACCTTTGCTATCTAACAGTAAATAATCTAAATATCCATTTGTTGTTTTCTCAAAGTTCTGTCCAGGCTCATCTAAATACGCTGTTGTAATTTTTGTATTGTTTTCCAGTACAACGTTAGCTGGTCCGTTTTCATCATCTAATAAACGCCAACCCGCTTCTTCAAGAAGTTTATTAATTTTTATCCTTGCTTTAGCTTCTTTACTCATTGGTTTAATTCAATTGTTTCTTTGGGTGAGCTTGTTTTGAATGAGCCAACCACTTAATGCAACGTCAATTTTATAACTGGTTAGTTGTTCAGGATTTTTAATTGGAGTAAGCAATATTGTGGTTGAAACTTAAATATAAAAAAATCCATTGATGGCGGATAAGATTGCCGGAATTTAGTTTTGTAAATGCAGAACAGGTTATAAGGTTAAGGTAATAAGTCAAAATTTGAAAAGTAATCCTGTTGCTGTTGTTAATTTTAAATACCACTAACAAGAAAGCACTTCACAATTTCAATTAATTGAAATTTTGAAAGTATTTTTCAAAATTAAATTGATCTATGAAACAATTATTAAAGCTATTATTATCAGGCATCTTAATAGGCAACACCTTTTATGCAAACAGCCAAAATAATTTGTCTGATGGCGGCAGTTCTTTCTCGTCAGCTAACCCATTTTTTAGTGCAAGTAAATTAGAATACCAGGCCCCGGCATTTGATAAAATAAAGGATAGTGATTTTAAGCCTGCACTTGAAGAAGGTATGAACATACACTTGCAGGAGATCCAAAAGATTGCCAATAATCCTGCACCTCCCACTTTTGAAAACACCTTTGTTGTAATGGAAAAAAGCGGGCGGTTGTTAGATCGGGTAAACAATGTTTTTAATGTGCTCACCGGTGCAAATACTAATCCCACCCTACAAAAGATACAGGAGGACGAAGCGCCTAAGCTAACAGCCCACCAGGATGCCATTTACCTTAATACCAAATTGTTTAAAAGGGTTCAAACGCTTTCTAATAACAGGGCAAAATTAAAATTGGATGCAGAGTCGAATCATTTGGTTGAATATGTTTACCAGCAATTTGTGCTTGCTGGTGCTAACCTTTCTGAGGCTGATAAAGCAAGCCTTAAAAAGTTGAATGAGGCAGAGGCTTCGCTTAGCGCTAAGTTCACTAACCAACTGCTGGCGGCATCTAAAGCAGGCGCTTTGGTATTGAACGACTCATCAGAATTAGCAGGTCTTTCAAAAGGTGAAATTGAGGCAGCAGCACGGGATGCTAAAGCTAAAAACCTTACCAACAAATGGATCATCCCTTTGCAGAATACATCGCAGCAACCGGCTCTTCAATCATTATCGAACAGAGCTACGCGCCAAAGATTATTTGAAGCTTCATGGAACCGTGCCGAGAAAAATGACAGCAGTGATACCCGCAATGTGATTGCTCAAATAGCAAAAATCCGTGCTGAAAAAGCTAAGCTCATTGGGTTTTCAAGTTATGCTGAATGGAAATTGCAGGATCAAATGGCTAAAACACCCGCCGCGGTAGAACAGTTCTTTGCGAGGTTGATACCATCGGCGACAGCCAAAGCAAGAGCAGAAGCTGCAGACATACAGGCTTTAATTAATAAACAAAACGGTGGTTTTAAATTAGAACCCTGGGACTGGAACTATTATGCCGAGCAGGTACGCAAGGAAAAATATGATCTGGATGATAACCAGATAAAACCATATTTTGAATTGAACAATGTGCTTGAGAACGGGGTGTTCTACGCCGCCAATCAATTGTATGGTCTAACCTTTAAAGAACGTCACGACCTTCCGGTTTACCAGAATGATGTAAGGGTGTTTACCGTGTATGACAAAGACAATTCAACTATCGGTTTGTTCTATTGCGATTACTTTAAACGCGATAACAAATCAGGCGGTGCATGGATGAGCAATATGGTCGGTCAAACAAAATTGTTAGGTACAAAGCCCGTAATTTATAATGTATGCAATTTCACCAAACCTGCAGCAGGACAGCCTGCTTTAATAAGCTTCAGCGATGTAACAACGATGTTTCATGAATTTGGTCATGCTTTACATGGCTTTTTTGCCAGTCAAAAATATCCAACTCTTTCCGGAACCAATGTAGCCCGCGACTTTGTAGAATTTCCATCACAGTTTAATGAGCATTGGGCGCTCGATCCCAAAGTGCTGAAGCACTATGCCTTTCATTATCAAACAAAAGAGCCGATGCCGCAAGCGTTGGTAGATAAAATAAAAAAAGCAGCAACATTTAACCAGGGGTATAAATTAACAGAGGCTTTAACGGCGTCTGCACTTGATATGCAATGGCACACCCTTTCTCCATCTGATCCGGTAAAGGATGTTGACCAATTTGAAAAAGAAGCATTAGTAAAAACACGTCTCGATCTGTCTGAAGTACCACCCCGTTATCGCTCCAGCTACTTTTTGCATATTTGGAGTAATGGTTATGCAGCAGGTTATTATGCATATCAGTGGACAGAGATGCTTGAAGAAGATGCTTATTCATGGTTTGAGGAAAACGGTGGTTTAACCAGGGCCAATGGCCAGCGTTTTCGCGACATGATCCTGTCTCGGGGAAACACAGAGGATTATGCTAAATTGTTTCGTGATTTCAGAGGTCATGACCCCAGCATTATGCCTATGCAAAAAAGCAGGGGATTGGTTTCCGCTGAGTAACAAATTAATATTAACCTTAGTAAATAACAATTACAAAAAAGCCCTGAACGAAAATGTCAGGGCTTTTTGCTACCAGCATGATAAACTATCTTAAGAAAAGCATTTCTCTGTATTTAGGTAATGTCCACTCATTATCTGGAATTAACAGCTCAAGCTTATCAACATTATAACGGATCACATCAAAGTATTTATCTTTTACTTCGGTGTTATAAGCAATTGCTTTTTCGCGGCTATCTTCCATGTTATTACAAATTTTGCGGGCTTCAACCATTTTATCTACATTTTCTCTTATTGCAGAAATATGCTCCGATAACTTTTCGAGCATTTGTATTTGCGTGTTGTAACTTTTTTCTTCAATGCCTAAAGCTTTTAACCCGCTTACATTGGTTATTAAAGTATTCTGATATTTTATAGCTGCAGGTAAAATGTGGTTGATAGATAAATCTCCCATTAATCGTGCTTCTATCTGCACCTTCTTAATATATTTTTCAAGTTCTATTTCGTGGCGTGCTTCCAGTTCGCTTTCGGTGTAAACGCCGTTGTTTCCGTACAAGGCTTTTGCTTTCTCAGTAATCATTGCGTCTAATGCAAGTGGCGTAGTTTTTACATTTGGAAGACCTCGTTTTTCAGCTTCCTGTGTCCATTCTTCGCTATAGCCATCGCCTTCAAATAAAACGCTTTTGCTATCAACAATATATTTTTGAATTACATGCATTAGCGCTACTTCTCTTTTCTCCCCTTTTTCAATAAGGCCGTCAACTTCTCTTTTAAAGTTTTTGAGTGTTTCGGCCATTATTGCGTTTAAGGTAGTCATGGGGTTTCCGCAGTTTGCAGAAGACCCCACCGCACGAAATTCAAATTTATTACCTGTGAATGCGAAAGGAGAAGTTCTGTTACGATCTGTATTGTCCAGCAATAGTTCAGGAATACTGCGATGAAGGTCTAATTTCAGGATGGCTTCGTCCTGCTCATCAAATTTTGATCCTACACGTCCTTCAATTTCACCTAACACTTTGGTTAAGTATTGACCAATAAAAACAGAGATGATGGCGGGAGGAGCTTCGTTTGCCCCCAACCTGAAGTCGTTTGCTGCACCGCCGATACTTGCTCTAAGCAAGTCTGCATAATCATGTACCGCCTTTATTGTATTTACAAAAAAAGTAAGGAACATTAAGTTCGTCTTGGGTGTTTTACCGGGGCTTAACAGGTTAACGCCTGTATCGGTTGCCATGCTCCAGTTATTGTGCTTACCGCTTCCGTTTATTCCGGCAAACGGTTTTTCGTGCAACAGCACTTTTAATTTATGCCGCTTTGCTATCCGTGTCATAACGTCCATCAGTAAGGTGTTATGATCAACGGCTATATTAACTTCTTCAAAAATAGGTGCACACTCAAATTGAGAAGGAGCCACCTCGTTATGCCTTGTACGCAAAGGAATGCCCAGCTTATAAGCTTCCGCTTCATAATCTCTCATAAAGGCATATATTCTTTCGGGAATAGAGCCGAAGTAATGATCTTCTAACTGCTGACCTTTTGCCGGCGAAGCGCCAAACACTGTACGGTCGCTCAGCACAAGATCGGGACGGGCATTTGCCAGCGCTTCATCAATAACAAAATATTCCTGCTCCCAACCCAATGTGGCCGTAACCTTTTGCACGTTCTTATCAAAATAATTACAAACTTCTACTGCGGCCTTGTCTAAGGCAGCAAGCGCTTTTAATAAAGGCGCTTTATAATCAAGGCTTTCGCCGGTATAAGCAACAAAAATAGTAGGGATACATAGAGTTCTGCCATGACCAATTTCTATAATAAATGCCGGAGAAGAAGGATCCCATGCAGTATAACCGCGTGCTTCAAAAGTTGCACGCAGGCCACCGCTGGGAAAAGATGAGGCATCCGGTTCCTGCTGAATAAGCGCAGCGCCGTCAAACTCTTCAATGGATGTTCCGTCGCTTTTTAAAGTAAAAAAACTATCATGTTTTTCTGCGGTGCTTCCGGTTAATGGCTGAAACCAGTGTGTAAAGTGTGTTACTCCTTTACCTTCTGCCCAACCTCTAATGCCTGCAGCAATTTGGTTAGCTACAGTGCGATCAATTTTTTTGCCTCCGCGAATGCTGCTTCTTAAGCTTTTATAAGCTTCATCACTTAAAAATTCGCGAGCCGTTTTAAGGGTGAAAACATTTTCATTAAAAATTGCGCTCACCTTACTGGTGCCTACTGCAACTTCGTTGGGAGAATTTAAAAGGCCGTTAATTGCCTGAAATCTTAATGACATAATAAAGGAGTTTTAGCGGCTGCAAAAAAACGTGTTATTTCTTAAAACAGCAATTTTTTTTAAAATAAGGTTTAAAAAATTAATTATCAGACAGGGAAAAGTAAATTCTTCTCCTGCTTTTAAAAAGAAATATAGTCATTATATTTCTAAGCAAACATATCTATGTCTTTATAATGTGTTTGCTTTTCGTAAAATTAATTGTGCAAATTACTGCTGTAACAAGAAAAGGAAGGGCAAAACTCCGGTACCTGACAATTGCACCAGAAAAGGTTATCGTAAAGCCTGCGAGCACCATCAGGCTAAAGCCGAAGAAAATAAAAAACAATATAATAGCCGGTGGAACCCTCGGCTTTTTTATAAATAAGAAAAGAGATAGAATAAATAACGCTAAAAACAAGAAAACTTCTGCCACGGCAGGTATATAGCTTATATTTTTTATTTCAGTTAAATGAGGCCGGAAAAAAGCCATATCTAAGGCTGAAGGCAAATAAGATAAAAAACCAATAAAGTCAGGTTCAAGATGTTTTGAGGTAACAGCCGAAGCTCCGCTCAATTGTAAAAATTCATTTTGTTTTTCAGCAATAAAAGCAGGGAAATTAAGGGCTGGGAATATAAAGGGTGTAATAAAAAAAAGAATGATGCCCAAAAGATAAACAGCAGAGAAAATAAGACCTCTTTTTGTTGGAAATTTTTCGCTTAATGCAAGGGCAAACAAGGCCGGTAATAAAGCAAATGCTACATAATTTCTTAATGAAAATATCAGTATAAAACACAGCAGGATGAGAATACTATTTTTTAAAGTAAAATGGCTGGTTATACTACTATAAAAATAATAAAGCAATAACCCCGTAGCAGACAGAATAAGCCCGTCTTTATGAATACCGCTGCACCAAAACAGCGTTGAAGGCAAAAGAAAAATGGCAACTATTAAAAGATTTTTTTTATTGGGGTAAAGGGGGATTAATAATTTTAATAACGCTGCTAAACCAAATAAAAAAAGAAAATTGAAAAGGATAATATTGGTATAATAGCTTTTAAATGTAATAACGTTCATCATTGCCATTAGCTTAACTAATACGTTACTTTTTAAATCGTTCCAATAAGAATTTTCTCCTGCAAATAAATTTCCTGAATTATGGTATCCGTGTATAAAAAGATCTTTAAAAAAAGCAACGGGGTTTTTTAACAGCCAATCAGTTTCGCCTAAGCTTAAATGGTAAAACCTCCAGGTATCAGAACCTTTGTAATTTTTTGGAAGGGTATAAAACAGGGCATAAGCTACACCTGCAAGTATCTTAATTATAAATAGTGCAATAATTTTTGAGGCAGCAATGGGCGTGTTTTTAAAGAAAGGAATGGTTGAGATTAAATAAGAACAGAGAAGAAGATAAAATATAAAAAGTGCAATTTGCAAGAGAAAGTTTTATAGAATCTATCAATCTATCAGATCGTTTTTTGCTGCAAAGAAAACAAGACCTGCTGTATTTTTTACCCCAAATTTGTCCATCAACCGCTCCTTAATGCTTTCAACTGTTCTGGCGCTGATGTTCATCTTGTCGCCAATTTCCTGGCTTGTATATTCGAGGCATATATATCGTAAAACTTCTTTATCCTTGCCTTTTATATCCAGCGCACTTGTTAGCAAAGGCATACTTTTTACTTTGGAGTGCGCCTTCTTAATTAAAATTCTGTTTACAAAGTTGTTTAAATAATATCCTTTTAATACAACTTCTGTTATTGCATTTTTTATTTCAATGGGGTCTGTGCTTTTTAGTAAATATCCGTTGGCTCCATTTTCCATAAGATGGATCACAAACTTTTCATCTTCGTGCATGGTAAGCGCAATAACTGAAATATCAGGATAGTGACGGCTTATGTATTTAGTGGTTTCAATACCATCTTTTACCGGCATCCGCAGATCCATCAATACCACCTGCGGCTTTGCTTCTTCAATATTATTTAATAGTTCCTGCCCGTTTTCAGCTTCTAAAACAAACTTAATGTTATTATAATGCCGCAGAGAAAGGATTACTCCTTTTCTAAAAATTTTGTGGTCATCTGCTATTGCAACTTTAATATCTCCCATTTATTTAAAATGTATAAAGATCGAATTTAGAAAAAAATGGCATTATAAAATTATCTTTCTTCAATATCTTTTGGTATATCAATGGTTATAACATAGGGAGATTTTGAAGAAGCACGGTCAAACAAAATTTCTCCATGTATAACTTTAAGGCGGCTTTGAATATTTTTAAGTCCCAGTCCTGAACCGCTTTTAGATAATTCAATATAATCATTCTGCAAAATTCCCTTGCCGTCATAAGTAAGCCTTATAAGCATGTTTTCTTCGCCCTTGTGCTGGTTAAGATGTACAAAGGTAGCGTTACTATGCCGCAATATGTTATTTACTAATTCCTGGATGATCCTGAATACGGAGAGTTCCTTTTCAGGTTTAAGTCTTGTTGTGTAATCATTAAATGTGCAGTCTGCATTAAAAGAACCTGAATTGTTTATTTTTTGAAAAAAATCGTTTACTGCACTTTCTAACCCAAAGTTTTTTATAGTGGGAGGTGTTAAGCTATGAGATATATTTCTGATGAGGTGAATGGTTTCGTCTATAATTTGTTTTGCACTGGAAAGAGATTCGCGCTGACTTTCTTTATCAAGAAGTATCATGTTTTCGCTAAGATATAACCGGGCAGTGGCTAACAGAGGCCCGGCATCATCATGCAGATCGGCTGCAATTCTCTGCCGCTCCTCTTCCTGAGATTTTATTGAAGCCTTAAGCAAAATTTTTTGTTGCTCTGCTTCCATCTGCTGCATTCTTACCTGGTACTTTATAACCCGGCGCTGATGAAATATAATAAAAACAATAAGTGCAATGGCTAGAAATAACATACCAATTGTACCTATAAATAAAGCTGTCGGAAAACTGGTGGATTGTAAGAATATCAAAGGTGTATTTACTTAAAGCGCAAACCTACTACAGTTCTTTTTAAGAAAGTAATGCTTTTAGTGCTTACTATTTTTCGCAGTGGGTTTAAAATAAAGATCATTCATTAAGGCTGGAGCTTACCCTTAATTTATTGGTTTTAGAGGGTGGTTTATCAGTTTTCATTACCATGGCAAAGGATAGGAGAATGGTTCTTATAATAACAAACACATAATTAAGTACATAATATTTCTCCTGGTCTTTAGAACTAAAGGAAGGAAGATATAGCAACAAAAAGAAAGTACCTGCAATATAGATTAGGTACGCGCTCACTACCCAAAACCTTGGTTGGCTATAAATAAAAGTTGTATTTAATTTTATAATTTGTTCATAATAATAATAAATGGCAAAAGCAAGAATGCAAATATTTTCTATAGTTACGCCACTTTCTATATACTTACTGGTGCCAATGGTAAAGAAATTATAGAGCCAATAACTAATAAAACCGAAGCCTATTACTAACAATAATCGCTTTATTAATTTAGCTGATAAAATTTGATAAAAGAAAATGCCAAGGAAAACACCTTCTATTAAGATGAGAAGGTTATAAATAACAAAGTTTTCTTTGTGTTGCCATTGCAAGTACAGCGAAAGGAGATCACATACAAATACAAAGGATAGTAGAAAAAAAATTACCCGAAAACTCTTATCATTGATCCTTTTTTTAAAGGTCAAATAAAAGATTACGGGTAATATTTCAGTGAAGACAGAGGCCTTCAGTATAAAATCAACCAGAGGTATGAGTTTAATTTAGTTCAAATATAAAATAAATTTGAACAAAAACACTGATAACCTTTAAGTAATATAAAGCTACTTAAATTAATACCAGCTTGCAGACTCTGTACTACCATCACCATCGCCACAATAAGGAGGGCAGTTACGTACTCCACTGGCTACGATGCCTTTATTTTTGGTAATCTCACCATTATCACCTATAGTGGTATAATTTAAAATATTATTACCAGCAGCGTTAACTCCTACTAAAATGGGTTGGCGTAATCCCAGTTCATTCACACCATAAAACATTCTTATGCCAACAGCGCCAGGTTGGGCTAAAAGAGCTTCAATCGTATTGCGACCCATAAAATGAGCTAAAACATCGTCCTGATTTTGGTCGTAATAATTCTTGATCATTTTGGCGCCCTTGTCGTAACCAATGTCTGTTCCTACATTAGCAGAATAGCCTTTTGTCTGCTCGTAAACTTTTCCTTTAACTACAAAAAGTTCTGTGTTCATGATAATAAAATTTATGGGGTTATTTATAGTGATTTCCGATATGAAAGTACTAAAGGCTTACTTTTGCAAAACAGCTCCCCAGTTGCCCGGATGTAATTGTTTTTGGATGTAGTGCAGCATAGATAAGGATTTAGACCCGTTAAGACAATTATTATATTTTACTAAAATATAGTAAAAATACGATAAAATTAACGGGTTTTTACGGTTCTACTCTTCGTAAAGAAGCCATAACAACGGTCCAAATTTTTTAGAAAAAATACTTAGTACTAAAATGTGGATAAGTTTTTTTTAGTCCAATATCATAAAAACCTATAAAGTAATTAAAAAATGCCCTTTGATAAATTAATGCCCTTTGATAAATTAGTAAGACTGGCAATAGCAGATGATCATAAAATTTTTAGAGATGGAATAAGGATGGCTTTAAAAAACAGGGATCATATCCAGTTAATTTGGGAGGCAGAGGATGGCAGGGAGATGATGCAGAAGATTAAAACTGATCCGCCAGATATTCTTTTAATGGATATAAGAATGCCTGAACTGGATGGAATTAGTGCACTTCAAATAATTCGTAAGCAATACGAAAAAATAAAAGTAATTGTTTTAAGTATGTATGATGACAAAGAAATGATCTCGAAAGTCATGGACCATGGCGCAAATTCGTACCTCACAAAAACAACCGAGCCTGATGAAATTTATAAGGCTATTGTAACCTGCATAAATGAAGATTTTTATTTTACCGACCTTGTGAAATCTGCTGTGCTTTTAAGGCTGCAACAAAAAAGAAAGGTTAGAAAATCTTATCCTGAAACAATAAAGTTTAGCGAAAAAGAATTAAATATATTGAAGTTGATAAGTGAGGATAAAACTACTGAAGAAATATCTGAGGAAGCATACATGAGCCCCAGAACTGTTGAATCGATACGGCAAAATATGAAATCGAAGGTGGGGGTTAAAACTATAGGTGGATTACTGATGTATGCAGTGAGAACTAAATTACTGGAGTAATTAGTAAACTTATCGAAGGCTGCAGAATATCGGATCTTTTAAAAGCCCGTGTGCCAAATAGTTGCCTGAAATTGGATTAAAAACGGGGATAAAAATTATTTAGCTAATATAGCATATTGAATATACCAGGTTTGAGTATTAGTACTCTTTTTTCATGCTTCGTATATTACTTATCATGTAGTAAAATTCCTATAAAATGAATAGTAAATTCTCGAAAGAGTTCTATTTTAATTAATCACGTTAAAAAAATTTTCTTCCCTCAAGCTAATTTTATTAGTACAATCAATATATTTGCTAAAAGGAATAGCCATGAAGTAAAATTTACATTCTACAAATTTAGTTTAAACAGTGTGATATTAAAGAATACCCCTCACTTATTTAAAGTGCTTTAAAATCCTAAAAAAGGTTTATATAAACTATTTTGCATACTGTTATGGATTTATTTCAAACCCTGTACAGTGGCTAACCGTATTTAATATTCTATTATAATTATAACCATTTAATATCCTATTAAAAAATATTAAAAATCTAATACTATTCTATAACTTAAATCTATGTAGGAGGCATAGAAATTTTCCTATGAAAACCGATAATACTAGTAAAATCAAATTTCTTATCACAGATGATCATGCATTGTTTCGTATAGGAGTAAAAACTTCTTTATTGCATTATCAGGATATTGAATTTGTTGGAGAGGCCGAAAATGGAAGGCAATTACTAAATCTTGCTGAATATCTTCAACCAGATGTTATTTTGCTTGATATAAAGATGCCTGTAATGGATGGCATTGAAACTTTGCCGGAAGTGAAAAAGCTACTGCCAAATGCAAAAATTGTAATGCTTACAATGTACGACGATGTTGGTATGATTAGTAATTTAATGGAAATTGGAGCTAACAGCTACCTTACTAAAAACAGCGACAGCGAAACAATTTATGAAGCAATAAAAACTGTGCACAACAACGAATACTTTTTTAATGAATACACAAATAAAGCCATGCTAAATGGCTTAAGAAGTAAAAGAGTAGCAGAAGCTCCTTTACCTGAGGAGGCTGAACTAAGCGAAAAAGAAGTACACGTTTTAAAACTAATGTGCGATGAAAAAAGCACAAAAGAAATTGCTGATATTGTAGATATTAGCCCCAGAACTGTTGAAGCTATAAGAGATCGCTTAAAAATTAAGACCGGAGCAAAAAGTACTATAGGCTTAATTTTATATGCCGTAAAGCATGGGATTGTAGAAGGATAGTTTAAATAATTATATTTTTAATTTCAAGTTTTTGCTATTGAAACAACTCAACACTCAACATTTTTAAACTCTAAATTTTAGCTTTAATTTGCTGCTTCTTTTAAGCAGCAAATTATTAAGCTATTAACCGTCCGCCACAAAATATTAATTATAATGGTAGCATTATAAAAGAGCAACAGCTGTGTATTTCAATTAACAACCGGTCGTTCAGGTATGGTGAGGGTTGCTTTGAAACGATTAAAGTAATTAACGGAAAAGTTATTTTAAAAGAACTTCATTTTACCAGGCTTTTTTCTTCGTTAGAAATATTGCATTTTACTATACCGCCATTTCTAAATGCAGAATATCTCTCGCAGTTGATACTTGAAGTGGCAGAGAAAAACAACCATTCTTCCCTTGCCAGAATTAGGTTAATCATGTTTAGAGGCGAAGGCGGTTTGTATGATGAAGTTGAACCTCATCCAAACTTTATTATTCAAAGCTGGGCCGGTAATAATGAAACCAATCTTTTTAACCAGAGCGGTTTAGCGCTTGATTTTTTTCCTGACGCTAAAAAAAGCTGCGACCATTTTTCGCACCTTAAAAGCAATAACTTTTTACCTTATGTAATGGGCGCTTTCTTTGCAAAGAAGAATAACCTGAACGATTGTTTACTATACAATTGTTATAATCGTATTTGCGAGGCTACTATTGCCAATGTTTTTATAATTACCAATGGTGTAATTAAAACTCCCGCGCTAACCGAAGGTTGTGTAAATGGTGTGATGAGAAGATACCTCATAAACTGTTTTAAAAAAGAAGGCTTCCTATGTATTGAAGGAGAAATTTTACCTGAAGAAATTTTGCAGGCATCAGAAGTTTTTTTAACCAATGCGATGTATGGTATGCGCTGGGTAAAAACTATCGGCACAAGTAATTACACTAATGCAATGGCTACATTGCTGCACGAAAAAATTATTGCTCCCCTGTTTACCTGAACCATTTAACGCCTTCTGTTGTTTCATTTCAAAATGAAACCTTCAGTTAATATAATGTGGTTAAGGCGAGACCTTCGCTTAATTGATAATGCCGCTCTTTACTATGCTTTAAAAGATACGGCACCCGTTCTTCCTCTTTTTATTTTCGATAGAAATATTTTAGACAAGCTGGAAAACAAAGCCGACCTCCGGGTTGAATTTATTTATGCTGCGATACTTGAACTGCAACAACAATTAGCTTCTACGGGCAGTACTTTGGAAGTTTATTACGGTTATCCTTCAGAAGTTTTTAAACTGCTTTTAGCGAAATATCAAATTGAAAAGGTATTTACAAATCATGATTATGAGCCTTATACTAAAGAAAGAGACCAGGAGATAAAGCATATTTTACAGCAACATCAAAGCTCTTTTCATACTTATAAAGATCAGGTGATTTTTGAGAAAGATGAAGTGATGAAAGATAACCAAACCCCTTATACGGTTTTTACTCCTTACAGTAAAACATGGAAAGCCAGGCTGAATAATTTTTATCTTTCTTCTTATCCCACAGAAAAATATTATTATAATTTTTATAAGCAATCGCCCTGTACAATACCAACATTAGAAAGTATGGGTTTTGTAAAGGTTGACCATCCTTTTCCATCAAAAGAATTGCGGGAAGAAATTATAAAAAAGTATGAAAGCAAAAGAGATTTTCCGGGAGTTGAAAACGGAACTTCGCGGTTGGGTGTTCATTTACGGTTTGGCACTGTTAGTATAAGAAAAATTGCAACACTTGCGCAATCAATAAATGAAACTTACTTAAACGAACTGATATGGCGGGAGTTTTATCAAATGATACTTTGGCATTTTCCGCAAGTGGGTAAAGGGCATGCGTTTAAACCTGAGTTTGAAAAAATTGAATGGCGGAATAACGAAGCCGAATTTGAAAGGTGGTGCGCCGGAACGACCGGTTATCCTATTGTAGATGCAGGCATGCGCGAACTGAATGCTACAGGTTTTATGCATAATCGTGTAAGAATGATTGTTGCTTCGTTTTTAACCAAACACTTGTTGATTGACTGGCGATGGGGCGAAGCCTACTTTGCTGAAAAGTTGCTCGATTACGACCTGGCATCAAACAACGGCGGGTGGCAATGGGCGGCAGGAAGCGGTTGTGATCCAGCGCCGTTCTTTAGAATTTTTAATCCCCATTTGCAAACAAAGAAATTTGATAAGGACTTACAGTATATAAAAAAATGGGTACCCGAATTTGAAGAGTTTACTTATCCCCGGCCAATAGTAGATCATGAAGCTGCACGAAAAAGAGCACTCGAAGTTTTTAGTAAGGCTTTAAGAGAAAAATAGCTGCAATCAAAAGAAAATAAAAGAACATTAATTTGAACTTTCGAAGCGTGGGTTCACAAAATTATTCAGCTTGCTGCCAAACCTGAAGTTGAAACCAAAGCCTGTATAAAAATTATAAGCTGATGCAAGTTGCCTTCTCCTGGTTAATATTTCCTGCTCTGTGGCGCCTCCTTTAGGCAGATATATCTGGTCTCTAATAAGTCCGCCAAATGAGTATGCATAAAATGATAAACCTCCGGAAATTCTTACGTTCACGTTTAAATTAATACCAAGGTTATTCAGTTTCCAATCGCTGAAATAGTTTCTGTATGAAATACTGGTATTTATGTTTCCCCATTTTTGATTTAAAGAAAGGTTTGCCGAAAGTTTATGGCCCATCAAGGACTCCTGCGTCTTATTATACACAGTTGTATCGTAATATTTATTCCGGCTGTAATCTATTACATAGCTAACAGTAAAGAATTTGTTGTTGACAAGTTTGTATGGAAAGATGGCATATTCAATACCAGGACTGATATATATACTCCCTTTAAGGTTGGAGAATGTACTGTTCTTGTAGTTAATTTCATAACCATAGCTCCAGTGTTGGTTTATGCTTACAACCATAAAATGATTAAATCCATAAGAACTGTTTTTTACCTCATATTTTTCTATGCCGGTAGGTGTTTCATATTCGTATTTTGAAACGTTACTGTTGGCGTTTATTCTAAAGCCTGTTTAAGCTTATCTGTTGTTCTGTCGGCCGAAATGTTCGTTCTGTAACTATTGCTTTTGTAAACTTTATCCATGCTAAGATTTCCGCTGGCGCCTAATCTAAATACCCAATAATTCCATTTGTCTTTGGTGTTGGTGTTTATATTTTTTTCATTGGCTTTTTGTTCTGCCTTTTTCATTTGAATGTTTATTTCTCCGGCATAATCGGTTTTCATAATAAATGGAGTAAGACCTAACTTAATATACTTAACCATTGCATCTCTTCTTTCCGAATCTGTAGCGTTTGGATCTAAGTTATATTTAAGTGTATCTGTAATATTTTTAAACCTGTTCTGCCCATAAAATATCATTTGAAACTGGCTGCCACCGCTGCCATTTTGTTGCGAAGTAATAAGTATATGAACATCGGCAGCTATACGGTCGAGCAGAAAATCAACTATATTAATTTCTGTGCGGATGAAAGTGTTGTCGCACCATGTATTGCTGCAATCAACAAACACCTTTAATCTTTGAGAACCGGTATTAGTTGAGGCGTTTTGAGCTTTTGCTGAAATAGAAATAATAAGAAAACAAGCAAGCAGTTTTTTCATGGTTAGCTATTAGAAGCTAATCTACAAAAATATCATTGCTGAAATCCTGTTTAAAAACATTTAACAGTTTACTCACTGCTGTTTTTCCGTTTGCACCAATATTAAGGCTAAAATCGTTCACATAAAGATCAATGTGTTGGCGCATTACATCTTCGCTCATTTCCTGTGCATGCTGTTTTACATAAGCGCTTATAGCAGGATAATTACTGAAAGAATGTTCCAGGCTTTTTCTGATGAGCCTGTCAACTTTTTGTTTTACTTCTCTGCTAAAAGTTCTTTTAATAATAATGCCACCCAAAGGTATCGGCAAGCCTGTTTTTGTTTCCCAGTATTCACCCAGGTCAATAAGTTTTACCAATCCTTTCTCCTGGTAAGTAAACCGGTTTTCATGAATGATGACGCCTGCATCCACATCGCCGTTTAGAACTAACTGCTCAACTTCGTTAAATACTACAAACCGTTTTTTAAGTGCATCAGGAAACGCCAGTGAAAACAACATATTAGCGGTAGTATTTTCACCGGGAATAGCAATGGTGAAGTTTGAAATTTCAGTGTTAATATTTTCAACTTCATTTTTTGAAATAAGAAGCGGACCTACTCCTTTGCCTAAAGCTCCGCCACTTTTCAGTACCATATATTTATCTAATATTAAAGGCAACACACCGTAGCTTATTTTGCTTACATCCAACTTACCTTGACGTGCCCACTTGTTAAGCGTTTGCACATCTTCTAACTGTACTTCAAAGTCGAAACCTTCTGTGTCAATCTTTTTATTTACGAGAGCATCAAAAATAAATGTATCGTTTGGGCATGGGCTAAAGCCTAAGGTAAGTTTCATGGTCTTTTACACTGTTCAATTAAGTATAAAGATACATCTCACCATTCTATATATTTGATTCCAACTGGTCAATGTATTGCAAAAGAGTATTGCTAAGATTTTCAAATGCTTCATTAAATCTCCATTTTACTTTATCCCTTTCCCCAACGTAATTACTAATAGCTCTTATTTGAATGAACGGAACCTGCATTTGCAAACCAACATAATGAAGAGCCGCGCCTTCCATGCTTTCAATAACCGGATTATATTTACTTTTTAATTGTTCAATTCTTTTACCCCTTGTAGAAATTTCATTTATTGTTAAACCGGTTACTTCATCTAATTGTAACAAGTTAAATTTTGAAAGATGCGGATTAACAAGCCTTCCATTGGTATAAGGAAAAGCATTTAAATCTTCAAACTTCAAATCAAACACATTATTAAACAAACCATTTTCTTCTACGCCTGTATCTCCAACAAATTCTTCTTTCACGGCAACTACACTTCCTAAGGCAACGGTTGTATCAAAGCTTCCCGCAATACCGGCCTGAATAATCAAATCTGGTTTTTGTTCAAAAAGCATTTTAGTAAGAGAATAACAAGTACTTAATATTCCCACTCCGCTAACATAAAAAGAAACCTGTAAGCCATTTGCAAAGGCTGGAGTTATGCTCTGTTTAATTCTATCTGTTTCTATGCTTGTAGCCGATACGATCACGATGTTCATAAACCAAAGATCGCAGTAATTACTATCGCTCAATGCTTTCGGTTTCAAATATTACCTTTGCCGAAATTTTTGTGCAGAATGGTTTTTCTTACAAGGTTAGAACATTTTAATGCCGCTCATAAATTATATAATCCTAACTGGACGATAGAAAAAAATGACGAGGTGTTTGGTGTATGCGCCAACGAAAACTGGCATGGACATAATTTTGAACTGTATGTAACTGTAAAAGGGGAAGTAAATGCCGAAACAGGTTTTTTGTTTGATGCAAAAAAACTAAGCATACTGATGAAGGAGCATGTGGTTAAAAAGCTGGACCATAAAAACCTGAATATGGATGTGGATTTTTTAAAAGGAAAAATATGCAGTACAGAAGTGCTGGCTATAGAAATTTGGAAGCAGCTTGAACCGCATTTGCCGCAGCATGTGCAGTTGCATTGTATTAAACTGTACGAAACTCCCCGCATTTATGTTGAATATTTTGGTAACTGATAACAGTACTAATTTGCTTGAACTGTATGAATAACAAAGTGGCCGTTTACCGCAAAGAGCATTTCAACGCTGCCCACAGGCTTTTCAATCCTGATTGGGATGAAAGCAAAAATGCTGCTGTTTTTGGCTTGTGCAACAATCCTAATTTTCATGGTCATAATTACGATTTGATTGTAAAAGTGGTTGGCGAACCTGATCCTCAAACAGGTTTTGTAATTGACCTCAAATACTTAAGCGATGTAATTAAGGAGAACGTGTTGAAGCGGTTCGATCATAAGAATTTGAATTTGGACACCGAAGCATTTAAGAACAGTAATCCAACAGCAGAAAATATTGCAATTGTTATTTATAAAATCTTACGGGAGAAGATTGATGCAAAATTTGATCTGCAGGTAAGACTGTATGAAACAGAAAGAAACTTTGTAGAGTATCCGGCATCTTTATAATTCCTAAACAGCATAAACACTAATTAATGTCATACAAGAAGACAGAGGCGTACGATCATGAAGTAACAGCGGGGCTTATAAAAAACTACCGTGAGAGCATTGCTTTACTAGGCGAAGACCCCAACAGGGAAGGTCTTTTAAAAACTCCTGAACGGATAGCCAAGGCAATGCAGTTTATTACACAAGGCTACCAGCAGGATGCGTGTGCAATTTTAAACTCAGCCAAATTTCATGAAGATATAAGTGAAATGATTGTAGTAAAAGATATTGAACTATACAGTATGTGCGAGCACCACATGCTGCCTTTTTACGGCAAGGCACATATAGCGTACATACCCAACGGGTGGATTACAGGTTTAAGTAAAATTGCACGGGTTGTAGATGTGTTTTCGAGGCGTTTACAGGTACAGGAAAGATTAACTACGCAAATACTTGAGGCCATGCAGGAAAGCCTTAAGCCGATTGGTGTAGCTGTTGTAATTGAAGCTTCGCACTTATGTATGATGATGCGTGGTGTGTCTAAGCAAAACTCTGTTACAACAACTTCTGCTTTTATCGGGGAATTTGAAAAGATACCCACACGGGATGAATTTATGAAACTAATATCCGCAAAGCTTCATTAATAACTAAAAAAGGAAGTGTATCGTTGCGTTCAATGGAAGGGAGGCTAAACTGCTGATAAGGTAATTCACGAAGTTTGCAACTACAGAACATCAAATACTTACAATTAAAACTTACCAATGCTTCGACAATTAATTATTTTCGCAATCCTTATTTTTCCTGCCATTGTATTAGGACAAGACATTAAAAATACTTATAAAAACCAAATTAAAATTTCACCCTTCCGAATTATAGACATAGTAAATCCTGGAATTGAAATAAGTTATGAACGTCTTCATTATAAAAGGTTTTCCACTCAATTATCAGTGGCATATATGACTGATCTTTTAAAAACATTTCTATATACCAACTTTCGGGGTTATCGGGTTTCATTAGAAGAAAAATATTTTATACAATCATCAATAAAATCAAAAGAATATCTATCTGCTGATATAGTGTATAATAACAGCACCTTTAAAGATGTAACAACTTTTCGTGACACTATAAACAATGTAAATGGTTCAGAAACATTTTCGGGAAATAGGTTGACGGCTTCTTTAAACTTTAAATTCGGTAAGCAAATTCTGCGCAACAGGTTTATTATTGACTGGTGTGTTGGAGTTGGAATTAAATATAGAGATGTAGAACATTCAAATAGAACACATCCAATGAATGGACCAAAAGACCCGAACGTTTTTTATTCAGCAAAGACCGAAGGAAAAAACTTAACCTTTAATCTACCAATAAATCTGAAGTTAGGATACATGTTTTGATTATAACTGTGCCTGCAACATCCAGCTTAATTAAAGATTATTCAATGAAACATGCTTTTATATTTCCGGGACAGGGCAGCCAGTTTAGCGGAATGGGCAAAAACCTGTATGAGAATAATGCAACAGCAAAAGCGTTATTTGAACAGGCAAACGATATATTAGGCTTTAGAATAACTGACCTGCTTTTTGCAGGCACTGATGAAGATTTAAAGCAAACAAAAGTTACACAGCCTGCTGTTTTTATTCATTCTGTTGCAGCTTACAAAACCATTGAAGGAGCAAAGCTTGATATGGTAGCCGGACATTCCTTAGGAGAATTTTCTGCATTAGTTGCTAACAATACTTTGCGTTTTGAGGATGCTTTACAACTTGTAAGCATAAGGGCCCAGGCAATGCAGAAAGCTTGTGAAATTAACCCTTCAACAATGGCGGCGGTATTGGCTTTGGATGATGCAAAGGTGGTAGAAATTTGTGCTGCAGTCGAAAATGAAACAGGTGAAGTAGTAGTTGCGGCTAACTTCAACTGCCCCGGCCAGTTAGTAATTAGTGGAAGCCTGAAAGGTATTGAAGTTGCCTGCGAAAGGATGAAAGCAGCGGGAGCAAAACGTGCTTTGGTGCTGCCCGTTGGAGGCGCTTTTCACAGCCCCTTAATGGCGCCTGCGAAAGAAGAATTAGCGGCAGTTATTGAAGCCACGCAATTTAACAAGCCTTCTTACCCTGTTTATCAAAATGTGGTTGCAGCAGCAGTAACTAATCCCGATGAAATAAAACAAAATTTAATTAACCAGCTAACCAGTGCAGTTCGGTGGACACAATCTGTTCAGGCAATGGCAGCAGATGGCGCTACACATTTTACTGAAGTGGGTCCGGGTAAAGTTTTGCAGGGGTTGGTTAGTAAAATATTTAAAGAGGCAGTGGTGGGTGGGGTGAGTTAAGAAAACTTGTAGTTGTGTGTACTAGTTAGTATCTTTCAAACAAAACTTTTATATGAAATTGCTTTGGTTTTTACTGGTTGCTATTTTAATAACGGCTTGTAAAAAAAACAAGACAAATCTATCACCGCTTCAGGGGTTATGGGTTGAGAAAAGTTTGCGGTTAGACTCAATAGAATTTAATAATGAGTTTTCAACCCCTGCTGATAATAAATTTAGTTTGTACCTAAAATCTAAACCATATATTGATACAAGTCAAAACCGCAATTTTCCAATTACTCATTCTGGAATATATAGTTATTATTTGGAAGGTGAATATATATTCCTGTATAGTTTTTATTCTTCTTCAACTTTATATAATAAATACGATTTTAAGCTAAGTGATGACAAGCAACGTTTTATCATTAAAAGGTTTTATAGCCGTAATAGCTTGCCAGCTTTTATTGAATTTGAAAGAATAAAATAGTATCAAAACGTAATACTGCAATTCACCCACTCCCCATCAAAATCAGCATTGTATTTTTTATAGAATTGTATTGCCGGTTCATTCCATTCCAAAACCTGCCAAACTATTCCGTGAAAGTTTTTTTCTTTAGCTTCTTCCACCAGCCGATCAAAGAGTAAAGTACCTATTCCTTTGCAGCGCATCTCCTGGGTAATGAGTAAATCTTCCAAATACATTCGCTGCCCCTTCCATGTGCTATAGCGAATGTAATACAAAGCAAACCCATAAATAATTTCTCCCCCTCTTTTGGAGGGGTTAGGGGAGGCTGCAACAAATGCCCACCAAACAGGTTGTTCTCCAAAACCGCTTTCTTCAAAATGCTGTAACGAAACAGTTACTTCATCAGGTGCTTTTTCATACACGGCTAATTCGTTTACTAATTCAAGTAACCTTGCGCAATCTTCCTTTACCGCCCTTCTTATAATCATGCTTTGCATGCTATGTGCTTTCCTGTTATAGAATAAGGGTTATCCCCCTTTAGGGGTTAGGGGTTAATGCCTGTTCGAGGTCATTTAAAATATCAGTAATTCCTTCAATCCCAACGCTCATTCTTATCAGCCCATCGGTTATACCAAATTTTTCTCTTTCTTCTTTCGGTACGCCATAATGCGTCATCGTTGCGGGGTGACAAAGTAATGTATCAGCAGTTCCTAACGAAACTGCCCGAACACACATTTTTAGTTTATCAATAAACTGTTTTCCTGCTTCAATGCCGCCTTTCAGTTCAAAGCTTAATAAACCGCCGGGTTGTTTCATTTGTTTACATGCAACTTCATAATCAGGATGCGAAGGAAGCCCGGTATAGTTTACTTTTAAAACAGCGGGATGACCATTTAAATAATTGGCAACTGCCATTGCGTTACTGCAATGCCTGTCCATTCTTATCTCTAATGTTTTTAAACCCTGAAGCAATAGAAATGCATCAAAAGGATTGCTGTTGCCGCCTAACAGCCGGTGCCACTTTGTAACTTTCCCGTTCATAACATCTATGTCGCGACCAATAAGTACTCCGCCAATTGCAGTGCCATGACCGTTCAAAAATTTGGTGGTAGAATGAAAAACGAAATCAACACCATACTTAAACGGTTGCTGCAGGTAAGGCGTGGCAAAAGTGTTATCCACCGTTACGATCAGTCCGTGCAGTTTGGCAATGCTTGTAACGGCTTCAAGATCAACACAGGCAAGCGTAGGGTTCGCCGGAGTTTCAATATGAACGAGTTTAATGCCGGGATTATTTTTAATGGTTTCTTCAACAATGTTTATATCGCCCAGGTCGGCAATAATGGTTTCGATACCTGCTTCAGGAAAAACTTTCAGCATTAATTCGTGCGTGCCGCCGTACAACGAATAGTGAGATAGAATTTTGTCTCCGGCTTTTAAATTTGACATAAACATGGTAGTCATTGCAGCCTGGCCACTTGCGTGCAAAATTGCTTTCAATTGTAAGGGCGAGCCATCGGCATGTGTTAACCCGAAGGCTTCCATAGTCGCTATCACTTTTTCGGCATCTGTAAAAGTGGGGTTACCCCAGCGACTGTAAATGTAGCCTTCCTGCTTGCCTTCAAACCGCTCCATGCCTTGCTGGGCTGTATCGAAAGTGAATGTTGAAGTTGCATAAATTGGCGTAACGTGCGCATAATTTGGATGCTTGCTTTCGTTGCCATGAATAGCAACGGAACTGAAACCGGTCAGTGTAAAATTTTTATCAGACATGTACAAAAAATTGGAAAGTAGGAATTACTTTTAAGTGATTATAATATAAATAATCAAAAGTAGCTAAAAGATGAAGGATTTACTGAAACAATATGCCTCCTATAATTTTGGGCTAATCAAAGAATTGTATGTATATAATTTTATCTCTTCCTGCCGAAAGCAAAATCGCCTCTGTTAAACGCCGTTAATTGTAAAGATTTAGATGTTCCAACTGTACCCTTAGCCTAACTTGCTAAATTCATAAATCTTAAACCTATAAACCAATATGTCTTGAACGCACAGGTTCTCCATAAAAGCGACTGCCATTATTATCAAATTCTTCAGAAGAGTCTGTAGTAACAAAATGTACTGTGCCATTCTTACTGCAGCAGCGTTCAATTTCGTTGTGCCTTTCCAAATAATCTTGCAGGCTGTTTGCAACAATCTCTCCCTGAGTTAAAAGTGTAATGTTTTGGGGAATGAACTGCTGAATTTTACCGGCTATTAAAGGATAATGCGTGCATGCAAGTAAAATAGTATCTATTGCATGCGTTTGCCCAAGAAGCTCATCTATATATTTGGTAATGAAATAATCAGCGCCGTGGTTGTTGTATTCATTGTTCTCAATTAAAGGAACCCACATAGGGCAGGCTTGCTGGTAAACATTCAAGCTGGGATAGAACTTTTCAATTTCAAGAAGGTATGATTGTGACTGAACTGTTCCCTTTGTACCTAAAATACCTACGTTCCCGGTTTTTGTAAATTCACCTATGCGTTCGGTTGTTGGCCGTATTACGCCAAGCACTCTTTTACCTGGCGCTATCTTTTGTAAATCGTTTTGCTGAATAGTTCTTAAAGCTTTTGCCGATGCAGTATTACAAGCCAATATAACCAAAGTACAACCTTGTTTAAAGAACCACTGAACACATTGGAGCGTGTATTGATAAACAGTTTCAAAAGACCGCGAGCCGTAGGGAGCCCTTGCATTATCACCCATATATAAGTAATCGTACAAAGGCAGCTTTGCTACAATTTCTTTTAACACTGTTAATCCGCCGTAACCGCTGTCGAAAACGCCAATAGGTCCTTTATCTGCCATATAAACAAAAATAAAAGAACCATCACAATGTGCATGGTTCTTTTATTTTTTAATTACAGCTTTTAATTTTTGTTATTGCTTTTTAGGAGCGGGCTTTACGGCTGCCCCGGGTGGCCGGGTAGATGGTTGGCCTGTACCTGGCCGGGCGGATTGGCCTCCAGAAGCTGGTTGATTATCCCCTTGCGAACTTCTAAGCTCTTGAGGTAATTGAATCTTCAATTCCCTTGCAACTTTCTCAAAAACATTATCTATTTTGTTTGAGCCTAAAAATTCAATGGCTTCCGGTTTTAATACAACTAAATAATTATTTTCCCGCAATACTTTTTGATAAGCAGGTAAAATTTTTTCAAACAAAGGACCAGCTAACTCTTGTCTTTTTTGTTCACCTTTTTGCTGAGAAATTTGCTGCCAGTAAATAATAGTAGAGGCGAACTGTGTTCTTTGATCTTTAATATAATTTAAAACGCTGGGGGCTTTTTTTGCAGCAGAGTCTGCTTTATAAGTACTGTCTAACCGGTTATATTCTTTTACTGCAAAATCATAATCTGCTCTTAATGAGTCACGCTCATAAATTTGAAGCATGCTGTCCACATTTCTGTAGCCTGGCATTGCTCGTACCATAATATCGATGTCGAATACTCCAACTTTAGTTTGAGCTTCAGATCTGTTTGCAAAAACGCATCCTGCAACTGCTAAAAACACAAATAACACTTTTTTCATTCTTTTCTTTTTTTAATTTCTGAGTTCAAATGGTAACAATTGTTTCTAAAAATGCTTTACTAAACTTGCATTAAAAAAATGTTACGCTGTTTTTAAGTTTATAATTGATTTTAATAAAACTAACTTTTAATACCTAATTCCTGTAATACTTCCGAGCTTTTGTCCAGTTTAGGGTCGGCAAATATAACCGTAATTCCTTCACTCTTATCAAGCACAAAATCGTATCCCCTGTTTACTGCCACTTTTTGAATGGCATTGTAAACTCTGTCCTGCACGGGTTTTACCAGCTTTTGTCTTTCTTTAAAAAGATCGCCCTCGTAACCAAAGCGTTTTTTCTGCAGGTCTCTCACCTCTTTCTCCAGATTAAACAACTGGTCTTCTCTTTTCTTTTTTAATTCGTCGCTCAGCATATATTGTTCCGCATCGTAATTGCGATACATCTGGTTAAGCTGTCCCTGCTTATCATCAATTTCTTTTTGCCACTGTGCGCTTATTTGCGACAGTGTTTTATCTGCATTTTTATATTCGGGCATCTTATCCAAAATATATTTAGTATCAATAATAGCATAACGTTGTGCCGAAACAGTAGCCGATACTAACACAAGGCAAATAGCAATGAATAACAACTTTTTCATACAATGATATTTAGGATTTATAACTGTTTTATTCCGGTTCGAAACCTAACATGAAGGTGAATTTTGCCGCACTTTTTAATCCTCCGCTGGGCGTGTACCTATCTAATCCTATGCCATAGTCGAAACCTAACAAACCAAACATCGGCAAATAAAACCGCATGCCCAAACCTACTGAACGGCGAAGCTTGAAAGGATTATACTCTTTCATGCTGTACCAGCCATTAGCAGCTTCAAAAAAGCCGAGCGCAAAAATAGTGCTGCTTGGGTTTAAGCTTAAAGGATAACGCAACTCCATTGTATATTTATTGAAGATGGTGAAGAACCTTGATGCGCTTTGCTGGTCGGGGTTTATTTTAGGATCACTTGTTTCATATACAGGGTAGCCGCGATGGGCAATAATATCGTAACCCAACAATGCAAAGTTGTTGCTTAAACCCGCATCACCCAACTGGAAACGCTCAAACGGCGATACTTCAAGCTTAGTGTTGTACCTGCCTATATAACCGTATTTAACCGCAGTTTTTAAAACAAACTGTTTGTTATGCTCTGCTCCGCCGGGTCTTCCCATTGGCACATACCATTCGCCGTTAAATCTCCATTTATGGTATTCAACCAATTCGTAAGGATTTTTATTGTTTATCCGGCTGGGGTCTATTAAAGAATAAGGAGGTGTGAATTGGCCGCTAAGTAAAAACGAAGACCCTGCGCTTGGGAAAATGGGCTGGTTAACTGAAGAACGCTGCAACGCAATTTTTACATTAAAGTTGTTAGATACACCGCTGTCAAAGCCCTGGAAGATAGCATACTTCTTTAATTTGTAGCGTGTATAGTTTAAAGAAGTAATCAAACTAAAGTAATCATCAGGCCATTTTAATGTTTTACCCAAGCTAACCCCAACACCGGAGGTTTGTATATACGAATCGTTCTCGGAATAATTGTAGTAGCCGGTGTTGTAATTGTACAAGCCATTTCTATACTTGGTATCATATACGCTAACCGTAAACGAATTTCTTTTTTTACCGCCTAACCAGGGTTCGGTAAAAGAGAAGTTATACGAACGGAAAGCTTTGCCATTACTTTGAACACGCAAGCTTAATTTTTGTCCGTCGCCTGTTGGTAAGGGATCCCATGCCGACCTTTTCCAGATGTTCTTAATAGAGAAGTTGTTGAAAGAAACGCCTAATGTACCAGTAAGGCCAATTCCGCCACCCCAGCCTGCACTAAGCTCTAACTGGTCGCTCGATTTTTCTTCTACAGCCCAGTTAATATCAACGGTTCCGTCATCAGGGTTGGGATTAACATTCGGCGCCACTTTCTCCTGGTTAAAAAAGCCAAGATTTACAATCTCTCTTTGCGAACGTATTAACTCCGACCGGCTGAACTTCTCCCCCGGTATGGTTCGAAGCTCACGACGGATAACATACTCTTTTGTTTTATCGTTACCTGCAATGCGTACATTTTTAATAGTAGCCTGCGGGCCTTCAACAACCCTTATCTCATGATCTATCGTATCGTTGTAAACAGCAGTTTCAACAGCTTCTGTTCTAAAAAAGAGGTAGCCATCATCCATATATAAACCACTAATGTCGCCACCTTCGGGTGATGCCTGCTTACCTAATTTTTTGCTAAGGGTTTCAATATTATAAACATCTCCCTTTTGTATTCCTAAAATGGTTGCTAAAACACTGTCAGAATACTTTGTGTTGCCACGCCACGTAATATTTCCAAAATAATATTTATGACCTTCATTAACTGCGAGGTCAATATTTAGATCGCCTTTTGCGTTATAGTATTGTGTGTCTTTTACAATAACGGCATCGCGGTAACCTAACGAGTTATAATAATCAAGAATTTTCTCTTTGTCCTCCTCATACTTTTTAGAATTAAACTTAGCAGAGGTTAAGAGCTTTAACCGGATATAAGGATCGAGCGCTTCCTTAGTTTTAGTGAAAGAAAGAAAGCCCATATCCTTCAAATATTTACCAAAAGTAATATGATCGCTGTCTGAAACTGCCTTATTATCATCAGGAGGGTGCAAGGTTATTCTTGTTTTTTCCTTTGTTCCTTTCATCTGCTTTTTCAGCCTTGTTTCAGGAATGGTATTGCCTGCAAAAGAGATGTCGTTGATTTTTACTTTAGTTCCTTTGTCAATAACCAGTGTCATGGTAAGTGCATTCTCAACTTTCGGGTCTTTTGTTTCGAGTATCTCGGTTTTTACACTTCTAAATCCTTTGTCTGCATAATATTTTTGAATAGCCTCAATGGCAGTGCGGCGCATGTTTTCGGTAATAATTCTTCCTTTAACCAAACCCACTTTAGGTGTAAGATCTTCGGCCTGGCTTTTTGGAATACCTTTAAAAGTGAAAGAGGATAAACGTGGTCTTTCTGTTACATTAATTTCAACAGAAATATTATTGCCTTCTACTTTGGTTAAATATATCTCCACGTTGCTGAAGTAATTCTGCTTCCATAAATTATTTATTGCCCTGGCAAACTGGTCGCCTCCGGGGATAACAACTTCGTCGCCAACATTAATATTTGCAATGGATGAAAGTAAGGCCTGATCAAAAAATTTATTTCCTGTTATTGTAATGTTTGAAATCTTGTAACGATGCGGTACTTTTTGGGTAAATATGTTTTCGAGATTAACATCAATGGAAGCAGGCTGGCCTGTTGAATCGGTAGTAACCTGTGCAGAGATGCTGCTATGAATGCACAACGCTGCTATTACCGGTAAAAAGAGTTTGTAAACTTTACGCATCAAAATCGTGTTTGGTTGTTAAGGGCCGGGCTGATAAGCAGCTTACGGAAAAATAGACAATTGACAAGCAAATTAGCGGGAATATTTAAAAGTGTTTGTTAAATAACAGGAAGGAAAGGTGATTGCACTTATAGTTAACGCCTCTATTTTACCCCCGCCTGCAGTTGCTCGCTTATTTTTCCGAACCTTCTTTCTCTGCCTTGAAAATCGAGGATAGCTTCGTACAAATTATCTTTTCTGAAATCCGGCCAGCGGGTGTTGGTAAAATATAATTCGGCGTAAGCCAGTTGATACAAAAGAAAATTACTGATGCGGTATTCGCCGCTTGTACGGATCATCAATTCGGGATCGGGTAAGTTGCTGGTGCAGAGGTATCTTTCAACCGTTTCGTGCGTAATTGTTTCGGGGTCTATTTTGCCATCTCTCACATCTAAACCAATATTTTTTACGGCATTCACCAACTCCCACCGGCTGCTGTAGCTAAGCGCCATAACAAGGTTTAAACCGGTGTTATGGCTCGTCATTTCAAGAGCTTCATTTAATTCTTCGCAGGCATATTGCGGCAACATATCCATATCCCCAATTACATGAAGCCTTATATTATTTTTATTAAGGGTTTCTACTTCTTTGCGGATGGTATCAACCAACAGTTCCATTAAGCCGTTTACTTCATTTTGCGGCCTATTCCAGTTTTCGGTGCTAAAAGCATATAATGTAAGATATTCAATGCCGAGCTCAGCGCAGCCTTCTGCAATATTTCTCACACTTTCAACGCCATGAAAGTGGCCGAAAAGACGATCTTCTCCTTTTTCTTTTGCCCAGCGTCCGTTACCATCCATAATGATGGCGATATGGCGGGGCAATCGGGTAAGATCAATTTTTTCTTTTAAATCCTGCATTATAAGGGCCGGTTAGGACGGCAAAGGTAGCGAAATGAATGAGTTTGAAGTGGAAAAGAATTATTTTATGAATAACTAAAGATATGAAAAAATACAGGTAAGTGGTTTCCGTTAAGCCCGGTAGCGAGTCTGAATAAAGTTACTGCTGCTGAAGTGCGTTCCCGTCTTCCCTGCTATTGTAAAGCAAAGTTTCAAAAGCCCTGAAACCTTAATTTCTGTAATTACTTGTTTGGAAGGTTGCTTAATCAGCAGCAAAAACATTCATAACAATTAGTAGGTATTTATCCTAAAATGAAATTTCTGCATTTTAGGATTTATAAACCATAATCTTCTATTTTTGCCTGCTTTTAAATATTTAATTATTCCAACATAATTCTACAGATAATGCGGACCATACTTTTTAGAGAAGCGCTTAGAGAGGCGATGAATGAGGAAATGAGAAAAGACGATAAAATTTTTTTAATGGGTGAAGAAGTGGCAGAATACAACGGCGCATACAAAGTAAGCCAGGGAATGTTAGCGGAATTTGGCCCCAAAAGAGTAATTGATACACCAATTGCTGAGTTAGGTTTTACTGCTATTGCAGTAGGCGCTGCTCAAAACGGCCTTCGCCCAATTGTAGAATACATGACCTGGAATTTTGCTAACTTAGCCCTCGACCAAATTTTAAACACCGCCAGTAAAATGCTTGCAATGAGCGGTGGCCAGGTAGGTTGCCCCATCGTTTTTCGCGGAGCTACCGGCAGTGCGGGTCAGTTAGGCGCACAACACTCTACTGCTTACGAAAGTATGTACGCTAATATTCCGGGTTTAAAAGTTATATCGGTTTCTAATCCTTACGATGCAAAAGGCTTATTAAAAAGTGCCATCATTGATAACGACCCGGTAATATTTATGGAGAGCGAAGTGATGTATGGCGAAAAAGGAGAAGTGCCCGAAGAAACATATTATATACCAATTGGTAAGGCTAAAGTTGCAAGAGAAGGTACCGATGTTACCATCGTTTCTTTTAATAAAATGATGAAAGTAGCATTAGGCGCTGCTGCCGAATTAGAGAAGGAAGGAGTAAGCGCTGAGGTAATTGATCTCAGAACTATTCGCCCGATGGATTGGCAAACTATTTTGGAGAGTGTAAAGAAAACAAACCGCCTTGTAATTGTTGAAGAGCAATGGCCCTTTGCTTCAGTAAGCAGCGAGATTACCTACAGAATTCAAAAAGAAGGATTTGATTATTTAGATGCGCCTATCCGCCGCATTACAAGCGCCGATGCTCCCATGCACTATGCACCTAACCTTGTAGCCGCATACCTTCCTGATGTTCCAAGAACTGTTAAGCTGGTAAAGGAAGTGATGTATATGAAGAAGTAGGAGTACGAAGTTAGAAGTACAAAATACGAAGTTACAAATACGAAATACCAGGTAAGAAACGAATGAAGTCAATAATATTCCCGGAGTGTTTTTCTTCGGATTTTTTTTGAATATTATGTTCGGTCTTCTGAAGAAGTATTGATTTATCATAATAATCACAATAGCATTATTTGCTTTCATCTAACAACTGCCAACCATCAACTAACTTGTAAACCCCTTATCTTAGCGCCCCTAAATATGTTGAATGGCTACAATATTGATTATTGATGATGAAAGAGCGATAAGAAAAACCCTAACCGAGATACTTGGTTTTGAAGGTTACAAAATTGAAGAAGCCTCTGACGGTGAGGAGGGCTTAAAAAAGTTTCAGGAGAAAACTTATGATGTTGTTCTTTGCGATATTAAAATGCCTAAGCTTGATGGTATTGAATTTTTAAGTAAGGCAACAGCCATCAATCCTGATGTTCCTATAATTATGATCAGTGGGCATGGTAATATTGAAACTGCTGTTGAAGCAGTTAAAAAAGGTGCATTCGATTACATTAGTAAGCCACCCGATCTTAACCGGCTGCTCATAACCATCCGCAACGCAAAAGATAAAACCAACCTTGTAAAAGAGACCAAAGTATTAAAGCGCCGCGCCAACAAAGTGCAGGAAATGATTGGCGAAAGCGCTGCCATTCAAAAAATAAAAGAAACTATTGAGAAGGTTGCACCCACCGATGCACGTGTAATGATAACCGGCGAAAACGGAAGCGGCAAAGAATTAGTGGCACGCTGGCTTCACGAAAAAAGTAACAGGGTTGAGGGGCAACTGGTAGAAGTAAATTGTGCTGCCATCCCGAGCGAGTTGATAGAAAGTGAATTGTTCGGTCATGAGAAGGGATCGTTTACTTCGGCAATAAAACAACGCATTGGTAAATTTGAACAGGCCAACGGAGGTACTCTGTTTTTAGATGAAATAGGAGACATGAGCCTAAGCGCACAGGCAAAAGTGCTCCGGGCTTTGCAGGAAGGAAAAATTACCCGCGTTGGCGGCGAAAAAGAAATTGCCGTTGATGTACGTGTGGTTGTAGCAACCAACAAAGACCTGCTGAAAGAAGTGGAAAACAAGACTTTCCGTTTAGATCTTTATCACCGGCTCAGTGTTATCTTAATTCATGTTCCTTCGTTAAACGAAAGGAAAGAAGATATTCCATTGCTGGTTGATAAATTTTTAGAAGACATAGGCGAAGATTACGGGCAGGTAAAAAAAGAGATGGATAAAAAAGCGCTGGAAGCTTTACAAAAACATAACTGGACAGGAAATATCCGCGAATTGAGAAACGTTGTTGAGCGGCTTGTTATTCTTTCGGGTAAGGTTATTACTGCTGATGATGTAAGTAATTATGTTTCTATTTAATGCTGTGCAGGTACTGCACTCCCTTCTTTTGTAAAAGCCAGTATCTCATTCATAGAGCGTAATAACCGAACATTGCCCGGCACTTCAGTAACATATTGGCCATGCGAACCTGACATTATAATTTCCTTATCGGCAAACTGATTTGATACCTGCCTTACATATTCATCAGGCTCTTTGTTAGTAAGGTTTGTAACAAGATGAAAGTGCAGGCGGCTAAATCCTTTGCTTTCGCTATAACCTTTTAATACCCTGAAGGAAATATTTTTGCCAAAATAAATAACCTTATTACCGTTCTTTTTAAGCAGGTAATTTATAAACAATAAAGGGATTTCGTGCTGTTCCTCTTCAGGTGTATATAAGGCTATTGGTGTATTTTCGTTAGTTGAAACAGGCCTAAGCCTGTCTATAGCAGCTATAATTTTTTGCCTGATAATGTTGCTGGTAAAATGTTCCTGTGCAGGTATAACATGATCGGTTAACCATAGCATACCAATTCTTTCCTGGTACGGATAAAATACGTTTATTATAGTTTCTTCAAGCCCCATATTGTTAACCGCTTCAATAAAATTTCGTTCAAATCTTTCTTCATCAAAGTCCAGCGAAGCTTCAATCATTTCCTTTATATAAAATTCATTTGTTTCGTCTTTACATAAATTGCGCAAAGCCAACTGGTTCATTTCTTCAGGATTCAACTTTGCAATTTTTGAGATCTTAAGTCCTGTGCGATACAGATAGGAGATGCGTAAAATTTGTTTAAGGTTCTCGTTATCGTAAAACCTGTGGTTGCTGTCTTTCCGTTGCGGAATGGCAATATTATATCGCTGCTCCCAAATCCGCCAGGTATGCGCTTTAATGGCGCTGAGATTTTCTATGTCTTTTATAGTAAACCTGTTCATGCGATATAAAGTTAAATATCTCTTTTAAAACCACAATTAATTGATTGTAAAACAAAACCGACCTAAATAAGTTTCGCTTTATTTAAGAAAACTTTACTTTCATCAATTTTGCAGGGTAAATTATAATGGTACTTTTGTTTTTATCAAAAACTACTTATGGGTTGGATATTTATTATCATTTACATTATTGGATGGCATGTTGGAATGTACGGAATGTTTAAAAAAGCAGGAATTGAACCCTGGAAAGCCTTAATCCCTTTTTACAACACCTGGCTTATAGTTGAAAAAACACACATTAAAAAAGTTTGGTTTTGGTTGCAGTTGATACCCATAGCAGGACAATTCATAACGATATGGATCACCATTATTTTCGTAATGCACTTTGCTAAGTTTTCGTTGCCAGATCATACTGCCACTGTTTTTTTACCCTTTCTATATCTGCCTTATCTCGGCTTCTCAAAAAAAGAAAAATATGTTGGGCACGAAGTTGTAAAGCGATACCAAAAAAGCGCAGTACGTGAATGGATAGATGCTGCAGTGTTTGCCGTTGTTGCTGCAACCATCATCCGCACCTTTATTTTTGAAGCTTATGTTATACCTACCGAGAGTATGGAAAAGACGTTACTTGTGAACGATTTTCTGTTTGTAAATAAAATGAGTTACGGGCCGCGTATTCCTCAAACACCTATCTCGTTGCCCTTCGTTCACAACATAATGCCTTTTAGCACAACTACACCTTCTTACACCACCTTGGTTCAGCTTCCGTATAAACGCCTGCCTGGTTTTCAGCATGTGATAAGAAACGAGGTTGTGGTGTTTAATTTTCCTGCAGGAGATACTATTATTAACCTGCCTGATTTTGGTAGTAAGGTGCTTTATTATGATGTGTTACGAACAAACTTTAAGGGAAACAGAGATGCTTTATTTGCGGAGTATCCAATCCTTGTCCACCCAATGGATAAGACGGATAATTATATTAAACGTTGTATTGCAGTGGGCGGCGATACGCTGTTGATAAAAGATGGGAAGGTTTATATTAACAATGTTGCTTCTCCTGTACCGGCTGCTTCGCAAAAAGAATATATTGTTGAAACCAACGGCCAACCTTTCAGCGATGAATTTTTGCAAACTGAATTACATATAAATACTGACGATCCTGCTTATCAATTCTATCCTTACGAAGGAAAAGCAAATGCTTATGTTATAAATATGACTCCCGGTGAGGCAAAGCTTGTAAGCAGGCAACCTAACTTTAAAAGTATGGAACCGGCGTATAGTAATATGCCTGGTCAAACTTTCCCTTACAGCCCTAACATTTTGTGGACGGTTGATAATTTCGGCCCCATCTATGTTCCTGCAAAAGGAAGTACAATAACGCTCACTGCCGGTAACATAGATATTTACCGCCGGCTTATTTCGGTTTACGAAGGACAAAAATTAGAAGAAAGAGATGGCAAATTTTTCATCAACGGAAAAGAAACGACAAACTATAAATGCAAATGGAATTATTACTGGATGATGGGCGATAATCGCCACCGCAGCCAGGATAGCCGTTATTGGGGTTTTGTGCCTGAAACAAATATTGTTGGAAAAGCTTCATTAATTTGGTTTAGCTGGGAGAAGGGCCCGCGCTGGAACCGTTTGTTTAAAAGCATAAAATAATATATCTTTAATTTTTGATCGTCCTTCCCGGTTCTGTCGGGAGGGACTTTTTGTCTAAATGTGATTGTAAGAAATGAACAAACAAGAGTATCAATTTAAGTTCGAAGTGTACGATTCGATTAATGATCTTACTGAAGAAGATGCCTGGTTATTAAGTGAAGCGCGGGAAGTTACGCAACATGCGTATGCTCCCTATTCGCACTTTCAGGTAGGCGCCATTGCACGATTGGATAACGGCGAAATTGTAGCCGGAAGCAATCAGGAAAATGCAAGCTTTCCTGTTGGGCTTTGTGCCGAAAGAGTTTTGCTTGCCTCTGCTGCTTCATTGTTTCCGAAAGTTCCTATTAAAACAATAGCCATCAGTTATCACAACGACAATGGCGAAAGTAATCATCCCATTTCTCCGTGTGGCATTTGCCGCCAAAGTTTGCTTGAGTACGAGAGCCTCAGTAAACATCCCATCCGCTTAATTTTAGGTGGCATGGAAGGGAAGGTGTATATAATTGAAAGAGCCGGTCTGTTGCTGCCTTTAAGTTTTACTGCTGAGGATTTAAGCTGAGATTTTGACGATAAGTTTTTTTTGACCTCATCCTGTACATAGTACTCCTTTGGAGAATTCATTTCAGGATCTCCTGTCGAGCTTGCTGTGCGCATGTAAAGCTGTTTATAATTCAATCAACAGGTTTTGCCGGGGGATGCTGTCCAAAGGACTCCTGTGGAGAAACAAGTTCAGCATGACGAATTTTTTTTGTCGTCATCCCGGATCATTTCCGGATCTCCTATCGTACTTGTTCTGTCTTACGTAAGTCGTTAACATTTTAATTCATACACATCTTTGTAACTTTACCACTGCTTATATTATTATGAAACAGTTCAACGTTCCCGGTGTTTATCGCAGCGGTTTAATCAGCGCTATTAAAACTCAAAGGAGGCAGGCTGATAAACTAAAAAAAGACTTTACACCAACTTTGCTAAATTTTGGCGCTGTGCAAATTTACCTTGCACGTCATTTTGGTTTTTGTTATGGTGTAGAAAACGCTATTGAAATCGCCTTTCGCACTGTTGAAGAAAATGAAGGGAAAAGAATTTTTTTACTTAGCGAAATGATTCACAACCCGCAGGTAAATGCTGATCTGCTTGAACGTGGCGCTCGCTTTTTACAGGATACAAAAGGGAAACCATTAGTTGACTTTGACGAACTGACAAGCGACGATATTGTAATTATCCCTGCCTTTGGAACAACACTTTCAATGGAAGCTAAACTCAACGCCATTGGCATACAAACTGAAAAATACAATACTACCTGCCCCTTTGTTGAAAAGGTTTGGAACCGCAGCGAACAGATTGCACAAAAAGGTTATAGCATTGTAGTACATGGCAGACCCACTCACGAAGAAACAAGAGCTACGTTTAGCCATAGCGCTGCAAATACTCCAACAGTTGTGGTTAATGATATGGCTGAAGCCAAAGAACTTGCCAGATACATAACAGGCGAAAAACCTGCTGAACAATTTTATACCTGGTTTGCAGGAAGATATTCAGAAGGGTTTGATGTGGCAGAAGACCTTCAACATATTGGTGTGGTAAACCAAACAACCATGCTTGCCAGCGATACGCAGGCAATCAGCGACTATCTGAAACAGGTGATGATTAATCATTACGGATTAACAGCAGATAACATAGACGAAAGGTTTGCTGATACAAGAGATACTTTATGTTATGCCACTAATGATAACCAAAGTGCAGTTTACGGAATGCTCGAAACCGATGCCGATTTTGCTGTTGTTGTGGGAGGCTATAACAGCAGCAACACTTCGCACCTGGTAGAGTTATGCGAAGAAAAACTACCTACCTACTTCATTAACGGTCCGGAAAAAATATTGTCTTCAAAAGAAATTCTTCATCACAATTTTCATACAAAACATGAGTTGCATACGGTAAATTATATACCTGAAAAAGAGCCTGTAAAAATTTTAATAACCAGCGGAGCAAGCTGCCCTGATGCATTGGTTGAAAAAGTGATCAGAAAAATAACTTCATTCTTTAGTTTAGAGAAATCGGTTGATGAAATAGCGGCGGCAATTATTTAGAGCATAAGCAGAAATTAAATTATATCCGCTTTTACTAAGTTTCTTTTGTTTATGAAAATGTTTAAAAAAACGTTGTTAGTCTTGTGGCAGTTTATCGGTGGCGCCACAGGTTGCCTTATCTCGGGTTGAATAATTGCTACACGGCTGTTTGTTGTTCCAAGATCAATCCCTACAATCATCTCATCTTTTTACAAACTGCCTGTTGCTATATTAATTCCAATTTTTGCCATTATTTTTATTTAAGCGCAAAGGTAAGCGAAAGCCGATTGACAAGAAATCGAGGGCATGTTCTGAGTTGTGCCCCAGGTTTTTCATATTATTTTTTTAGCATTACCGTTTTACCCGTCTTAGCCGACTCTCTTGCAGCATCTAAAATCCTTACAACAGCTAAGTTGTTTTCTAAAGAATAAACCCCGTATTTTTCAACTTTTATTTTACCTCTTAAAACATCCGCTAAGTAAGAAAACGGGTCTTCATAAACCGCTATGTCTTTTGCTGTTACCTGTTGTGTTTGCTCCACTTTTGTTGCAGCATTTCGTAAACGCATGGTTGTGTTATTGGCTGCAATTATATAACCCGTTTCGCCATACACTTCCATATCCTTTCTGTTAAATGGCCAGTTCCACGAAGCCTGTATAATACATTGAGCAGTTGGATAGGTAACAATAATCGTAGCTTCATCCTCCACCTTTGGATAAACCGCAGGTTTAAAATGCTGGGTGACCGCAGTTACAGAAACAGGTTCTTCACCTTTCATTAAATAGGTCATTAAGTTGGCTCCATAACAACCAAAGTCAATCAATGCTCCTCCTCCGTTTTGAACCGGGTCGGTAAGCCATTCTAAAAATTCTTTGTTTACGCCAATCTCTTTTGGTCCCTGGTGACCATCATGTATCACCACTTTTTTTATGCTGCCAACATAATTACTGTCATGCACTAACTGGTATGTTTTTGCAGTTGTCGGATACCAGGATGTTTCGTAATTGGTAAGCAAATAAATGTGGTATTTTTTTGCAAGCTCTTCCATTCTTTTTGCATGGGCGTTGTTGGTTGCTAACGGTTTTTCAACCATTACATGTATGCCTCTTGGCGCACAAGCTTCAACCGCAGCCATGTGTTCGTATATAGATCCAAATGCTGCCACGGCTTCAGGCTTTACTGCATCGAGCATTTTATTTAGATCGGTATAAAATATATCAGCATTAAGGTTAAATCTTTTTGCATAGCGTTGTGCCAGTTCTGTATTTGGTTCATAAATGCCAACCAGCGTAACATCTGTTTTACCTTTTCTGCCTAAAATCCAGGGAACATGTCCATGTGTTATTCCTGCAACAGCTAAACGAACCGGGGCATTGTCTGTTGACTGAGCATTTGCGTTAAACATAGTTGTAATGGTAAGCAATAAGCATGCAATATGTAATGAAAAACTTTTAAAAAAGTAGTTAAGCATAATGTTAGTTTTTGAAGTTTAAGTGGCAGTTTTTATTTCAAGCTGTTGCTTTTAATTTTATCAATTTGTCGTTTGTGCCTGAGAATGTGTACAATTGCATGTTCGGTCATCTGCTCTGTATCGTACAGTTGCCCCCACGGTGTTTTTATCTTTAATGAATCGTCAAATTGTTCTAATTCATAGTCTTTAATTTCTTTAAAAATATTTTCCGTATAGGTAGAAACATTGGTCAGGTCTTCTAAATATTCCTTAATGGTTAAATGAAAGGTTTTGTCGGGTCGTTTAATATTATATCCTTTCAGATTATGAATGTTGGTTGCATAACCGTAACCCGAATGTACAACGTGAGATAAAATTGTTTGGATAGATTTACAATTTTCGTCAGTTGTTTGGGGGTCTGTTATAATGGTCAAAGCATTGTCAGGAATGTTTTCAATCACTTTTTTTAAATCTGAAATTGCCTGTTCATATATGTCAAGCAATGCTCCAACTGCTCCCTGTCTATACATTTTCGTAATTGTTTTTTATTGAGGATAATTTGTATAAAATTATCACACAACGTTAAGACCGTTGCAGTTTGTAAATGTTTTTCTGCTCTAACTAATACAACTGCTTCTCAAACATATTCTATGTTAAGTACAATATATTTGCGATAACAACTCTATGTAAACTTAACATTTAATCTATGAAGTCAATTTACTTATTGCTTTTCTCTTTTATTTCAGTGTCTGCTTCTTTCGCAAATTATTACACCCCAGGAACGGGTGTCAAATGGAATTTAGATAATTTAGTAACGAATTCAGGAGGTGATGTAACCTCCAGTTCGGGAACGTATAATGTAAACGATACTGTATTTATCAGCACAAAGGATACGCTTATAATTACTAATAATGCCACGGTTAAATTTGCCATTAATACCTACCTCGATGTAAACGGTACATTAATTATCAATCCGCCAACACGTGTTACGTTTACTGCAATGGATACAACTGCCGGATACTTTGGTATGCGCATCGACTCAAGCAACACTACCATTTTAAGAAAACTTACATTTGAGTATGCAGTTTCTTTGCGGCTTTTTGACTGTAACATTACTATAGACAGTTGCATTTTCAGATACAATACGCCCACTGCTACCTTTGGCAATAGCGCAATAACACTTTTCAGAGCAAGCCCTCTTATAACCAACAGCCAGTTTCTCGATAATCAAAGAGCGGCAATACAGGGAGGAAGTAATATTGCAAACGCACCCCGGATAACAGGAAATTTATTCAGAGGAAATAACACCTTAAACCTGAATGTGCCGCAGATAAACCTTGGCGCTACCGGAAACGATACGGTAAGAATATTAAATAACCAGATACTTCGTGCCTCCTCAAATTCTGGCGGCATAGGTTTTCTTCCGATTGGTAATGCAAATGCTGTTATTACCGGAAACGTTATTAAAAATAACCGGTATGGAATAACCTTTAACGGAGGATCGAATATCAATAGTTTAATTAGTTATAACCAGATTGACAGCAACAACATTCAGGGCGATCCTAATTTAGGCGGAAGCGGAATAGCTTTTTCAGGAGGAAGCGCCACAAGTCAGCAGAATTCAATTGTAACAGGTAATCTTATCAGGTGGAATCTATGGGGCATTACTATACAGCAAAGATCGAGACCAAATCTCGGCAATATTACTAATACCGATACTACGGATGACGGTAAAAATCAATTCATTAATAACACTAATTCCACCACTCCAAATATTGACTTATATAATAACAGCGTTGATACCATTTATGCCCAAAATAATTATTGGGGAACGAATGACGCAACTGCAATAGAAACAAAAATTTATCATCGTGTTGACGACCCTGCGCTTGGCCCTGTTTTTTACCTTCCCGCAATGCCCCAAGCGCTTCCGGTTGAACTTACTAATTTCACAGCCACTGCAAACAAGAGTAGTGTTATCCTTAACTGGCAAACATCATCTGAGAATAACACTGATCATTTTAATATAGAGAAAAGCGATAACGGTCAATTGTTTTACAGTGCAGGCACTGTTGCTGCATCAGGCAATGCTTCTTCTGTTCACGTTTATAGCTTTACCGACAATAGTGTTTTGTATTTGAACATGCCCATCTTCTATCGCTTGAAAACAGTTGATAAAGATGGCAGGTTTAAATACTCGCAGGTTGTATCAGTAAGATTGGATGATGTTGTACAAACGCAGTTAATAAAATTATACCCAGCAATTATAGCCGCATCACAAACCTTACAGGCAGAAATAATAAGCGCTAAGAAACAAACGGTTACCATACAATTTTTAAATGCAGAAGGGAGGCAAATAGCACAAACTGAAAAAGCATTGGTTGCGGGAAACAATAAGTTTACAATTACGCCTCATACTGCTTTACCAAACGGATGGATATATGTAAGATTTATTGGTGAAGAACTTAATGAAACTATTAAGATATTAAAGCATTGATGAAGACGACCTGACGATTTCTTTATGAGTAAGATCTATTTCCTTTTCGCGAACATAAACCGGTTACCACCATTAACAACCCGATAATTTTTTATGCTCAGGAGTAATTGTAACTTTGGCTGTAATTATGGAAAATACAATCGTTAATAAAGTAGCCGAAAGCGCCTTAACTTCAATTGATCTTGAAGAGTATTATCCTAAAGGAGAAACTGCGGTGTTTGATTTAAAAGATCATTTGTTTATGGGTTTGATACTTAAAGAAAAAGACTTTAGGGCAGCGCTTCAAACAATGGATTGGGAGCAATACCGCAATAAAAATGTTGCAATAACCTGTTCTGCTGACGCTATTATTCCTATGTGGGCTTATATGCTTGTTGCCGGCAATTTGCAGCCGGTTGCAAACGAAGTTGCATTTGGAGATGAAAAACACTTGCTGCAAACGCTGTTGCTAAAAAATCTTTTACAAATTAAAGGCGAAGATTATGCTGATAAACGGGTTGTGATAAAAGGATGTGGAGATGTATCTATTCCTGAAGCTGCTTATGTAGAGATTACCGTCCGCCTTCGTCCTTATGTAAAAAGTATAATGTATGGCGAGCCTTGCAGCACAGTGCCGATCTTCAAGAGGAAATAAAGTTTTATGAACATTGAACAACTTCGAGATTACTGTCTTTCAAAATCCGAAGCCGAAGAAGGCTTTCCCTTTGGGGAAGAAACTTTGGTTTTTAAAGTGAAGAACAAAATCTTTTTGTTAACTTCTCTCGAAAAGCAACCGGTGCAGTTTAATGTAAAATGCGATCCTGAAAAAGCTATTGAGCTTAGAGAAAAGTACTCCTGTGTTTTGCCCGGCTACCACATGAATAAAAAGCTTTGGAACACCGTGATAGCAGACGGAACTTTATCTGTAAAACAACTGCACGGGTTTATAGACGACTCATACGAATTAGTGAGCAGAAAAGCCAAATGATAAAAGTTAAAACCACCCCCGCTTTTTAAAAACACTAAGCATATAAACAGGGATAGCGAGCATAACAGCAACTGTTAAATAAAAGCCATAGCGGTATGGGCAAACGGGATATGTTCAAAGTTCATTCCGTAAATGCCGCCGATAACTGTTGCCGGGGCAAATAAGCAGGTTACTATAGCCATTACTTTCATAGCCTCGTTCATCTTCAGGTTTACTTCGTTTATATAATGATCCTGTATGCTTGCCATAATTTCCCTGTAGTTATCGGCAACCTCATTAGCCTGAACGATGTGGTCGTAAACATCTTTAAAGTACTTGTTTATTTTCTCATCTAACAAATCACTTTCGCTTCTTATTAAACCGGTAACCAGATCTCTTACGGGCGACACGTTTCTTTTTAATATAAGCAGTTCTTTTCTCATGCTGTTGATTTTGGCAATTGATCTGGAGTCACTTGTTTTAGAAATTTCACTCTCTAACAATTCAATTTTTTCGCCCAGCTTTTCCATCACCAGGTAATAGTGATCTACAATTATATCTAACAAACTATAAAACAAATAATCAGCGCCCCGTGTGCGAATTTTACTGTTTGCCAAACGCAGCTTATCCCTTATGTCGTTAAATACATCCCTGTTTGCATCTTCCTGAAAAGTGATCAGGAAATTTTTTCCGAGTACAATGCTTATTTGTTCCTGTTCTACCGAACAGTGTTCATCATTAAAGTAAAGCATGTTAAGCAGGCAGAAAAGAACTCCATCAATGTCATCCATTTTAGGCCGTTGCCCAATGCTGAGTATATCTTCGGCAATAAGAGGATGTATGTTGAAATTGGTGCAAACTGTTTCAACCGTATCCTTCGATATGCCGTCAATATTAATCCAGTTTATTTTATCGCTGTCTTTATAAATGTAAGTTTCTTCAACGCTTTTTATTTCAGCGCTGTTAATATCAGAGGCGTTATAACAGAATACAAATATTTTTGCTTCCGCCACTTCAGCTCTTTCCGGGTGCTGGGCAGGATTGAATTTGTGTATCTCTTTTGTTCTGCCTTTTTTTAATGTTGGCTTCATAAACTGCTTGAGGTAAATGTGCGGGTACATAATTAAAATTAAGACATCGTAAATAAAATAAATGCAATGCTATAAAAATGGGAAATGATTTTTTATTTTTAGGCAAAATCAAAGCTATATGAATGTGAACGAACCGTTACTGTCAGAATTAAAACATGAAGCTGCCTCAACACGTAAAATGCTTGAACGCGTACCTGCTGAGTCTTTTAGCTGGAAGCCGCACGAAAAATCTATGACCTTAATGCAGTTAGCCGCGCACGTTGCCAGGCTAACTAACTGGCTGACCATTACTATTAATGCGGATGAGTTTGATATAACAACGCCTGATAATAAACCCAAAGTTTTTTCAGATACTGCCGGCTTGCTTCATGCGTTTGAGGATAATCTTGCAGAAGGAGCTGCCGCTTTGCAATCGGCATCAAACGAAAGTTTGAGGGAGAAATGGCGGTTAAGAAACGGAGAACATATAATTTTTGAAATGCCAAGAATTGCTGTAGTCAGACATCTGGTATTTAATCATATTGTACATCATCGCGGGCAGCTATCGGTTTACCTGCGACTGCTTAATGTGCCGGTGCCGGGCATGTATGGTCCGTCGGCAGACGAAATGAGTGGGATTAGATAACTTTTACTCTTTCAGTTTTGGAGGATTGAGAGCCGTTTTTTACTGCTGAGACGCTAAGACGCAGAGAAAAATACTTTGCGCCTCTTTGTCTCTGTGGTAATTAAGCGATTACGAATTGAGTGAAATGAGGAATATATGTGATGGCTTGTACTGGTTTAATTAACTTTCCTTTACTTGCATTTCATTTAAAAACATGAGCGGCAAGATCATTATTATTACGGCTCCTTCAGGTGCAGGTAAAACAAGCATTACGCGTTATCTTATCAACAGGTTTCCGCAACTTGAGTTTTCTGTTTCAGCGGCCACAAGGCCGCCGCGGGGCAAAGAGAAAAATGGAGTTGATTATTATTTTATGAGCGTAGATGAGTTTCAGCAAAAGATTGAAGCCAATGCTTTTGTTGAATGGGAAATGGTGTACGAAGGAAAATATTACGGCACACTTAAAACCGAGCTCGAAAGAATATGGTCGCACAATAAAGTGCCTGTTTTAGATATAGATGTGAAAGGCGCAATACATGTTCAAAGACAATTTCCGGTTAATTCATTGTCAATTTTTGTTCAGCCACCCTCAATAGACGAATTGAAGAAAAGGCTGCAAAGCCGCGGCACAGAAAGTGAAGAAAGCATTGCTACCAGAGTTAACAAAGCCTCTTATGAACTTTCATTCAGTCATTCTTTTGATAAAGTGATTATTAACCATCAGTTGGATAAGGCATGCTCCGAAACGGAAGAAGTTGTTGAATCGTTTTTAAAAAGTTTTTAAAAATTTGAAACCCCAGGGCAAACGCATCTAATTTCTGTTAAACGATGTGGAATAAATGGGCAGTAAGATTTTTTTATTCACTTAAAGGGCAAAGCAGATAATAAAAGATAGAGAAGAACGAAATCGCTGTCAAAAACAAA
>JAABUN010001519.1_pt1 | contig 50125 bp, 46 predicted proteins | sample 5559311 | NCBI WGS metagenome assembly JAABUN01 (sample SAMN10711877, study PRJNA513370) | rock metagenome | isolation source: Antarctica rocks | place: Antarctica: Victoria Land, Siegfried Peak sud
CCATTGATGGTGTAAACTGGTAGTCTTCTTGCTATATGTCAAAGAGCGAAAATTAAAAGTGTTACCTATGTTCTGCTACACTTTGTATCATTAAGCGCCCTTAAGGGCAACCCCTCCAAATCAAAGGGATCTTAATGATCAGGGAAAAGTGTTACCTATGTTGTGCTATACGACAGTTATGTTCTTTGACATTGTCAAATTCATGTCAATTGACAATGCATTGCTAATTTTATGTTGTATACTGTTATTTAAGGAGTATCGTTTATAATTGCTATTTCGTATAATCCCTTCCTGATCAAAAATGCTACCTGTTATTGAAAATTGTGTTTTTTCATTGCCACCTGAAACATTTAAAGAATGGTTCTGTATAGGAGCATCATGAAAGACTACATCTTGCCAGTCTGTTCCTTTACCAAGTGAAGCAAAATTTGACATCGCAGTGTCAGCAAAAAGAGGAGGTAGTCCCATATTGGTATACAGCTGATTATAATATAACCCATATTCTTCAGGATTCATCATTTCCATTTTTTTAATTAATCGCTGAACTCCAAAACTTGATTGAAAACTTACTTTAGATATACCGCTCTTACCTCTTTTAGTAGTGATCAATACAACTCCATTAGCTGCTCGTGAACCGTAAATAGCAACTGCCGAGGCATCTTTCAAGATCTCGATACTTTCTATGCTCGAATTATTTATATTATCTGGGCTACTCACTGGAAATCCATCAACAACATACAATGGTTCATTATTTCCCACAATAGAGTTTGTTCCTCGAACCCTAACACTTATAGGAGCACCGGGAGCACCTGTGTTTTGTTTTACCTGTACCCCGGCAGCGCGCCCTGTTAAAGCCTGCATTACATTAGCTGCAGAGAATGCATTGACCTTTTCGCTGGATACAGATGAAACTGATCCCGTCAGATCCCTTTTTCTTACAGTCCCATACCCCACCACTACTACGTCATCCAATCCCGCAATACCTTCTTCCAGTGTAACATTAATTTCAGTCTGGTTACCCACATTTACAGTTTTCGATTTAAATCCTATGTAGGAAATCTCCAGCATAATATTATTTTGTCCATCTGGAACGGTTAATGTAAATCGTCCATCACTATTTGTAATCGTTCCTTTTTGAGTACCTGATATAAACACAGATACACCTTGTAAAGGGTTACCCTCCTTGCTTACAACCCTTCCCTTTATTTCTGTAGCAGGAGGTAAAGCATGAGCACTTATCTGGAAAGTAAAAAATAACAGTAATGCAATCGTTAATTTCATAATCAGCCATGTTTTGGCTCTTGGAGATATTAGATTGTTTTCATTTTGGTAATCTAAATTTAAAAGCATATGATTTAGTTTTGGATGATAAAGTTTGTTTAACAAACAATCTTAGCCTTTTTTCTGGCGATGCTTCTAACATCACTGATTTTTGACATTGTATATATAAAACACCCATATTGAATGTTTAGAGCTCTCTGATCTAAATATTTTAGAAGCCTACTTCATAAGCTCCTGAATTCACTACGTGTTGTCTTAAAGCTCATGTCACTAAGTACCAATATGTTTTATTGTATTTTAATACGAAAAAAAGGATGGAAGCCATTGATCACTACTGCCGTTATCTTCAAACGTTCCAGCTGAGGTTCCTTAAGCTTAATACTTACTCAGGATATTGCCTCACTTTTTACGTCCTTCCCCACATCTGTAATTCTCGTTCGTGAAAAAACACCCAACTTTTCTTCATAGCGATGAACAGAACATCTTGTTGGTAACTAGCTTTTTTAAATTGCTATGATACTAATAAAATAATATATATGTTTTTTAAAAAAATCTTCTTTTATAAAAGGCTTATCAAATATACCTTCTAACTACAGACCAATCGATACTTCTATTTACATTAATAATACTATTTTTCAGAAATTCTATTTCAACAAGTATTCACCTTTTTTACAGCGAACACAATCAATAATTTTGCAGCTCCATTATTTACAGTAATACGCATTTATCCTAAGAAGTACACTATAAAATATTTGAAACTGGAACTATGATATAGTCCTTTCGACTAGTATAATATGAGTTGTTTGGCCTTAAGCAACAGAAGTTCTAAATGTTGAAATTAGGGTTGATACCTGCATAGTTTTAGAAATAAAATCTATACTAAGATTTTTAAAAGTATCCCATTGGTAGCAGAGGAAGTAATTTTTTACGCCCAGGCTCTCCTTAAAAAACGTAACCAATTCTTATAAAAAATATTTTCAACATCTTCAGATGAATAGCCCCTCTTTGCAAGTATTCCTCTTAAGTTTTGCAGATCCGAAATATCATCCAGATCGTAAGGAGATTGTTCTTTGCCATAAGCTCCATCCAGATCACTGCCTATAGCAACATGCAAACTATTTCCTGCTATCTGGCAAATGTGATCATAGTGATTGACGACCATCTCAAGGTTTATTCCCCTTTCTTTGGGATCATCTTTACCACGAACCCAATTTTCACAAAGCATCCATGTATCAAGCACTCCACCGATCACCGCATCCCTTTCTAACAAAATTTTTATTTGCTCATCGGTTAATTGCCTTTGGTGGTTTACCAGTTTCCGGCAATTGTGGTGACTTGCCCATACGGGTCCTTTATAAAGAGAGATAGCTTCCCTAAAACCTTCATCGGTTAAATGAGTAACGTCGAGTATCATTTTCATTCTGTCCATTTCCCGGATAAGTTCCCTTCCTGCCTGGGTAAGTCCCCCCGACATTCCTGTACCGGGTGCATACCTGCCTGGGCCATAATGAGCAGGGCCGCAAGCGCGAAGGCCATATTCATATGCTTTTTCCAGATAAGAAATATTAACCAGAGAATCAGCGCCTTCAAGACTTAAGATATATCCAACAGGCTTGCTGTTGTCAGGAACAGTTTTGTCAAACCACAGGTCTAGGTGTTTTTCCAACTGCATTAAGTTCGTAACTTGTACCATTTCTCCAAGTTCTTCCATTGCATGGTACCAGGCTAATTGAGCCTGAGTGAGGCCCCAGGCAATTTCAGGGGAATTCCAACCGGGCAGATGGTTGCCTGGTTCCACAAAACGGGCTATTTGAGTGGCCACTACAAGACCTATGTTTCCCTGGCGTAGTTCTGGTAAAGCAACTGTACCTTTCGTACGATCCAATTTATCATTCATACCTTTTTCCCTGCTCCTGATCTCTTTTACAGATTTGCTGAGATCCCGGTTCCATTCGATTGCGTTCATTCCTATATCAAGGTGGCAGTCAATAATAAATACAGATTGATCAATCATTGCTAAAGAGTAAATACAGCCGTTTAGTTAATGCAGCTTTCATTTGTTGGTTTCGGGAATCTTTGCTATTGCATCAATTTCTACTTTTATTCCATTCCCAAGACCTGATTGAACGGTGGTACGGGCAGGTTTTATGTTTTTGAAATAAGTTGCATAAACAGAGTTATACCTGTCAAAATCTTTTATATCACTTAAATGCACAGTGCATTTTACAATATCTTCCAGTGTACATCCTGCATCTTCACATATCCGAAGAATATTGTGCATAGTAAGATGTGTTTCATCCTCAATTTCACCCAATTCAAACTTTCCGGTTTTAAAATTAATTGGTCCCTGGCCACTGACATATAACCATCCAGCCGCTACCACTCCGGATGAATAAGCTCCGGTGGAAAAATTTTTATCTGATTTATCCGGATGAATTATTTCCTTTTTTTCCATTTTACTGTTTTTTAATGTGTCTTGTAAAAATGATACGCACTAACTGAATTCCATTGATCCAAAATATTCAGGAACATGAAAATCGGGATACTCGGTTTTGATATTATTCCATACAAGAAAATGTGGTTCAGGTAATTCATCTCCACATTTAAAAAAATTAACCCGGCAACGTTTTCCCTTCAGCGTATTTATATGGTGATAATAAAAGACCTTTAACGGTATTTTTAGGGTAAGTTCCCAACTAATATTCGCATCCGGGCTTTTTGCAGGCTTTAATAAAGCATGGTGACGGATCAATCTGATAATTTCTTCAGGTAACAATTTTCGGTTCGCTCTCTCCTTTCCAAAACCAAGTAAACATGTCCCTGCACAATTGAATTCAAAATTGTAATATTCTTTTTCGTCTTCAAATGAAATAAAAAATTCAACGCAGCTATCTTTATATACCGGGTCATTAGGATTGGTGTATACAGCCTTGACAAACTTTTCGTTTACGTAAAATTTGAGACATAAACTATTCTCACTGTAAGCAATTGAAAAAAAGATTTCCGGTTTATACTTGTAGTATGTTAGCCAAGGTATTGTTTCAATACCATTCCTTTCAATATCGTCAAGTTTTAGGGAGAGCTTATTAACTTGTGAATCATTATCTACAGATAAAAATGGAACACGAAGATGCTTCATATATTTCAATTCAACCCGTACTCAATATCGAACTTGTACAGCTTTATATTATAATTTCTTCTTCTTTCAGTTTCCTTTTTACAACATCAACAGGATATTTCAACGCCAGGTTCCTGATTTCATAACTGAAAGCGGTGAACGTCTCTTCCCATAATCTCGCCTCTTCAGGAGTATAAGAATAAAATCCTTGTGAATTAGCTACCCCCTTACCCCCCGCCTTAACAATGTCATCTATCAGTTTAGGCATTTCAGTACTATTGCAGAGAGTGGGAAACAAATCTTTTATTACATTATGATATGCAGCAACGCCCGTCAAATCCATCCAGCGAAAGACCCCTACCAGGGTCATCCAGTAACCCGCATTATTACGGCAAGCCCTGTCTACATCCTCAACAGTAGCATATCCATTCTCAACGAGGTAAAATGCTTCACGGTACATCGCATACATAAGGCGATTTGTGATAAATCCACGAATATCTCTTCTTACAAGAGTGGGTTCCTTTCCCCAAAAATGAGAAAGCTCATACAGGTACTCACCATTTTCTATATCACTCAACTCTCCACATATCACTTCAAGAAAACGTGTAGTGTGTGAAGGCTCAGCCCAGTGCAAACCGAAAAACCTTTCTGGCCGTCGTGTGAGTTTTTGCAATAAACTTATCGGAATAGCCGAGGTATTACTGGCCATAAGGGCATCGTCAGCAATCACAGATTCAACTTTTGCGTATACTGACTTCTTTATAGCCTCATTCTCAATGGTACATTCTATAACCAGTTTACAATCTTTCAGTAGTGAATAATCTTCTGTAATGGTCAAATTTTTCAAATAATATTCAGGCTCTTCATTTACAAGTCCCTGTTCCCTGGACTTTAAAAAATGATTACGTATGCGTGATTCAGCATGTTTTAAATCATCACTGATTGGTGCAACTGCTATCACCGGATGTCCGGCCATAAGCAGGCAGGTTGCTATACTGCAACCCATCAGGCCGAGCCCGACAACACCAACCGGAATTTCTTTAGTTCTAATTGACATAATATAAAAACTACTATTATTTCATTAATCATTAAGCTATCAAGTCTTCTTAAGACTAAAGCCTTATTACATTACACTAATGACTTACATTGCACTAATGACACAACCTTTCCGGTTCTTACCGATTCATCGCATGCAAAAGCTATCTGCAGACTGTTTACTGCATCTTCTGCATGGGCAGACAGGTCTATATCTTCTACTATTGATCTAAGAAAATATTGTTGTTCCCTGTTGCACAGTTCCTGGTGGTCAGGTTCATCTTTGAGATTGATCCAGGTATCTTCTTTGGCAAATTTTTCATTTTTATCCAGGTCGGCATGATGAAACCTCAGCGCTTCCGTTTTTGTATGCGACTCAATGGAAGAAGATTTTCCTGAACCGCCGGCTTCTTTTGCTACTATTGATACAGACCCCTTGGGGCCAAACACATCTTTCACGAAAAATGCCGTCTCACTTACCATAGGTCCCCAGCCGGCTTCATACCATCCAACAGACCCATCTTCAAAGCGTATCTGAAGCTGACCGTAATTATAATTGCCGGCAGGAATTTCTTCCGTTAGTCTTGCCCCAATTGCATATACCTGCACAGGTTTTGAACGTGTCATTTGGCACATTACGTCAATATAGTGCACACCACAATCAACAATGGGGCTTAAGCTATTCATGAGGTTGCGATGAAGCGTCCACATACTACCATCGCTTTGCTGATTCAGGTTCATCCTCATTACCAATGGTTTGCCGAGTTCGTGCGACAATTCAACAAATCGTTCCCATGATGGATGATGCCGTAATATATACCCCACCACCAATTTTTTACCTGCCTTCTTTGCAGCTTCAGCAAGACGTTCTGCACCCTCAACGGTATCGGCCAAAGGCTTTTCTATGAATACATGACATCCATTTTTAAAAGCTTTTAAGGCAAATTTTTCATGGGTGTCAGGATACGTGGAAATACAGACTGCATCAGGCCGCGTAGCTTTCATCGCTTCATCCATGTCATTGAACAATGCATAACTATTTCCCAGTTTAGCATTCAATACCTCCCTGGACTTACCTTTTGACACCAATCCGCAAATTTCGAACCCCTCATTAGTATGATAAGCCATGGCATGAGAAGATCCCATATTTCCACAACCCACTACAAGTACGCGCAAAGGTTTTCTTTGATTTTGCATAACCGAAAATTTAGATTAGTAGTTGTTCGATTTAAATTAAAAATTACTTCAGTTCTTTAATCTGAATATTTTTAAATCTTATTTTGATTCCTCCCCCGGAATGGATCTGCAGAGCAATAACTCCTTCTCCTTTACCAATCAACTCATCTTTAAGATGGACCATTTTTTCCCCGTTTAACCAGGTTGTCACCTCGTCATTTTTCACCTCAATTTTCATATGATTCCAATCTCCGAATTTCAGAACTTTTTCATCCTCCGGCTTTGGCTGTATCAGCCATTGTCTTCCATATGATTCGTATATTCCACCAGTATGAAGGCCAGGCGGAGCAATCTCTACCTGCCAACCGCTGATCTTTGTTCCCTCAACTGACGAGCGGATGAAAACCCCACTATTTCCATTTGCCTCCTGCTTAAAATCAAGTGATAAAATAAAATTTTTATAGCGTTTTTCTGTCGTTAGGTACCCATATTCTTTATCGGGACCACTCTCGGCGACGAGCTCACCGTTTTCCACATACCATTTTTCCGTTCCATTTATCTTCCAGCCAGAAAGATTGATATTATTGAATAATGGTATATTATCCTGAGAGTATGTAAGGTTGGTTATAACAAAAAAACAACCTACAAAAAATAAATATTTTCTCATATTTTTAATATTTAGAGTGCTCAAAACTAACTCCCTCACTTTTATCAATCTAATACTTTTGTTTACATTCATAGTACTATTTTTCAGAAAGATACTCAATTGGACTATTGAACGTGCCGCACCTTCTGATTCCTGTGTATATCACTATTGAGGATGAATTATACAAAAAACTCAAATTAATTCTACCTTATTTGAATGAACATACTGCCCGTTTATCTCTTAGTAGTGAGGCACAAATTTTAGGCAGAGGAGGCAAACATTGGGTGGCAAAGCTGGCAGGTGTAAGTCGGGTAAGAATAGATTGCCCGTATTAAGGTAGCACCGGCAACTCCTTTGTTTATTTTAGTAATAAAGGAGCGCCTTGAATCATCCTGATTGATTTTTAACATGCATTTTTTTATTTAAAGTGAACTGTTGAAATGAACAATCTAAATTATATATTTCCAGTTGATCATTATTGGTGATATAACATTATAATACGAACATTTCGGACAATTGATAAGAATTATCTCCTCACACTATAACATCTGAAACTAAAGCTTCTTCTGTTGGTGCGGTATAAATTTCCAACAGTCCGTATTGAAATACTTCTTTATTGTTTAAATATAAACGTTTAACAACTTTTGCATAGACAAAAAGTTAATTTAAGTGAATATGTTCCACATTATTAGATATTTTACCCATCTTGTAACCCTTAATTGCAAAGAATAAGATAAATACATAGCATGGTATCAGGAGCCAATAACCAAGTTGTGGACTGGCTTTATCACTAATATAGCCATAAAATAAAGGGGTTAATGCTCCGCCTACCACTCCCATTATCAATAAAGCTGAACCTTTCTTAGTGAATTTGCCTAATCCATCAATGGCTAAGGGCCAGATAGAAGGCCATAAAAGAGCATTGGATAACCCTAATAAGCAAATAAACCAAACAGAAACTTTACCGACGATAAATATCGCCAGCATAGAAAATACAAGCCCTGTTATAGCAGACCATTGCAATACACTTTTCTGAGAAATGAGTCTAGGTATTGCTATTGATCCAAACAAATAGCTGATAATCATAATCAATAAAGTATATGTAGCAAAAAACTTGGCTTCTTTAAAACTAAAGCCCATGTATTGGCCATAATTAATAATTGAATCTATAGCCAATACTTCAACACTTACCGCACAAAAAACAGTAATAGCGCCTAATATTAAATAAGGAAACTGGAAAATGCTTGTATTATTATTTTTGACCGGGTCATTGACAAATTCATCTTCTTGCTCCTCTACATCTGGCAAATGAGATATACGAATCATCAATCCCAATCCCACTAAAACAAACGCCATAATTACATATGGCACGACTAAACGGGAAGCTAGTTCATTTAAAATCGTTGTCTGGTGTTCTACTGATAATCCTGGTAATTGTTTTTGCAACTGATCAATTTCATCAGGATTTTTTGTAAGGGCATGAATAAGGATAAGTGGTGCAATGGCACCAGCAACTTTGTTACAAATCCCCATTATACTAATTCGTTTAGCAGCGCTTTCAATAGGTCCCAATATTGTAATGTAAGGATTAGAGGCTGTTTGCAAAATTGTTAACCCTGTTGCTTGTATAAAGAGCCCTAGTAGAAATAACTCGTATGTGCGATTTATTGCAGCCGGTACAAATATTAAAGCCCCCACAGCCATTACCATTAATCCCAGCATCATTCCGTTTTTAAGACCCGTCCTTTTGAGAATAGAAGAGGCAGGAATGGCCATGATAAAATAAGAAATATAAAAAGCAAAGGCTACCAACATGGCTTGCTTTGTGGTTAAATTACAAGCTATTTTAAAATAGGGTATCAAAACAGAATTGATCCAGCTTACAAAACCAAAGATGAAGAATAAAATGCCGATAATAAAGATTGCCTTATTATTACGGCTTTTATCCAAGATTGCTGCTTGTACTTTCATTTATATTACATTCAATGATTATTTTTTATCCAAACCAAATTGCTGTTTATTATTCCGTTGCACCTGCCATTCTCGTCAAGCTAAAATATTGTTATACTCTGAACCATGATATTAGTTTTTATTGTTTACTCTGCGTCTTGATTATATTTTATATAAAATAAATTAAGCCAAAAAGTGTAGTTAATTTTACGGGTTTACAAAGTTGTTATAATTGTTTACAGTTTCATCAGACCCCGCCCTTTCAACTAATGTCAATAAACGGGGAAATAACTGGAAATTTATCTCCATTCTGCGGGGTCTATATTTGGACAGAAATTAGCGTGGATGTCCTAAGTAATGTCTTTTCCATTTAACTGCGGCATCAGCAGGAACAGGTTGATGAAAACTTACCTTTTTTATTTTTTTGGTAGAATAGCCATAATCAAAATATAGGTGTTATGGTGAGACATCACTACCTCAAACCATCTTTTGCACCTTTTAAATGGGTTTGTTAATTACGTCATACCATCATGCTTAACCTTGATCTTATAAATTAATTAAATGCCATTAAACAATAAAGGAAAAAACTGCCCTTTCATTTTTTCGCCTTTTGGCACTACCGGAACTCCTACAAGCAGTGGTTCATTACTGTCAGATATTACGCCATCAGCAAAAGCATTTATTACAAAGGCGCGACGTGGTCTTGTACTCTTATTCTCACCGCTGCCATGCAAGGTAAGGGGATGATGAAATATTGCTTCACCTGCTTTTACAGATGCCAACTGTGCATTGTCAAATTTCTTTTTCTGCTCCTCACTTAAAAACTCCCTTATTCCATGAAGATCGCCGGCAATAACAGGTTTTGGTAAAAGTCCCCATTTATGACTGCCAGGAATATATTGCAAGCAGCCATTTTCTGCTGTAGCATCATCCAATGCGCACCAGCAGGTTATATGTGCAACCGGCTTTGTTCTTGTCCAATATGAATAATCCTGGTGCCAAGCTACTACCCCACCTTGTTTTGCCGGTTTATAAAAAATTTGATCGTGCCAGAATCGTACAGCCTTATCTCCCAAAAGCTGGCTTGCTGCCATAACAAAAGCAGGGTTCCACAGTACATCGTGCAAACCTTTCGTAATACGCCACTCACCTAATGCATGAAAAAGAATCGTTTGGGGATCAGTTGATTCATTACTCTTGTATTCATAAAAAAGAGAATTCTCATGATTGTCATTGACTAACTGAAAAAGTTCTTCCCTTAGTATTTCAAGCTGATTTTCATCAAGCATTTTAATACCTGGCAAGTAACCGTTCTCATTAAAAAAATTTACCTGGTCATTGGTAAGACGATACTGTTCCCACTCTTTTGCAGTTTTAGGCCAGGGAAACAGGTTAGCAACCTGCTGATGAAATTTACTTAAGTCTTCATGCATATACAATCTTTTACGTTAATTTATTTTTTTTTTAAAAAAGCTTTATAACTCCTGCAATTCCTTTATTTTAAATTTTCCACCTTACTCTTTGTACCTCTGCCGGAATCAAATAATTAAGCTATAAAACCTTCGCCTTTCTTATTTGCTCATCTTTCTTAGAAGTATAATAAATTATCCATTCCTTTTAAGATTACTTATTCTAAAAGGCTGCGGGATTGTGAATTCAGGCAGATATTAATTTTTCCAGGTACTTTTTAGTCACTGAAATATATTCTTTTTTGCTTCCGGAAAGTTCACACTCAATCGTAATATTTCCTCTGAAATTCATTTTTTTTAGAAAAGAGATGATCCCTGGAAAATTAACCTCTCCATTTGGTATAAGTACTTCCTTACCTAACCCATAAGGATCTGTGGGGTATAATCCATCTTTTGCATGGAAAGATTTAATGTATTTCCCAAGCACTTTCAGTCCGTCCAAGGAATTGGCCTTTCCATACATGACAAGATTAGCCATGTCATAATTTACAAATAAGTTCCCCGTGCCGATGTCTTCAATTGCCCTGAGAAGCGTAATTGGTGTTTCCTGGCCTGTTTCGAAATAAATGTCTATATTTTGCTTTAAGGCATACTCTCCCAGTTTTTTCATGGTCTCAATAAATTCGGTATAAAGTGTATCCTTAGGGTCTTCCGGAATAAAGCCAAAGTGGGCATGGACAGCAGGGATACCTGCCGCTTTGCAAAAATCAATTCCCTGATTCAAACGTTCTACCCGGGCCTGCCGGGTTTCACGGGGCACAAGGCCAATGGTTGAAGGGCCATCTTTAAAATTATAAGTGTAAACACCGGGCCCCATGCAAATAAGCGTGATAGGTGAAAGCTTATATTTTTCCAGGGTTGCGTGCAATCTTTTAGCTAATTCAGGAGAATAATTCTTTAAATTTAACTGGCAGGTTGAAAACCCCAGATCCCTGACTATCTTTAAATCTTCTTCCGGATTATCTGCCCTTGCTATAAGGCCCAGGGAAATACTATTTAAGGTTTCTTCATCTCTTTTTTCGCCTGTATTTCCGAAACTGGTTAATATTGGCATCCCTGAAGCCAATGCTGCAGAAAGAATAAAGCTTCTCCGGTTAGTTGCTGTCATTTTATTTTTAAATTTTTTTCTTTTGTATCTAAAAATTAGTTTTCGACTTAAGCGTATAATTCTATTATTTTTTATCAAATTGCGATAGGTTCAATTTTGGATCTATTTTTTCATTTGACAAACGCATTTGATCCCATGTTATCTTTTCATGTGCTTTGGCAGCATTTCTTCCTAAAATGGCTGTGAGGGTGGACTCTGTTCCTTGCTGAATTTCATTTAGGTGATTTCCGGTCTCAATACTGTGGATAAAAGATTTCACCTTGTTTGCATCCGCATCATACAGGGACGACAAAAAAGCTCCTGAAGCCACTTGTTCAGGAGTTGCCTCTCCTTTTACAACATTGGAATCCCATTTATTTTCACCATTAATAAACACTCCCCGGTTATAGTGCGCTTCAGCAATTCCTTTTGTTCCAATGAATCGGGCACAAACATCGCCAAAAACTGGCCCAAGCTGCGTTGAATGAATACTCATATTCACTTCGTTGGGATATTTATAAACCACCTGGTAGTTATTCCATGCATTACCAAACTCAGGGCCTTCTTTTACCCCTCCTGTACCCATTGCGTCAACAGGATGTTGCTTAAGTGCCCAGTTAGAAACATCCAACATGTGAATGCCCTGATCAACTAATATTCCTCCGGATAATTCCAGGAAGTGAAAGTGGTTGCGGATCCGGGCTTCATCGTTTGGTATACCTTTATAAGGTTTAAGAGGAACTGCTGATGAAAAATAGTATAAATCTGCGCTTATTATATCCCCTATATCTCCATTATGAATTCTTTTAATTATTTCAACGTATGGTGTTGCATACCGTATTTCAAACCCGATAGCCACGCTCAGCTTTCCATTTATACTTTTACCCGCTAACTCAATTTTTTTGCATCCCTCAACGTCTACGGCAGCGGGTTTTTCACAATAAATATGCTTTCCCGCTGCAACAGCTGCTGTCAGGAATTCGGGATGGGTATAACAGGGGGAAGATATCAATACCGCATCTACCGCTTTATTCTCCAGCAATTTCAGGTAAGCCTTTGAACCCTGGTAGATGTTAGATTTTTGTATTTCAGGAAATCCTTTTGTAGTATTAAGCTTGTTAAATTTGCCCACCGCGTTTTGTAACTGATAATCAAAAATATCTGCCATCGCATTGATGCTTATGTTAGTATTTTTAGACATTGATGAGATAACCGTCGTTCCCCGGTTTCCACATCCGATGATCCCCATCCGAATGGCAGAATTAGCCTTTGTGCCAAAAACGATGTCTGGCCTCAAAATCGTTGCCGCTGAAATTACACCGGCATTTTTTACAAACATTCTTCTTCTCATTGTTTTAATTATTTACCATTTTTAAATTACCACCCTGGATTCTGCTCTAAATTTGGATTTACTGAGCGTTCATTGTCCGGAATCGGCAATAAATTATCTTTTGCGGTATATCCTCCCGGAAATTTAGTCTCGATCAAACTTCCATCTGCAGCATTAACCTCAACAGGGTAAATATCTGGCCCAATATTCCAGCGCTTGATATCAGCCCAATTAATTCCTTCTCCAAAAAACTCAATGCGTCGCTCATGCCTGAGTTTATTACGTGCCTCAGCCTGCGACAATCCCAGAGGCAGGGGAGTAATTTTAACATCAGTGCGCTCTGTTCTTATTCTATTTATTAAAGCAATAGCTTCATCAATATTTTGATTGGTTTCAATCAGGGCTTCTGCTTTAGACAAAAGCACATCAGCATAACGTAATACAATAAAGTTCAGTGGAGACATACGTGCTGTGGTGATCGGAATATTTTCTCCAACGTTTTTTCGCAAGCCAAAACCAACTCTCTGACCTGTATGATTTTTAATTTCAGTAGGATAAACTTTTCCTTCGAATAGTGCACCCGGACGTAAGATTGTAAAATCTAAACGAGGATCACGCCCCTGATAAGGGTTGTTTGGATCAACAGCAGATCCATCAATCATTTCATAAGCATTAACAATATGTTGAGTGGGTGCCGGATCACTTGCTCCGGATGAACTATTTTGAGGCAGCGCAAGCCATGCAAAAAAGTTTCCCTGGCCCAACTGACCTCCTATGTATTGTATATCAAAAAGAACCTCGTTGTTATTTTCATTTTCAAGTTGAAAAAGACCATTATAACTTGGGAAAAGCGAATATTTATTTAAAGCATCTATTTCCTGAACCACGTTCAAAACTTCAGGATACTTATTTTGATATAGATAGGCTCTCATTTTCAATCCCAAAGCAGCTCCTTTTGTGGCTCTGCCTACCTGCGGGGCAACGACTTTTAGGTTTGAAATTGCAGTATCATAGTCTGCAATGGCTTGATTCCACGTTTCCTCAAGTGTAGAACGTGTCACTTTTCTAGCTTCATCCACCCCAATGACCGAGTTAATAATAGGAACTCCACCATATGTTTCAGCTAATAGGGCGTACGCGATTCCGCGTAAAAAATGAACTTCTCCCAAATAGGTAGCTTTTGATTCATCGCTAAGGCTGCTAACCTTTTCATAGTTAGCCAGGAAGTAATTTGACCGGTTGATTATTTGATAACACATGGTCCAACGCTCCATTACTAAACCAGCGTCTCCCGGAGTAATTGAACCGTTGCCAATCTGTTCTTCCCTACCATTCCAGTGAGCCCATTGATAAGCATCCGGCGTAGAAGCATCGAGTGTGGGGCCGGAACCATAAATACCACGATGTCTCAATACACTATATATACCATTTAAGGCCAGACTTACATCATTTTCGCTTTGCCAGAAGGTAACTGTAGTTATTCTGTCTTGAGGTTGAACATTTAAGTAATCCTTACTGCAACCTAAAGATGTTAATAGCGACAAAGTAATTAAACTGTATATTAAATTCTTTTTCATTTTAATAATATTATAAGGTAAGATTTACCCCAAAAGAAAATATTTTGGGGATTGGATAAAAATTTTCTCCTGAATCGAAAGTATTTCTTTCCGGGTCAAAACCTTCATAACCCTTATTAACAAGAGAACCAACATTCTGAGCATTTAAGTAGATATAAAGTTTGGGTACACCTATTTTTTTAATTATACTAGCAGGAAGATTATATCCTAATTGAATGTTTTTTAATTTGATAAATGAAATATTAGAAACCCAAAAAGAAGAAGCCTGACCGTTCCAGGAATCATTAATTTTTATGCTGGGAATATTTGTTTCTGTATTTGTGGGCGTCCAGGCATTACTCCATCTTTTAGTAACTGTTCCTCCCGAAATACCAAACGGCTGAGTCCAGGCGTTTTGTGTGTAAACACTAGCCCCGGCTATACCCTGCAATAAAATACCTAAGTCAAAACCTTTGTAAGAGAAACTAGTATTGAACCCAAAGGTGAATTTCGGTATAGTGTTTCCTAAACCTAATTTATCTTCAAAGCCTATTTTTCCATCCTTATTTACGTCCTCAAATTTAATATCGCCGGCATGTGGTATGTAACCATTTGCAAACAAATGATCCTTTGCCTCCTTATCAGTGTGATAAAGACCTATTGCCTTTAATCCATATAATTCCCTATAAGAGTATCCCTCCCGAATAAGATACAACTGATCAGGAGAATTTTTTCTGAATTTAGTTACTTCATTCAGTATATAAGTCAGATTGCCCCCTACGTTAAATCCAAATTTATTCCTATCCTTAGCAATATTTGAGTAGTTAATTGAGATTTCCATACCGTTATTAGTCATTTCACCAACATTTTCAAGTGGTGCCTCCATACCCCCTAAGACCAAAGGGATTGGCAACTGGACAATTATACCTTTGGTTGTTTTTCTAAAATAGTCTGCTTCTACCGATAACTTATTATCTAAAATTCCAAATTCAATACCTACATCTGAAGTTACCGCTGTTTCCCAACTAATTCTGTCATCAACCAAACTAGTTACTGCAGCACCCGGCGCAAAGGTTCCGCCATAATTATAGCTTAATGCATTTGTTTGATTAACAACCGTCAGATAAGGCCAATATTGATTAATATTCTGGTTTCCTAACTTTCCCCAAGAGGCACGAAGCTTCAGGTTCGAAAAAAGATTTAAATCCTTAATGAATCTTTCTTCATCAAGCCTCCATCCTGCAGAAAAAGCAGGGAAATATCCCCATCTGTAACCCTGTTGAAAACGGGACGAGGCATCGGCACGGAAATTTACTTCGAATAAATATTTATTGGATAAAGCATAGTTGGCCCGGCCAAAATACGAAATCCCACGTAAAGCATTCATATTACCCCCGGCCACGATGCCTGAAGTACCTGCATCTACCTGGGTTAACCCTTCTTTTGGAGGATCTGTTTTCTGTGCAAAAGTATTTTTGATTATTGAATTTTCAACCTGCATACCCGCAACTGCTGAGATGTCATGTATTTTTCCAATCGTTTTATTAAAATTGAGGGTGGAGTATAAAACATTATAATTGCTTTGAACATTAGCTCTTATTGCTTGCAATTGAGTAAGGTAATCAAGATTTTTACCTACTAAACCAGCATCGGTATACCCGGATATTAGTTGATTGTACCTATCACTCAAATTGTTATTATACTGAGAAGAATAACTGGTTTTCAATGTCAAAAAATCTGCAAACCTGATATCAGCAAATGCATTCATTTTGAAGAAATTGTTTTCAGTCCGGTTTTTCCCATTAGCCGTTTCAATTAACGGATTTCGGTTTCCAACAATCATTCCTCCATTACTATTAATTGCCTCAACTGATCCATAACGACCATCTCTGGTATAAGGTGCGGTAAACGGATAGGCTCCATTAGCAAAAATGTACAATATGCGACCAAAATCAAAAGGTTGTTCTGAAAACTTTTTTATCCCATTTATACGACCTCCGATAGTCAGCCAGTCTTTAACTTTAGAATCCACGTTAACCGTTAATCCATATCGTTGTGAATTTGTGTTCTGCATAATACCATCCTGATTCAAGTAATTAAACGACATGAAGTACCTGGTTTTTTCCGAGCCGCCTCTTAAGGATAAATTGTGATCAGTAATGGGAGCTGTTTTAAATACTTCATTAAAAAAATTGGTATTGGGATATTTATAAGGATCATTATTGTTTTTGAAATTATTTATCACATCGTCCGGAAATAATTTACTTCCTCCCTGGTTAACAAGAGCCTGGTTCCATAAATTCATATATTCAACACTGTTGTTAATAATATCATATCTTTTTCCCAGGGATTGCATACCTACATAACTAGAAAGGTTCACTTGCGTTGCCCCATTATATTTCCCCGATTTAAGGGTTATCAGTACCACACCATTTGCTGCCTTTGAACCATAGATGGCAGAACTTGCAGCATCTTTTAAAACCGTTATGTTTTGAATATCATTTGGGTTTATTTCATTCATTGAGCCTTCAACTCCATCAATAAGAACCAATGGATTTGAATTATTGAGCGTGCCCCAGCCTCTTACCATTATCTGAGCTGCATCGCTTCCTGGCGCTCCTGAATTCTGGCTAACCCAAATACCGGGAACTGCACCACCAAGAGCCTGAGATGCATTTGTAATCGGACGGTTTTCCAAAGCTCCCTCAAATTTAACTGTTGATACTGCACCGGTAAGGTTAACTTTCTTCTGCGTCCCATAACCAACCACCACCACCTCATCCAATCCCACAACCACTTTTTCCAAAGTAATATTGATTTCCGTTTGGTTACCCACACTCACTGTTTTCTTTTGAAAACCTACATTGGAAACTTCCAGAACTATGTTTTCAGCATTGGAAACATTTAATACAAATCGGCCATCACTATTTGTAGTGGTTCCTTTTTTAGTGCCTGATATTGTTACAGATACCCCTTCCAATGGCTCGCCTTTATCATTGGTTACTTTTCCGCTTATATTAATTGGTGGCGGTGAAAATTCCTTTGCATTAGCATTAAGGCAAATACCACATAAAAAAACAGCTGTAAAATTCATAAGCAAAAGTGTTTTTAATAAACCCTTTTGCAACTGCGACAAATGGTAGGATACAAATAATCTCATAAATTGGTTTTTTGGTTTACAATAAATACTAAAGACATGGCAATTGTAAAAATATTCACAAAACATATTGATTTACACCTCTAATTTGCTAATTACTTCTACTCTATTGAAATATAATATGGTTAATTTAGGATTTTTATTCAAAAAAGATAATTTCATAAAAAAAAAAGAATTTAAATGAAAACTTATTTTGAAAAGCTTACTTCTCTGCCAGGAGAGCCTCTTCTTGTAAGAGAAGTCAAAGCCAAAAAGTTTCCTGCTCCTCTTCATTTTCATCCTGAACTTGAGATTACACTAATATTAGAAAGCTCAGGAAAAAGATTTATTGGAGATAGTATTGAACATTTTGAATCTGGAGATTTGGTTTTGGTAGGAGAAAATCTTCCCCATTTTTGGTGTAATGATGAGAATTTTTCAAACGATAGTTATTCGCATGCTATCGTTGTACATTTTGAAAGATTTTTTCTTGGTGAAAATTTTTTTAAATCAATAGGAGCAGAACATATAAATAATTTGCTTAGCAACAGTAACAGGGGAATTTGTATAAAGAATCCTACAAAAGAAGTTGTCAAGGAAAAATTAATGAAAATGCTGTGTCTGAATACCTTTGAAAAAACCTTGCTCTTACTTGTAATACTTGATATTATTGCTAAATCAACAGACTTTTATTACCTGTCTAGTACCGACTTTAAACCGTATTCTAATAAAGCTGATTGTACAAGAATGAATAAAATTTATAATTATGTTTACAATAATATCAGTAAGCCTTTTAACATAACAGAAATAGCAGGTTTATTGTATATGAGTGTAAGTGCTTTTTGCCATTATTTCAAAAAAAGAACACAAAAAACCTTTACTCAATTTGTGAATGAAATCAGAATTGGCAAAGCAAAGCAATTACTAATTGAAACTGACAAGTCAATAGCTGAAATTGCTTACGAATGTGGTTACAACAGCTTATCTAATTTCAGCAAACAGTTCTGCTCTTTAGCAAAATCCTCACCCAAAAATTTCAGGAAAACTTATTTAGCCAACTCATAAAAAAAAATTACTGCCAAAGGAACCTGCAAAAAGAGTCTAAAGTTCCTGTTTCCAAATATTCATTTATTCTTTTGAAGTTTTTTACAGTTGCTATATTTGTAGAGATAGCAGGTTAAGTAAAACATTCCCTCTATAATATAAAAAGCAGGCGTAATGGACAAAAAGTAGGTTTTTTCTAAGACGATTGTTTCAAGTGGACAAAAAGTAGGCTGTTTATTTTAGAGTGTTTAATAATTGCTTAATTTACTTTTTTACCTTCGCTGCATCAAGCGAAACGGAAGCGGGCTCTGCTGGAGAGCAACCGGCCAGGGATAGCCTGATGTCGTCGAAATAAAATAAATGGCTGTTGCTTTTTTAGCGATAGCCATTTATTTTGATGACATTATGCCTTCAAAAACTCATCTATAAATTTCTTCTTCCTTGCTATTGATAATCCGTTATGATTTCTCAACTTATTCTTCAGATCAGCAAAATGCCCATCAATAGAATTAGTTGTATTGGGGATGTTTAAGCCTATATTATCATACCAGGTAAACAGCCATGGCAAGTTAGTTTTCAGGCTTCTGTAAGCGCTTCTGAGTTTTTTGTGCACATATCTGTTCTTACCGTTAATGTCCACTTTCCTTCATTTAAAAAACTCTCCCATTTGCTGTGCCACGCTGCTAATCCGCCTTCAAAACTTTCTTTATCTGTCTTTGATAAAAGTAATACATGTGTCCACAACTCTTTACTGGCCTGCATTTTAGGCTTCTTTGTAAGATAACGCCTGATAATAGCTGCCTGGTGAAAGTTGCACATCTGAACAGGAATGCCTTCAAACATTTGTAACAAACCCTTACGGCCATCGCAGATGAGAGCCTGTATTTTTATACCTCGCCTTGCGATTTCTTCCAGCCCCGCCAGATATAATTTATTTGTCTCCTGCTTCACATATTGCTTGTATAAAATTTGCCCGCTAATGCTGTCTTTGTAAACCATTACGCCAAACTTTCTTCCGAAATAAGTAGTGTCCATCAGCACATTTGCAACATTTGAAAAGGTGGTTACACGGCTGGCTTGAACTGTATCTATTTTTCGCTGAATTGTTTTTGCTGAATAGTGGTATTTGACAGCCAACTGCTCATAGGTTTGCTTGCCTTCAATATATTCCTGCCATAAAACACTTGGGTCAAGACGTGGAATATCTATAAATTGCTTACCACAAGCAATACATTTATATAGTTGTTTACCCGATTTAATGCCGTTTTTCCTGGTAGTTCCTGAACCGCAGTAAAAGCACTTTTTTTAATATTTCTCCCCATTTCCTCCAAAGCTATGCTCACAAAGGATTACAGAAGATTTTAACCTACTTTTTGTCCATTAACCCAAAAAGCAAGAAAACAAGGCGGTGAATAACAGCACATTTTGGCTAAATAGTTTCATTTTCATCAAGAACTTCTCTACTGCCGCAGGCTAATGCTCAACTACCTTTTAAACTTGCAACTTTTAGCGTTTCAACCTAAGCCATTAAGGAGAATCTTAATTTTTTAAATCAACCATTTCCAGCAAATCCTTTTCCTTGAGTGTACGAGACTTTTTATTCCGAAGATTTTTTATTTCTTCTGCTTTAACGGGTTTGCGGCCAAAGGAAAGCCTGGGGCTGGCAGCAACAAATGAATTGTGTAAATAATCAATAATACCTGCTATTTCTTCATTTGTGAAATTATTTCCGAAGTTAGGCATGGCACCATTAAACTTGTAAAGTTGACCATTTACATGAATAGGACCTTCTAAACCATTCAAAATAATCATTCCTAATCTATCTGTAGGTCCAGCCACATATTCAGATCCGTTCAGCGGTGGTCCCACGTACTTGATGCCTTCTCCATCAGGGCCATGGCAGCCGGCACAAGTGCTACGAAAAATCACAAGGCCTTTTTGAAGTCCAGGCACAGGTATTTTTTTCTGTACGAAAATTGGATTCATCTTCCCCTCCTGTTTATTCTTAATGGTTTCATTCAATAACTTATTTATTATTTCATCCGATCCTTTGTTGTCTTTTGATTTAAGAATCAGTGCTTGAAAATCCTCTTCCAGCCCCTTTAAACTACTTATTACCGCTTCCTGAAAAACAGCATTCTCTGGATAAGTGCTAGATAATTTTTCAAGTATTGGTAAAAAAGTATCATGTGAAATACCAGCCCAAGGGCCTAAAGAAATCGCCAGATAAAGGTTGACAGTCGTATCATTCCTGGCCATTAAATGAGTGGCCAATTCTTGCATTGCCTTGATATGGTTACTAGTATTATACTTTTCCAACAGCAGCAGGGCATGCGCTGATAGCATTGGCGCTCCATAACCAGCTACTTTTTGAAGAAATTCAAAAGACAGGGCATTTAATCCGTCCAGTGTATGTAAAGCATGTATGGCAGGCACTGCATCTTTGCTATCTTGTGCCAACTTCTCTAATTCCGGAATTACTGATTTCTGTTGCTTGTATATCAATAATTGTTGTACCCTGTCTCTAACCCAGCCATTATTGCTTTTTAACAGGGAAACCAAATCAGTACCTGATGCATTAATAAGATTCTGAATTTTTCCAAGCTTTTTATCTTTATTTTTTATTCTTAATATTCGTCCGGCATTCAAAAGAGTATCCAGTTTTTTATGAGCTATCCCATTACGGTAATATGGCGTTTCAGATACTCTATGCTGCATGGTACCGCGATGCATATCTACTACATACATGGCGCCATCGGGAGCATTGCGTAAATTTACAGGACGGAAGCCTTCATCTGTTGAAGCAATAAATTCCCGGTCATTCCAGGCTTGAACGGCTGTCGTTTTAAGGCTTTCAAAAGTAAGTATATCGCGTTTGATAAGATTTCCTTCCGGATCACAAACAAAAGCGTTTTGACTGTAATTATCCGGGAATTGATCTCCGGAATAAATTAATGGCCCGCAGGCTGCAGTAAAGTTAACAAGCACGCTGTCTTTATTAAGTATTCCTTCTACATAACCACGATTTACCGTTGTAGGATGTAAAGGGTAAACCCTTTGGTTCTCTGTCAATAATTTATTGACTGCTTCTTTCGGTTTATAATATGAATTATTTATAATGGTATTTGGCAATACATAATCACCTGCAATTTGTATCTCATTGTAATTGTAATAAAGCCGGCCGAAATTATCTTTTGTGATACCATATTGTCCACGAAAGGAAGTAGGCTCCTTTATCCATTTCCCATCTTTAAGTTGATACCGAGATGTTGAGTATGCACTATATATCCAATTATCAATACCCATCATTAGCCCATTAGCTTGATTTTCAGGATTTGAGTATTCATCCGCATACATTGAATCAACAAGAGTCTTTTTACCAGGTTTATCATTATTTATTTCCACAAACCACAAATTGGGAGGTGCTGCATACAACACGCCACCATAAACAAATGATATCGCCCTGGGCAGCACCAAACCATCCAAAAATACCTTAGCATGCTGTGCTCTTCCATCTTTACCCAACTCGTCCAGAATGCTGATCCTCCCATTTGGCTCATCCTCCCCTGTTCCCGCGAGGTTAGGCATAAAGCCACGCATTTCAACTACCCACATTCTACCCTGATTATCAAAATCCATAGCCACAGGAGCTTCAATCAGAGGTTCAGAAGCAGCTAACTGTATCTCAAAACCGTCCGCAATTTTGTATTTATCAAAAGAAATAACAGCGCTTCTATTAGATCCGGTTTGACAACTGGTAATTAATAGAATTACTGAAAGAAATAATAAAATTGAATTTTTAATTTTCAAAATATTTGTTTTTAAATGATAAAAATGTATATCACCTATTGAACATGATTGATTATATGAATGACTTTATTGTTGCGACTATTATGCATAAAGTTTTAATTGCAGTTTCTCTACCCCCTAAACAAAGGAGCTGGGTGCCAGGCTACTATTTAAATTAAGACATCCTCTAATCTTTTGCTTTATACAATTTAAACAGCTTTCATCACTCCTTTAAAATATCCAACAGACTCTGCTATTACTGGCAGCGGATCTGCACTTGCCATCTCAATACTGCATTTCCCATTATACTTAGTCTTGCGAAGGGCTTTTATAAGCGATGGAAAGTCTATGATGCCACGGCCAATTACACAGTCTATTCCTTTTGCAGAACCTATCGTCATATCTTTTATGTGCATTTCGTAAATACGATGGCCATATTTTAATGTAACAGAAGCCGGATCGAATCCCATTTCTGCAGAGTATCCGATATCATGACAAATTCCTATGCGTGAATCCAAGTCTTTAATCTTCGCATAGATGCTTTCCACAGAAGGATATCTTTTATCTTCTATTCCATGATTATGTATTGCATAGTGGAAATCATATTCTTTTACTTTCTTGTCCACGTAAGGAAGTAATTCATGCTCAGGAACACCGATGATCAATTTAACACCTACTACTATTTACTTCACAGCGATTCAACTCCGATTTCTTAACCTTTTCGAATAATTATGAATCCATACACATCATAGAATGTTACATTATTCTAATATCTATTTGTTTACAGCCTTTTCAAATGCCTGAGTAGTTGTATAATATTTAGCCAACATACCGGAGATTTCCCATTCGGGCATCTTGCCTTCCTTCAGGTATTGGATATATTTTTTTATCACCAGTGCAAAATGCTGTTCGTGACCTATCTTATATTTTTCCGGGATCACTACTTCCCAGCCTTCTTTACTTTTCTTCAGAGCTACATCAGGATACTCTTTGCGAATACTATTTAACCCACTTTCTACTGCCTGTTTCCAGTTATTTTGATTGGTTTTATCTACATGTTCTATGTAAAGTACAGGTTTGTATTGTTGTTCTTTGCCTTGCTTGATGACTATATTAGCTTTTGTGCCCCGAAGTATTGAATAAAAAGTATCACCCGCACCATCAGGCGCTTTGAATTTCCAGATAACTGAGACTTTGGCATGAATGCCTTTGATCGTATAATTCATTTCACCATTAGCATATACATTTAATAGAGTGTCTTTTACATCTTTTTTCAAGAAATCGGGAAAAGCATCTTTTTTAGTAACCTGACTGAATTGAGAAGGAGTTAATACAGTTGCCCAGTGTTTGGCAGAAATCATCTTAATATCCTTTTTGTAATCCAGTACCACGTCAGGAAAACATTCCCACTGGATCAAATCCACCATATGTGCGGTTACATCTGCAATACCTTCTCCTTCCTGATCCACATCAAAATACCAGGCAGGACGTATAAGTGGTGCTCCGGATACCTCTTTAAAAAAATAATGAACGCTTTCTGAAGTAATCGCCGGATTTTCCAGGGTTCCTTTTTGCAGTTCTCCAAAAACATCCGGAAGCCCGGAAAACTCTTTCTGTAAAATATTGGTAATTTCATACCGTTCGGTCATGATATCATACAACAATACTTTGTTCTTTTCTGCATCTGCAAACACATTTTTTAATTCATCAAAACCTGCCTTTGAGATAGCCATTGGCTTATCTGCCAATACATTTAACCCTGCATCAACAGATCTTTTGATATAATCAGTTTTCATCTGGTTCTTGCCCGCTATTACAACCACGTTACCAGGTTTTGTGTTTGCCAACTTTTCCAGATAATCCGGCCCTGTATAAACTTTCTCCTTCCAACTGGTTGGCTTCTCCTTACGATTATTGTACTCATCAATTAAAGCGAGATGGGCTTTTACCTCCGGGCCATCCGGTGCAAATACGTAAACTGTAGAATCTACCTCATCGGTCATTGACTTTTGTAATAATGCAACATGAAAATGTCCCGGCGCCAATGTAATCAGGTGAACTAAAGCAGAATTTGCTTTCTTCTCTTTCTCTTTATTATTTATACATCCCTGGCCAAACATAAAGATGAAAATCAAGCTAAATAGCAAGGTCTTTTTGATGCGAAAAAAAGTAAAAAAATTTGGCCTTTGCATGAGTTAATACATTTGATTAAAAACAGGCTTTTTATAATTTAGCTGCACTTTCTTTATCTAAATAAAGGGTAGCATTGATATGCCTTTTAAGTGATGTTGAAGGATAAGTTTCCTGTACTTTACTATTCAGCGTATGATAGACTGCATTTGCCTTATTATTTCCAGGTACTATGCAATAAATTGAATTTGCCTTAAGCAGGGCAGGCACAGTAAGTGTGATTGCAGAAGTGGGTACATCTTCAATTTGTGCAAAGCAACCATCATGTACCTGTTGCTGTCGAGAAGCCTGGTCCAGGGTAACCATTTTTACCATCAACGGATCATCAAAATTGGCAGTGTGAGGATCATTAAATGCAATGTGGGCGTTTTCACCAATGCCCATGCAGACAATATCTGCAGGAAATTGTTTTAGTAAATCTGAATATCTAAGACATTCCATATCCGAATCACCTGCACTTCCATTTAGGTAATGAACTTTATTAAAAGACACTTTATCAAATAATCTTTCTTTTAGAAAATTACCGAATCTTTTCGAAGCGTTTTTATCTAACCCAACATACTCATCCATGTGAAAGGCATTTACCCTTCTCCAATTTATATTTTTTTCTTGTGAAAGAGAAGAAAGAAATTCATTCTGAGAAGGTGCTGCGGCAAAAATGATATTTACAAATCCTTGTTTTACTAATAATAATTCTTTAATTTTTTCGGCTACATCTTTAGCCGCTTCAGCGCCCATTTGTATCCGGGAATCGTAAATTCTAACTTTCAATTTATTGGCAGTCAATTGTCCTGTTTGAGTCATTTTCTTTAAATTGTAATTTCAAAAGTTGATATAAAAAAACTTTGTTGTTAAGTATTAAGATAATGGAATTTTGACCATCCTTTCTGAACGTGCGCTTTCATAAATTGCAAGCACAATTTCTACTGATTTACGTCCCTCTAATGCATCAATCAAAGGCTTGTCTCCTGTTTCAATGGAATGTATCATATCTTCTATCTGCATTTGATGCCCTTTAAAACTAATATCAGCAGGATTGGAAACACCTCCGTGCAAAATATCACCTCCCGCCATAGTATTTTTTATAATTTCATCTTCAAAGGTTTCTTGTTCAAATTGCCATTTTATTATATTATTTTCTTCCAGGATGGCTGTCCCGGTTGTACCCATTATCTCAATACGCTTAAAAGCACCTGGAAAAACAGCAGTCGAGCATTCTATCGTTCCTAATGCTCCATTAGCAAATTTCAAGGTAGATACTATCGTATCTTCCACTTCGATTCCTTTATGACGAATTTTGGCAGTAACAGACTGAACTGACTCAACAGTCCCCATATACCATTGTAATAAATCAACAGAATGAATACCCTGGTTCATCAGGGCCCCACCACCATCAAATTCCCATGTACCTCTCCATGCAGATGATTTGTAGTATCCGGCGCTTCTGTTCCATTTTACATATGCATCACCTAATACCAGATCGCCAAACCTGTTTTCATCTACTGATTTTTTCAGCTGTTTGCTGGCTTCATAGAAACGAGAGGGGAAAATAACACCTGTCTTTACTCCTGCCTTGCAAGCCGCTTCAATTATTCTATCACATTTTTCAAGAGTTACCTCTAATGGTTTTTCAATAAGACAATGCTTACCGGCTTCAATACATTTAATTGCCGGATCAAGATGTATACCTGATGGAGTACAAATACATACTATATCTATTTCATGAACGTTTACCAGTTCATTCATAGTATCATATGCAGTGCAATTATTCCTATGTGCAAATGTGTCTGATTTATTTTTATTAATACTATACACACCGACCAACTTTGCATTCTCTATGGAGTTTATAGCCATAGCATGAATGTCTGAAATTGTTCCTGCTCCTATTATGCCAAAACCAACCTGTCTTTTTTTCAATGTTTTATTTGTTTTAAAAAATTATTGCTCAAAAACAATCCTTCCGTTTTTAATTACTCTCTTAATCTGTATCTCTTTTTCCTTTAATTGAAATATAACCTTATCATTTTTATTATTGAAAGTATCATCATTTTTAGCTAACATTATTGCTGCGTTTTCAGATGCCATTTGCTAACCCTCACTAAGTGTTGCAAGATTATTATTAATAAGATTTTCAACATTCTCTAACAATGATTTAGCCGCTCCTGCAAGTAGCCCCGGAGAGCTTTTAAGAGATACTCTTTTATCTTTATCTAATATTACCGTACCGCCAATATGATTTTGGTATTCTCCCGGCGGCATTCCTGCAAAACAGGTGGCATCACTTACTACTATGGTAGCTTTTGCTTTATTTTTCATCACAACCTTTATGAATGAATCCGGAATATGTATTCCATCAGTAATGATACAAGCGTAAAGTTCTTCGGCTGCTAATTGATCTCAAATTATATTAGGATGGCGCGGTAACAATAAAGGAACGGCATTCCCTAAATGAGTAGACAAAGAGGCGCCAGCTTTAACCGCCATAGTAATTTGTTCTGAATTCGCCATTGAATGTCCTATAGCAACAAGAATTCTGTGGTCTCTACATTTTTCTATGAATGAATAGGAGCCTTCCCATTCCGGCGCTATAGTTATGAGTTTTATTTTTCCACCTGCTGCTTCCTGATACCTATTGAAAAGTTCCCAGTCAGGAGGTTTTATATATTTTTCATCATGAGCTCCTTTAGCACCGGCAGCAGGAGAAATGAAAGGCCCTTCTAAATGAATACCCCAAATACAATTATTTACAATAGGATCAGATAAACACGAAAGGTAAATTGTACGAACAATTTTTAGGATGTTTTCATCTGAATTAGTAATTACAGTTGGCAGAAAAGTAGTTATCCCTTTACTTAATAAATAATAAGTTGCCTTTACAAAATCTTCCTGAGTTAAAGAAGGATTATTAAAATCAATTCCTTTAATACCGTTTATCTGCAAGTCTATTAAACCAGTACCAATAAATGGAATATTACTTTCCTGACTTTCTGTTTCAGTTATATTAGCTACAGTACCATTTTGAAACACTAACTCTTCTGTTTTTCCTGTAATACAATTAATATAGGTAACTACTTTATCCTCTTTATATATTCTTGTTTCCATAATCAATTTGCTTCTATGTTGTCTTTTTAAGAGCGGCAATGAGATCCTTCACTTTAACTGGTACTGTTTTGGTTGCCAGCCCTGCTCCTATAAATACAATTGCTGAAACAATTGTAGGCAAACCTACCTCAAGTGCCAGGCTATTTAAATGCATATCCTTTGTGATAATAAAGGTGATCAACCCTGCAACAATTGAAGAAATGGCAGCTTTTGGACCACATGACTTAAACACCGGAAGCAGACCAAATATTAACGGCATAGCAGTAGGCCCTAATAGAGCGGCAAACCAGTTAACAATAAGGCCCAATACTCCACCAAACTGTTCATAATTAAGTGCGATACCAATCGTTGCAAGAGTAAAGATGAAAGTAGTAGCACGGGCAGTACGCAGTGAATGTTTATCATGACGAAACTTATTTGAAACAACCGGGAGTATATCCCTGGTGATGACCGCTGCAATGGTATTGACATCCGAAGAGGTCATGCCCATGGTAGCTGCAAATAAGGACGCGATCACAAGTCCTATCATTCCCTGTGGCAATATTTTTACCATTAGCCAGCCATAAGATTCAGCGGGGTTTGCCAAACCTGGCAAAATAATGGGAGCAGCCCACATTGGAAAAAATAATATCAAAGGCCAGACTAAGTATAATATCCCCGAAAGGCGGGCAGCTTTTGATGCTTCTTTTTCATTGGGTGAGGATATATACCTCGTAGCCAGGCTCCAGATGCCTCCATTATAACTTAAGAAATAAACAAAAAACATAACCATTACAAAACCTGCTGTATAAGGATCATTAAATAAATCACTATGACCGGGCGGCAGGCGACTCCACATTCCTGTAATAGAACTCACTCCACCAAGCCGGTTGACAACTAATACAAACATAACAATACCGCCAAGTACCTGAACAATAAATTGAATTAAGTCAGTTATAATGACACCCCATAAACCTCCGAAGGTTACATAAACTAAAGTTACAACTCCTGAAACAAGGATACCCGTTGTCATCGGGATACCGGCAACTACATGAAGTAAAATACCAATGGCTGCCCATTTGGCTCCAACATCAAAAATTTTCAGTAATACTCCTGTCCAGGCTACGATCTGTTGTGTTAATATATTATATCTTATACTCAGGTATTCGAGCGGAGATTGTATGTGCAGTTCTTTTCGTAAACGAACCCAATAAACCGGAAATATTTTGGCAGTAGCGATTATGACAATAGCAACAGGAAAAGCCCACCACATATACATGGTAAAGCCATGAGTATAGGCAACTGCAGCGTATGCAACAAATACAGCTCCACTGTGTCCTGAAACATGATGCGAAATGCCTGCTAACCACCACGGTAATTTTCCCCCTGCGACAAAATAATCTTCAGAATTCTTACTCTTGAAATAAGACATTACCCCTATAATAATCATACTTAAAAAGAAAAGAATAATAACAACTAAATCGAGTGTATTGAAAGTCATTTATTTGTTTTGATCGTTTATGAATTCAAAATGTTCAATTAATAATGTCAAGAAAAATAATAAAAGTCTGTTTTTATACTAATCCTTAACCAAAGCCCATTTTATTGCGTTAACAAATAAGGCAGTGAACTGTGATGAAATCAGTAGGAAAACCAAGAGATGTATAAAAACGTTACTCTTTCCCGCAGTACGTCACCATGCAAATAGGCTCGGTTATATCATTTACTTTTCCATTCAGTAGCAAAGTAGCTTTCTTATCAAGCAAAGGAGCTACCAGATAAACATTTCCATTGTTTTGGCTTGATATTCTTTCAATTGGATGATTTGCAGCTTTGGAAACTACCGATACCTCTATACCAGGTTCAACAGTTCCGTATCCACGATTCTCACATCCAAGGATTTCTGCAACAAATCCAGGCCAATTTTCTCCCATCGCGTAAAGGGATGATTAGCTGTTCGAATTCCAATGATTGGTTCACCTTCATACGCATAACTCTCCACATTCATTTGTTCATGTGGCAAAGCAATACAGGCGAGTGCGTCACCCATAAATCTACCAATGTTCCTTCTGACGGGTGAGTTCGATTAGCATTTCCAGCCATCCAAAGGGGTTGCTCGGAAGTAATTTTTACACGGCTAACACCGGCTTTCCATCCTTTATAATTTGGCTGTGCATAAACGATGGTACTAAATAAAGCAAAGATGAAGAAGGTTTGTAAATGTTTCATTTCAAGTACTTATACTGTCTTATTTTAGTGTTTAAAAAAATGTATCCTTTTGATACCTTAATGCAACTTGCAGGGTAACACGATACTTTAAAATCTTATACAACTATTTGAGGCTATTCTTTAGCTGCCCATTGAATACAATGTCCTGTATAGTACCAGTCATTCCCTACCTTAAGGAAATAAATGATAAAAAAACCTACCAGTCTTTCGGAAGTTTTAAAGACCATACATCATTTACGAGTGGAGGAGTCATGCCACCAGCTAACCATATCTTATCCTGAAAAACAAATGCGGAAGGTTCATGCCGTTCTTTCCAGATTAATTGCGTGTCGTAACGCTTCCACTCTTTACCATCCTTTGAATACCAGGCATCTGACCAATTTTTGTAAGGATTATTAGACCAGCCAGCCATAACCCATATCCGGTTACGATAAACAACTGAGGAAAACCATATACGCTCATGCCAGGGTGCGGCACCAGATACTTTTTCCCAATGAATACCATCTTCAGAACTCCACACGTCGTGGAGTGCAAAGTATTCCGGAACATAATTTCCACCTCCAAAAACATATATTTTTCCATTAAGCACAGCAGCCTGATGATACGCACGGGGTGGCCATCCGGCATCTGCAGTCGCCAACTTCCAGTCCTTTCCATCGTATGAGTACCACACATCATTTTTAAGACTTTTTTTATTCCCAAAATAATAATCTTCTGTTCCACCAAGTAACCATAATTTTCCCTTAAATACCACTGCCGCAGCAGCCAGCCTTGGTGACCAGGAAGCTGCTTTAGTCTCTGGTTTCCATTTTACCCCATCCTTTGATGACCATACTTCATTGCTGGCTGAATGTCCTTCAAGACGTCCATTATACCAGCCACCCATTACCCACATTTTATTTTTAAAAACAACGGACATGGCCAGGTCGCTATGGATCCAGGGTGCGGATTGATTAATTAAATTCCACTCCTTCCCATCTTTAGAGCTCCACACATCTCGGGGAGGTGCTTCATAGGAATTGAACCAGCCGCCTAAAACCCATAGTTGATCTTTATATACAACTTCACCTTGCGAATCGCGAGCTTTCCATGCAGCATGTGAGGTTTCTTGACACCAAACGGGATTTTTCATTTGTGGGAACAACCCGTTTGGCAGCAAGATTATTGAAAAGATGCAGGCTATCGTTTGCTTCATTTTCTATGATAAATTTTTTTATTATTCTTTCAGTAAGTTTGGCTTCCAATCCAACTAACTTCAATTGATTCTTATTCTTGTTCAAAGAAAAAATTGCATTATTAAAATACCTCACGGCGATTTATGCAGAAGATTACGAATCGCTTTCATAAGCACCGCTTCAACTCCAGGAGCTACGTTTGAAGCACCTTCGCTTACTTCATATCCACCCTTCTCGTAGGCGATAGCTGTGCCAATATAACCAGGTCCCAAATCCCCATATGCTGCCATTGCCACAAAAAGATCCGGCCGTTCTGCTTTTGCCGCAAGCTGGTATTCTACAAATAGTTCGCCCGGCATATAAAGTATTCTTGCATTTTTTAACTTCAGACACGCCACATCAATTTGTTTGCCGCTTCACATCTCTTTAGCCATGCCATCTTTCTTGCATTACCATTATTTTCAAGAAGTGGACTATCATTTTTTGACAGATCTTTTTGTATTTTATATAAATACTTAGCAGGTGGTAAAGATACAGGCTCTACAATCCAATCAACATCAGCAGCAGTTATTGCCTGGCGACGGGTAGAATCCCAAGCGCGCTTCATGCCATCTGCAATTCGGGTTGCCAGTATGAGACGATTTTCGTGAGAGCCATCATTATATTTGCCAGCGCCAATATTGCCCCCAGCACCATTAAAATGAATATGAAGCGCGTCAGGCACTGCAAGCTGGCGATAAAAACGGGCAATACCCGGAAAATCCGGATTGGCAACTCCGGTGCGGTAATAACTTTGTGGATGCGTAGCATAATAACTCAAAATCGCTAAGGGTTTGACGCCATTCCAAAAGCTTATAAGTGATAATACCGGATCAATTATTCCTACCGGCTCTGCGCGTAATGACGAATCTTCTGTAGCGGTATACCGCGTTGCCCGAACTTTACCGTTTTTACCATAGATGTTCCTGTTTGAAGCTACTTTGTAAACTTTAGCCTCACCAAGCCCCAAATATGTAACCGGTTGTGTAAGGCTAAGAGAATGTCGAACTGCAACAGTAAGATGCCTAAGGGCTTCTCTGGCAAAGGCGCCATCAAAATTAGTTGGATGAATTATGGCTGGATTAATTCCTGCCTCAAGAAGAATTTGTTCAGCGCCTGCATCGTACCTCGGCGCATCGTGTTGGTGCAAAACGTTAACTGTTACCCGATGCGGAGTGGTTCCAGAAGCAGCAGCGAGTGCATCTTTAAACGCATCCATTCCTTCATTGCCTATTGCAAGCCAGTCAATAGCGCACATTACCATTGGCTTACCGGAACCTAAAAGAATAATTCCTTTAGCACGCAAACCTAAATCCCACTTATTAAGTTCTATATCGTAGGCCCATGGGCTACCTGTCGGTGGAGTAACATCAATATCAAACGTTGAAAGCTAATTTAACAAACCTCTTTCAAATTCAATTTTTATATGGATTGCCAATTCTATTTAGATTAAGATAAAACCAGAGTTCTTACTTATTTATATATTATTACATATTATAATATACTATTTCGCCCCTTATCTATAATAATAAGGGCTCCCCTTAATTAATATCCTGGGTTTTGCGGGAAAGCATGACCTGTATTCAAATCAATCTGCACTTGAGGAATAGGCCACCTGAAATTATGCGCATCAATAAACGCTCCTGGACATAATGGATTATCATTATACTTTAAAGTTCTTTCGATCAGCTTCCCTGTACGGCGCAAAATGATAAGCCTCCACTCTTCTCCGAAAAGTTCTCTGGCTCTTTCATCTAAGATGTAATCAATATTTACGTCTGAGGGAGACACCGGAGTTGCTTCAGACCTTTCCCTGACCTTATTAATATCAGCGGCTGCCAATGCAGGTTCATTTAGAGCAACATACGCTTCAGCCCGTAAAAGCAACGTTTCAGCAAAACGTAAAGCATACCAATCTTTATGAGTAATTCCTCCACCGGACCTGGTTGGCTGTAAAAAATAATGCAATGGATCGGTGAATTTTATATGGATGGGAAAAATAATCTTACAAGTCTGCTATAGGATTAGGGCGGGGCGGATTGTAAAGGCTAAAATCAACTTTTTGTCCATCATAGGCAGAAGCCGGATTGTCATAATAAAAGTTCCTTTTCAGATTATGTTCCGTATTCCGATCATCTGTTTCCTCAGCAATGCCATTCCATATATGATAATAAATAAGGCTGGTGCCACGCTGGTTAGCAGTCGGTCGTCCCAGTGTATCCGAATAGCCGGTATAACTCCCATTAACAAACTCTCCAAGAAACGCTGTAAAACCATCAGGAGTAAGCCCTATATCAAAATAGCGGGGACCAAAAATATATGCACTTGCAATCTGTCCTCCACCTACGGTAGGAGGCGGCTCCGCTTGAATCACCCACATTGCCTCAGTATTTTTCGGCAGGTTTTGATTTCCAAAACCAAAGAGATCGTAAAATGCATCCCCCGATCCAAAGACATCATGCCCAAGCCTTGTTCCATAACGATGAGTCATCAATGCATAATTATAATCATTTACTGCGTGTGTAGCTGCACCAACTGCTAACTGTGGTTCACCCATTTCAAGATATGTTTCGGCCAGGTAATGCCATGCGGGCCCCTGAGTAAGTCTGCCAGGTGCATCTTCCTGTCCCGGCCTGGGCAGGTTCTCAGTAGCAAATTTGAAATCTTCTACTATCAGATTGTGAATATCTGCTATAGGAGCTCTTACAAAATCATCTTTTGCGGAATTAACAGGTGTCGTTAAAAGAGGAATATCACCATAAGTGGAAACAAGGTACCGGTATACCCATGCCCTGAAAAACCGCCCTTCGGCAATATATTTATTTTTACCGGCTATACCACCCTCAAAGCTGCTCGAATCTGCTTTCCCCACTTTATCAATCAACACATCCGCCCACTGAATAATCTGGAATCCTGTTCTCCAGGTATCTACGACCATCCTCGCTGTTGGATACAGGTCATCCTTATAAGAGTTTAAATATCCGCCTCCTGGACCTGGAACTTCACCATTGTATCCCTCATCAGACCCATGGGTTGCCCAATCCATTACTCCAAATGTCCCAAATGAATAATAGACCTGCCTGATTTGCGCATAAATAGCTGTGACACCTTGTAGTGCGCCCGCTTCAGTAAGATAAGCATTATCCGGTGACAGAAAATCTAGTGGCTTTTCCTCAAGGACTTTTTTACTGCAGGAGGTAAATATTAGTAACGTGACGATAGTCAGCATTAAAAGATTTTTGCTAATTTTTTTTATATCCTTGTCCATTGTTTTATGATTTTTAAAGAATTTCATAATTTATCTATTTAAAGATTGATTATAAGCTAAGCCTTAATCCAATAATAAGATTACGCATGAGTGGCGTATCAGCAACCCCTATTTCAGGGTCCCAACCCTGCCATTTAGTCCACACATATGGATTTTTACTTGATATATATACCTGTGCAGATTTAACCTTTAATTTATCCAACAAATTCTCTCCTAAAGCATAGGCAATAGTAACATCTTGCAACCTCACAAAACTTCTGCTCTGGTAAATTCCACTCTGGCGAAGAGGAATATTATAAATGCCGGTTGTATTTTTAGTAGGAGCATCGGGCCTCCAGTACGGATTGATTTCTGAATTATTCATTCTATCGGGAAAATAAAAAAGAGGGTTAATGTATTGAGCATTATCTGCTAAATAGTAGCTCTTTCCACCCTGAATGGAGTTAATAAATATAGAAAGAGTGAAATTCTTATAAGACAATGTATTATTAATACTGAACCTGTAACTTGGCGTTTGGTATCCAATTACCTTTCTATCATTAACGGGATCTATTTGTCCATCACCATTCAGATCAACATATCTGAACTGGCCGGGATACCATCCGCTCAGAATGTTACCCTTAAAAAAATCCGCTTCTGTCCACACCCCTCCTGCCATTTGATAGTCATATATGGAGCTGATAGGCTGTCCAACAAACCATGCGTTACCGATATCTTTGTCATTCGTTCCTCCGTATAACTTAGTGATTTTATCCCTGTTGAGCGAGAATACAAAATTGCTTTCCCACTTGAGCCAACCTCTATTGAGGTTGATAGTTTTCACATCAAGTTCAATACCTTTATTACTAATTCCTCCTATATTGGTCCAGACACTTGTATATCCTGCAGTAGGCGGAAGTTGTCTTTGTACGAGCACATCTGTGGTTTTAGCTGTATAAACATCTAATGAACCCGTAATCCTGTTTTTCAAAAAACCAAAGTCCGCGCCGGCATTATAAGATTGTGTTGTCTCCCAGCGCAGGTCCTGATTGCCTAATATATTTGGGTAAAGGCCAACAGCTGTGTTTGATCCATACACATAAGCAGTGGTCGCCATTCTTGACAAACTTGAATACCGTCCTATTCCCTGGTTCCCGTTTTTACCGTAAGAGGTTCTCAGCTTCAAATACAAGCCCTTATCTTTTAAGAATGATTCCTCTGAAGCCACCCACGCGATGGAAAGCGAAGGGAATGTTGCCCATTTATTGCCGGCTCCAAATCCTGAGTAACCGTCACGACGTACTGTAGCGGTAAACATATATCGGGACAGATAGCTATAATTAACACGTGCCATGTAGGAAAGGCTGTTTTCTTCGTACGCGGTAGATGCCGCAGTACCGCCTGTACCCAACTCAATAGCATTGTACCCCAGAATTTCATTAGTAAATCCCTGTGCTGCACTTGTTGTGGAACTCCCTGTTCTTTTTTCGCGGCTAAAAAGTAAAGTAGAATTAACCTGGTGATTTCCAAATGTTCCTGAATAAGAAATTATATTATTAATATTCCAGTCTCTGTCTTCGGAAGGAATTTTTACTGCTAATCCACTGTTGTTAAATCCCAAAGGCGTAAGGCTTGAATTATATGTATTATTATTTCTGTTTGAATAGATGTTCGAATAATCTAATTCATATTTTAATCCTTTTACCCAGGGGATCGATATCTTCGCACTACCTACTGCAAATAACTCATTGCTTATATCTGAATTATCGACCTGCAAATTAACGAGAGGAAATGGTTGAAATAGTTCACCCCCAAGATAAACATCATAGTGGGGCTTGCCAATATAATTATTTGCTAAAGGGCTCGCAATCCTTGCGTCATTCAAACTGACAGGTATTCCTGAAGTATTTATGTAACTATACGATGAATTTATACCAAGTGTGAACCAATCATTTACTTTGCTTTCTAAATTAGTATGTATGTAGTGTAATTCTTTTGAAGTTGTCGTTTAGTTGAATTCCTTCTGTATTAGTATAAGAGCCTGAGAAATAGTAAGATGTCCCGTTAGCGTTTCCCTGAATGCTTGCATTGTAATTTTGCATGGGCGCTGTGTGTAAAACTTCTTTGACCCAGTCAATACTTTTCCCTGCCAAATAGTTCTGTTGTTCCTCATATGTTCTTAGGTAGGTTGCTACTGTTTGGCGGTTAGTAACATCCGGCCTTAAAGGCCTTCCCGCATCACTGGTCGGGTTAGTTTTATACCAGTCATATACTTGTCTTTCCCACTCCCAATCAAGCAATCTCGTTGCAAATTCGTCTGCGTTCATCACTCTCATAGGATTATTGGTCATGTCCTGATACCCAGTGTACCCATCAAATGAGATAACTGGTGTTTTTGATTTGCCCTTTTTGGTGGTAATGAGTAGTACGCCGTTAGCCGATCTTGATCCATACACTGCCGCAGCACTGGCATCTTTGAGTATATCTATTGTCGCCACATCATTGATATTAATGGTGGAAATACTTCCATTATAGATTACTCCATCAAGAACAATTAGAGGCCTGTCAGATGCTGATAAGGAAGTCTGACCTCTTACTGATAGAGTTGGCTCACCGGATGCTCCGCCTCTTTCTTCGAGGTTCACCCCTGCAGTAGCTCCTACCAAAGCCTGGAAAAGGTTCGTATTAGCCTGCGTAGCTTTATCATCCATACTGATCCTCGCTACTGATCCTGTTAAATCGCTTTTGTGGTCCGACTGTTAACGGCAACAGTTTCGTTTTTGAACCCGATGTAGGAAAAGAAGAGGGAATCAGACGATGATAAGTTCCTCAACAAATAGTGTCCTTTTGGATCTGTAGCTGTACTATTAGAAGTACCCTTTATTTGTACGGTAACTCCAGATAAAGGTTGGTTATCTGGAGCCGAGCGAACTACACCAGATACTGTTTGAGATTGGGCGGTAACGACCAAAGCAAAAAAGAAAATAAAAAAGATAAAAGTTAAAAATGTTGGCAAAATATTTCCAGTCGGTAAAAGTTTGCTAGTCATAAAAGTCTGTTTTTCGAGGGTACTTATAAATAATTTTTATATTTCAAAACTTATTAAAAATCAAAGAACAAATGTATTATACTAAATTAGGCACAAATTTTACAATAATTTCACACTTTATGGTCGAGGATAAGTAAAAGCACTATTACAACGTTTGAAATGTTTTACTACAACGTTTGAAATAATTTACCGCAACACTTATTTTTAATTAATTTACATACAAAAATCACGAGAAAAGAATTGATAGTAATGAAAAAAGGAATAACATTAAAAGATATTGCTACCAAGTTGAACATGTCTATATCAACAGTTTCAAAATCTCTTAATAGTGATAATTCAATAAGCATTTTAACAAAAGAAAGAGTAAAGGAACTGGCAAAAGAGTGGGGATATATTCCCAATGAGTCAGCCCGCCATTTTAAATTGAATAAAAGTTTTACAATAGGGTTGATATTACCCGAGCTGCAGGATCAATTTTTTGTTACGGCTTTAAGTGGTGTTGAAGAGATTGCTGAAAAAGAAAAATATAATATTATTTTGGGTCAAACGCATGAGGATGTTGTAAAGGAACAAAACATAGCGAATGTTATGATCAAAAACCGGGTAGATGGGTTAATAGTTGCGGTTACAAAAAATACAGTGGACATGAGATTTTTTGAAAAATTTAAATCAGTAGGCATTCCTGTTATGTGCATTGTTAGAGAACCAAAAAAAATTCTTTTAATTGTGTTTCGATAAATAACCTGGAAGGAGCATTTAAAGCAACCGATTTTTTAATTAAAAAAGGACATTTCAGAATAGCGAATATAATGGGACCAGAAACTTTACAAATTTCTCAGTTGCGTTTAGAAGGATATAAACAGGCACTAGAAGAAAACGAAATCTCTTTTGATATGGAGCTTGTGAAGATTGTTGATTTTACTAAGCCAGAGACGGAAAAGGCAATGCTGGAATTAATGAAATTAAAATCTCCACCGACAGCAATTTTCACTTTCAAAAATTATATCACGTTAGATGCTATCGGATTTTTAAAAAAAAGATACCCAGACATATTAGATTCGATTGATTTTACAGACTTCGGGAATCTTCCATTATTTGATTATCTCGAACATAAACCCATAGCCTCAATTGAAGAAAATTTTTATGAAGTGGGTAAACAAGCTGCAATTTTACTTTTCCAAATGATAAATGAAGAAAATCAGGATCAAAACGAAAATCCAAAAAATATTAAAATACCGTGTAAACTGATAATTCATAAGTAGAACCATTTATAAAATTGAGACTATCTCTTACAGAACATTATGGCCATTTCAAATAATTGTTTATTCCTTTTTTATTACGTGCCGGATTCACATTTGCATGTCTTCTTCAAGAGTCGAAACATACAGGGCAGACGCATTAAAATTTATGTTCTCAATCCAGTGTTAATGAGTTGATTATTTTTTCATATTTATTCACCTGTATTGCTGATATAGTATTTCAGTTGTTGCTTGCATTAAAAACATATGTCAAGCATTCCGGATCATTTTGCGTCACTTCCCAACCCCTGGCGTGAACACAAGAAACAACACAAACTTTGCGACATCATATTTATAACAATAGCTGCCGTTATATGTGGTGCGGATGACTGGTACAAGATAGAAGAATACGGGAAACATAAGTAGGTATGAGTGACTTAATTAGTAGCCCGGCGAATTGTTCAAAAACTGTTTTTAAGATTAATTATTACTTTATTACTTATTCTTTATTTCTTTATTCTTTATTTCTTTTTAGCTTTTTGTATAACAGCTTCTATACTTGTTGTAGCTCCGTTTTTTCGCTTGCTTTCATCTGCGGCTTCCATAAAAGCATATATTTCCAATGTTTCTACCGGGCTTACAGGCACTTTACCTGTTTTAAAAAACTCTATAATCTGAACTAATAAAGCATCATAGTCTTTAAAGGGTCCCAAGCAAATATTCCCTTTGGCTCCGTAAACAGTTCCGCCATAATCGTGCGTGCCTGTACGGGTTCCCCTAAACGTACCCACTCTGCCGTCCTTCCAGATTCCCACTACTATATCCGTGTCATTAGTATGTACACGGGTAACTTCTTTACAACCTGTACCCATTACTGAAAATAATATTTCAATACCATGTATTCCATACCAGAAGAAATCAGGATGACTCTTTTCTATAGTAGCCGGACTAAAAGTATCAACCCCTAATACTGTTCCTACCTTTCCTTTAACAACATCCTGAACACTTTCCATATACCTGAGAGAGGAAGAAGAGAATATGGGTACATTGTTTTGCTTTGCAGCAGCATAAATTGAAATCACATCGGCTAAAGAAGCTGCGACAGGTTTATCAATAAACATAGGTTTGCCTGCTTTTATAACCTTCATAGCCTGTTCCAAATGCAATCTGCCGTCATTGGTTTCCAGTAGAACTACATCAACTTTTTTCAGCAATTCTTCTACTGAACCTACAATCTCTACACCCAGCTTTTTTACTTCTTCAACATACCCCGGAATTCTCTTAACAGACGACTCTATATCATTACTGCCTTTAGGATAAGCTGCCACTACGGTATACCCTTTTAATTCAGGTGCAGCTCCAGGAGTGTTAAGTGACTTTGTAAACGCTACACTGTGAGATGTGTCAAGCCCAATGATGCCTACTCTTTTTCCTGTTGCAAAAAATCCTTTACTAAACAATGGAATGACACTGCCAGCAATGCTCAGTCCAATACCGGTAACAGCAGAAGTTTTAATAAATTTTCTACGTTTGTATAACTGTTTCATAATATATATTATTTTTTAGGATTGTGCATTTAGTTCGCATTTTTCAATTCTTTTTTATTTACATTCTGTAAACGGTACAACACCTTCAAAGGGACTAAAGCAGCAGATGTCTTTTTTTACTACACCTTTAACCCTGTTAAATCAATTTACCGGTATCAGTATTACTTGCCGCAAATCAAGCATAGCACCTTTCTCCGACTTCGAGTTTGATTTAAATACCATTTTCTGACGACCAGCTGATAACTGTATCGTTCCTATTTTTTCCTTTCTGTAAGTAAACCATGAACCAGTTTTACCTACCTTTCCTTTCAACTTTTTATTGCCGCTTCAAAAACAAATGACTTACCTGCTTCAGCATCTGAAACTGACCACTCCAGGTACACGTTATACTTAGCTTTTTTCCCTGGTTCCACATCCCATTCCACCCTATCCGAAGTGGTAAACCAGCCGAATGCTTTCCATTCGGGCATGAATTTAATATCAGGCCCAATTGCTTGTGCCATCGCGGCATGTAAGTAAAGTGTTCCATCAGTTCCGGATTGCACAAGTTCCTGGTGGTTTGCGGTATCCCTCTTTAATTTAAATTGTGTAGGGATGAGGTCATGGACGGCAGTTACGATAATATCTTCAACTTCTTCAGCGAACGGTGATGGTTTATCATAATAATACATACTGGCTTCAGCTTCGTAACCACCTTCCCTGATTACTCGGCGGGAAGCAATATAGCAGGAGACATCATTAGAATAGCCATTGATCCAAAGATGTTCAGCGCCTAATTCATTTTTGAGCCGAATAGAGTAGTCTACTACTACTTCACCAGCAAGATTAATCATTGCCAATTTGTTACTGAAGTTCCAGATTTGAACAGGATAATTTAGCTCAGAAGGAATTTTTTCTCCCCTTTCAATACGATCAAGCGCCAGACGTGCATAATAACCTTTAACTGTTTTATCTTCAGTTAGTTGAATCAGCTCAGGAACCGTTGGTACTTTGGAGAAGGGCAATTTGATCCATTTCATATTTCCAACTGGTGGCGAAGTTAGCGACTGTAGCTGTGAAGTGAGCAGCTTATCAACATTATCAGAGATCTCCTTTCCGTGCAGTTTGACGTCTTCCATCTTACCGCGAGGCTGCGGATTGGCATCTGCGCCGCAACCAAGGGAGACCATAGCAATGACACCGGGATGACTGGCTTCTATAAGACGCTGTGCTTCACCAATCCAATCACCATGAATTTTGTTTACATCCCCATCAAGTGTGGTTCCATGACAGGCATAGTTTACAAAAACTGCCCTTAGTATGCCATCAGGATTTGTTATGCGCAAAATAGGCAAAGCAGGATCAACCGGGCCACCTTTTGTGCGGCGGTTTGCTGCAAATCCAGCCTGTCCCTGTCCCCAGGCAACGAATGCCGGTTTCCGGTTTTTTAAAGCAGCCAATGCTACTTCTTCCAGCTTTTGGCTAAGCTGTTCGGTGTACTGTGCAATATGTACCAATTGATCCAGCCTCAAAAGGGAGTCGCTAAAGTTTTCACCCCGGTATTGAAGAATGTTTAGCAGGTTGCCCACTTCCGGTCCACCATGCGTGTGAGAAGCACAGATGACAAGCTGTGCAGGATCAATGCTGATTTTTTTTGAAAGCTGTTCTACTAATTTTGTTGTGATATGTCCCGGAATTCCTACGAGGTCTACGGTGATAAGAATGGATGGATGTTGAGCATCACTGCCAAAAGCGAGCGCCTTGGCTGCCGACCTCTGGATTATCCCATCTGATTCAGATTTGCTCCTGCTCCCATAACCAGCAAGACGTATGGGGCCATCAGGGGTAATATCAACACGGGCCACCCCTACTTCCATTGTCGCGTCGTTAGTGTTTGTGTGTTGGGAAAATGAAATTTTACTAAAAAACAAAACAGACATAAGAATAAAGAAACACTTTGCTAATGCACTTTTTTGAAAATCAATTGCCATTAATTTTGAGTTTGATTTTATATTATAGTAAAGAATGATTTGAAAACTAAAATTACCTATTGATATATAGATGATGGATTGCGAAACAACGATTATCCCATTAAAAACAAAGCTGATATTTGAAAAGAGAATTTAAACGATTCAAAAAACTTTGTATTTTTTACTGATCACAGTCCCTTATTAATCAGAACTGGACACCCAATGCGCACATGATTCAGGCCTAACAACCTTCAAGACTATTTCTACCCAATCAACCAATTTTATCTTTAATTAATTTTGGATTCGGGTTGTGGCACCTCTGCCTGCTTTGCTAATTTCATAACCTCTTGTAATATGTCTATTTCAATATTGGAAGCCCACGTGCCAGGCAATCCATATACAATTTGAGAAGATGCACCTTCATAGCCTCCTTCTCTCAATATTGCAGAATTGGGAATATAAGCCATAACATCGTTTGAATAACCTAAGACAAAGATACCCTGACCAAAGATACGCTTCAGTTCAATAGCGTATTCTATTACTACTTCACCCCCTAAAATAAAGATCGGCTGGTCGCCAAGCTTCCAAACTTGTACCGGGTAGGGATAAGATTTCCTGAGGGAGTCGCCTCCTTCAATTTTCTTCAATAAACGTGTTGCCCAACGTTTTTGATAGCCTTCAGATGACTCTCCTGCCTTTTTCAATAACTCTTCTTTGGTTGGTGCCTTATTCAATGGTAATTCTATTTCTGAATAGGCAGTCGCTAATTGAGGCGCCAATAACCGCATATCCTCATTCAGCACTCTTCTGACGGATGCTGCCAGTTCCTGCCCATATTGCTGGGCCAGTGCCACTGTTCTCCGCGGTAATGGATTCTGATTGGCTCCACAACCTTGAATAAACAAAGCAGTCGCACCGGGATACGCCTTTTCCAACTCCAACTGTGCAAATCCAGCATAATCACCTGAAAATTTATAACCACTTAAAACAGTATTGTGACACGCATACCCAAAAGTAATAGCTATTAATTTTCCTGTATTATTCACTACTTTGATCACTGGTACCGCATAATCATTGGGGCCATTTAATTCGATTTGCCTCGATAGGGTTGATTCATCATTATTTCGTCTATTTACCTGAAAACGGGTAACTCCGTTTCCAGCATACACCTGAACGGGTTGCATAGAGTGCATTGCATCACCCACCAGATTCACTATTTTATCACCTAATTTGTTGGTATACTGATCAATTTTTTGTTGTTGATCTGCAACTATCGGATAGATATCAACCAATGCATTTGTCAATACCGGTCCACTATGGGTATGAGAGGTATTTATTATTATCTGCGACCTCGATAAGTGGAATTTACTTGCCAGTTGATCTCTTATGTGGTCAGAAAGAGCTTTCGGAATTCCTACTAAATCTGCTGTAACAAGTACAACCTGTTTACCCTTCTCATCCTCTAAGGATAGAGCCTTGGCCCACAAATCCACCAGCTTACCCTCTGAGGGGTGAGTGCGATTGGCATAGCCAGCCATCCACAATGGTTGCTCGGGGGTAATCACCACACGGCTAACACCAGCTTTCCATCCCTTATAATTCCTTGTCTGACCACAAACAACCATACTACATAAAACCAGGATCAGAAAGGATGAAATAACCAAAAATAATTGTAAATGTTTCATTTCCGAAGCTGTTATAAACGTTTGATTTTAATATTTTTAAAATATACTTTATCATTATGATCTGTAAGTAAAATATGTCCGCCAGATAACTCGCCATAGTCATCATAATCCTTAAATTTAGTGGCAGCTTTTCGCTTAAGAAAATCTTGACTTCCCCTCTCATAACTCAATACCTTTACCCCATTTAACCAGTGTTCAACGTGTTTACCATTAGCAATTATTTCAACATGATTCCATTTTCCTGCTGGGTTTAACCTCTTATTCTTTGGAGCATACAATAAGTAACATGAAGCAGCAGACGCAATATCATGTTTATGATTTTTCACTTCAGAATGATTAAAATCATCTATAATTTGATACTCCGGGCCATTTACTACTACTTCTCCCGTTTTTTTATTCTTAATTTTTCCGACAAAGTATTTTACACCGCTATTAGCGCCATTTGTCAACTTAAAATCTAATACCAATTCAAAATCGCTGAACATTTCCCGGGTAATGATGTCACCGGCTCCTTTTTTATCTAAGAATAAAGACCCATCTTTTATTATCCATCCATTTGATGGAAAGCTATCAGTATTTGCTCCTCTCCATTTATCTGTATTTTCCCCGTTAAATAGAATCTCCCAATCCTCTGACTTTTCTTTTTTATGGTGACCAGGTAAGGTATCAGAAAAAAAGAAAACGTTTTTAATATACTTTTTCTTTCCAATTGCATGGGTACTTTCATCAGTGGTAAAATTATTTTGAGAGAGTCTATGTACTGTCGGCTTCAGCAGGGTAAAACCACAAGACAGGCAAATAAATAATAACAACAACGCCTTTTTCAAATCAAAAATTTTATTAAAATGTATTTTCATATTTTTAACCCTTAATTAATTAAATAACAGTTTTTTTTCAATCAAAATCATTAGTTATTTAAAGACTGATCACTGTACTTTCACAAATTCAATATAGCCTACCCTTTAATCAATTTGACCAATTTATTCTTTAGCTACATATTGTATACAATGTCCGGCAGCACGTACAGGCCCTTTAAATAACATACATCCCCCACATTCTGAATTATCAGCCTGTGGAACGTATAAACTGCAATTACCACAAAAGTTTCCCGGAACAGGAGACTTATCTACATAGGCAAATGTCTGACGTTTCTTCATTTCACTTTTACTTACACCAGATAAATCATCGCAAGAGCTTTTTGCAGAAGTTTCCTTTTTATCACCCTGAGGCGGTTTCTTTGAATCACAACTGCTAAGAATCAGCGCGCCACCTCCAAGAAAAATGCTTCCAGGGCCAAAGCATTTACTGATAAATTTCCTTCGGGAATATTCCTTGTTTTTCATTTAAAAAAAGAGTTACTTTTTTGACGAATTAGAGTAAAGTTCTTTTAAATCCTGCATTGCTTTCTTAATGTTACTATCTGATTCTGCCGCAATACTATTCAATGTTCCTTTCAATGATGGATTTAATTCTTTAGATTTTTCCAGACCTTTAGTTAAACCTTTTACAACAGCAGGTTGCCAGCTTTGGGTTTTAGATATTGAAGATTGAGACATCAAGTCTAAAAAAGCTATTATTTGCCCTTTCTGATTGCGTGCTCCAATTATATAGGAGAAATCATTAAGGAATGCAAGTTTCCATGGTGCAACTACATTGAAAAATGAACCTTTTTGAGACAGAGCTTTTAATAAGTCGATAGATGATCCGCTTTCAGAACTTAAAACGGCAGTTCTAAACCAAGAGCTTTGTCCGCGCTGTTCTACCATCTTCGATAATGTGGAAACCACTGTTTTATCGTTAAACTCACCTAAGCTTAAACCCGCCTGGAAAGCCACCCTGATTGAAGAATCGTTAATCATTTCCTCGAGCTGAGGCAGGCATACACGAAATCGTTCAGATAAAATGGCTGCATTTTCACGTACACCCAGAGAAGGATCCTTCATTGCTTGTTTTACCATTTCAGCATCTAAGGCGTCCATCCCTTCCAATACATAAAGTGCATGAAGGCGAAATCTTGGATCTTCACTTTGATTAAACAATGCTCTTACAGCGGGAATCACAGTTTTATCCTGACGTTCCAAAAGCAGCCGCTGTGCCTGTAGGCGCCACCAACTGTTTTGATGCGAAAGCAATGCAACAAGATCAATGGATTTGGCATTTCTTAAATCAGGAGAAACTTTTTTGTACCCAACAGCATTTTTGGGCACAATTCTATAGATTCGCCCATATTTATTTCCAGCATTAAAGTCCATACCAACTTGTAAATCCTCAGGAATGGACATAGGAGTTTCAATATGTTGTCGGTACATATCAATCATATATAGATCACCATCGGGACCAACCGTGAAGCTTGTTGGACGAACCCATGAGTCAGTGGAGGCCATGAACTCTTTATTTTTCTCTTGTTTGGCACGCCTTGCTATAAAGATAGGAGCAGTGTCAACATTTGAAAGAATGTCTCTATGAACAAGGTTACCAGAAACATCTCCTGTAAAAATATTACCGTAATATTCTTTTGGAAGCGCATCCCCGCCATAGAAAGTTCCTCCTGAGGAAGCAGTAAAGTGATCTTTCTCATATTCTACTCTGTCCAAATGGTTTTCCTGAAACTGCTTATTTCTTTGTTTCGTACGTTCTGCACGCCAATAAGGAGCGGGTGTCAATTGAAACATTAGTGGATCATGGTCCGAAATGTTTACTATCGCTTTTTTAGCAGAAGCGGGAAGAAAAGCATTTCGTTGCAGATAACGCCTGGGAATGACCGTCTCCTGAATATGAAGCGAATTTTGCGTGAAAAACCTGTGCCCCCAATCATCTATGGCCAGCCCATACTGCCCGACACCTGTTGTCAGTTCAAACTGATTCCTATCAAGACGAAATCGAAAATCGGCACCCTGCATTAGAAGTTTGGGAGCACCTGGAACTCTGTTAAAAGTTACTTCTCCTGCCTGACCATTATTATTTGCGTAAATCCAATTATCAACACTGAAACGAAGGTTAGAAATTTGAGCCTCTTCATTTTTATTAAAAAACCCGGTGAAAAGTACTTCCTTCGAATCGGCACGCCCATCACCATTGGTATCCTTATAATACATTATATTTGGAGCAGCAGCTATAATTAATCCGCCGTTCCATGGTAAAATGCTGGATGCTTCTCTCAGGCTATCTGCAAAAACAATTGAGGTATCTGCCCGTCCGTCGCCATTTGTGTCCTTTAACATCACAATTCGACCTTTGCCTTTTACAGAATCTGGTTTGTAAGCATCCAGCATTCCCACTACATAAGCATTACCCTGCTCATCAAATTCCATGGATACAGGATCAATTACATAAGGTTCTGCAGCAAAAATTTCAGCCTTAAAATCTTCAGCAAAATTGAAAGTTTTTACTGATTCTTCCGGTGAAAGGGGATCATCATAATGCGGTTTGGAGGTGCAGCCAACTCCAAATATTACAAACAATATTAGCAGCCGGACATTATCAATTAAGATATTTTTTCTGAAAATTTTTGTTTTTTTGATAACCCTATATTTACTGTTATACATTTTAATTGCTTTGATTTATGTGTGAACAAAACTTGATAAAACCGGCAGGTATCAGTGGATAGCTCAATATAAGAGTTCTTTGACAAAATCTTAAAAAACCACCATATACCATGCCTTAGACCTGCAAGGCCTGTTCGTTTCAAAAATGCGGTTACCTGTTCATTCAGAAAAAAAATTAAATCATTAACATATTACTGCAATCTGTAAATAGAAACACTGTTTGATTTATTCACTATTAACGATCAGAATATTAAAGATGAAATAATTTTTTTGCATTTTCATATAACAACTTACGTTCGATTTTTTTAGACGGCGATAATTTGCGTACTTCTGCAATATCCTGGGCTCCTGTACAACCTAAAGAGGCCAGGCCGCTGGCATCTTCACAATCACTGCCATAAAGTAGCTTATCCTGATGTCTTTCCAAAAATTGTTTTGCATGATCTTCATCACGGGTTAGTGCACCCAATCCTGAACCTGCTGAAAGGTCACCAAATATATTGGGATAATCACTAAGATAACGATCTGTAATTCCTCCAGGAGTGACAGGACCTTTTGGATATAGCACGGCCTGGTCTTTGTGTTTCTTGTCAATATTAGCCCACCAGGTTTGGGCATGACCAATAAAATTCACTTTAGGATATTTTTCCAACATTTTATAGAAACGCTCAAAACCATAATTATACATTTCATACTGCCAATGCATAAGAACAGGAACATTGTAAGTCTGAGCCAATTGATAGATTTTTTGCATCTCCGGTGAATCACATTCCACCCCGAACTTCAACTCACCAATTACCACCGCACCAAGCTTCAAATATTTTTCAATTTCCGGTATGGCATCCGGTAAGTCGGGTACGTTGTTTGCACCGAACAGGAATTCTTTCCGGTATTTCTGTGCAAAACAATAACATTCTGCACTTCCTCCGGCTTCTGCCTGTAATCCGTTGGAAATACCGTTGTGAGTGGAGGCAGAATTTACTGGCCGTCCAGACGGCAAAAGAATTGTAGTAGTGATGCCCATTGCCTTTTGGTGAGCAAGCATCTGTTCATCATTCCTTTCGTGGTAATGTATATGCTGATGGATATCAATAATTGGCTCCTTCTTTACTTCCGGCATTTCAGCACCTTTCAGCTTTAAAGTTGTTCCGATTAAAAAAACACCTGTGCCTGCTATGAATTTGCGGCGAGAGTAAGCTTTTTTTGATATTGCCATAAGAAACCAATTTAGTTATCAAGGAATGCATGGTATGTTCTACTCCATCTCTGGAGTAACACCAAGTATTTTATCAATAAAACGGTAAGCTTCCATTCGAACTTCTGGTGGAAAATCGTGTTTAGAATCCGGGTAACGTACCTGCAGATTATCTTCTACTCCTAAAAAACGGTACACTTCAGATACTTCAGCTATTCCTTTTCTTACTCCTTTCACCGCAAAATTGCTGTCATTTACAGGAGAATTTGAAAAAAATGCACGAGGGGCAAGAGCAGCTATAACTTCATCGAAATCAAAAGGCACTTTTTTAAGGTCTAATTTATATTTTTCACGTAAAAGTGGCATGTAACGGTCTTGTGCCCACGGGCCTAATCGTCCTCCATACCTTTTAGTAACATCTTCCCCTGCATCGTAAAAATCCATTGGTGTCCAGCCACAACTTGATACAATTACTTTTAATCTCGTATCAAAAGCAGCTGTAAACAAGGCATTGTGACCACCTAAAGAATGGCCAATAACTCCTATACGGTCTGGATCAACATCGTCTCTTGCCTGCAGCAAATCAATACAACGTATATTATCAAAGATACTTTTCATCGTTCCCGACTGATAGCTGTCTGTTGTAAAATCATAATCTTTTAAATCACCAAATCCAGGATAGTCAGGTGCAATAACAACATACCCTCTTTCGGCCAGTTCTTTTGCATAAGCGAGATTTGTATTATGCCCTTTGCCATCCACGCTCTTTTTTCCAATTGAATCCGTTTCATGCAAGGCCAGCATTGCGGGTAACCTTTCTTTTTTGTTTTTCTGATTGGGAACATACAAATATGCAGAAATTTTTTCCTTTTCTGCAACGGTAAAGCTAATGGTTAGTCTATTATAATTTTTCTCTTTAAGTTGCTCAAGAATTTCGATATCAAGAGCAGGCAAATCTGATAATTGTGGCAATTTCCCCATTGCATTCTGCATTCCATCAAGTATTTGCTGTCGTTTTATTCTCCACTCTGCTAAAGTAGTTACAGGCCTTTTTTGACCATTTGAATCAACGTAAGAAAACAAATCAGATCCATCGTGAGTATTAAACTTCTTAATCACCTTGCCAAAAGAAGAAACAGGCTCTGAAACTGCAAGAATAAAAGAACCCATCGCTATTGAAGCAATCAATCGCCTCCGGGTAAAATGATTTGTTTTCATTTTTTAAATTTTTAAATAGTAAATTAATCTGTAATGTAAGTTCAAGTCATAAGTGCAACAGGGAGTTTCACCCCCCTTTGAGCGGGCTAGCCCGCTCAAAGGGGGGTGAAACTGAAAACCT